>Ga0207958_1000390_pt1 | contig 13519 bp, 11 predicted proteins | sample CryBogCBH27Jul07_FD_184606 | JGI IMG/M metagenome (GOLD analysis project Ga0207958, IMG submission 184606) | Freshwater microbial communities from Crystal Bog, Wisconsin, USA - CBH27Jul07 (SPAdes) (version 2) | ecosystem: Environmental > Aquatic > Freshwater > Lake | place: Crystal Bog... | reverse complement strand
AATCCCTCAACGCAGATGTCCTTGCTGTTCTAAAGCGGATTGGTGTCATCGCCATCCTCTTAAGCAAGGAGCCTAGAGCAAAGACGGGCGATCTCGTGATCACCGAAGAGAACTATTCGCTGGAGAGCGTCCTTGAGGCCCTTTCCCTGAGCCCACAGGAAATCTCGGCACAAAATAGCGCCTTCGACCCCAAAATCTGAGATATTTCGGCCAATAAAATTCAGGGGCTTTCAAAAAGCCCCTGAATGATTTCTGTCAGCCGGGCCGTCCCACCACCCGGCACTATGGATCGCGAGGGCTAGGCGATCACGCCTGCATTGTCCGACTCACTGAACAGTCTGAGTTTCTTGGGATGAAGGAAAACGGAGTCCCCCTCTTTTACATTTTTCTGTTGAAAGTGATCGCGGATCACCTCAACCTCAACGACTTCGTTATTGTCTGCTCGTTCCAACTCGACCCTGACAGTCGCGCCAAGCGAGCGGATATCAAGGATTTTGGCAGAAATGGCAGAGGGTCCGGGGCTCTCGGTCAGAATTTCAATCTCATGAGGCCGCGCAAAAAAGACGGCCGCTTCCTGTTTCTCCGGGCCATCTGGAAGATGAACCGCTGCCTCGCCGATGTGCGCATGGCCATCATGGACACGCCCATGGAAAAGGTTCACATCCCCTAAGAACTTGTAGACGAATGGGGTTGCCGGATGATCGTAAACCTCTTCAGGGGAGCCGATCTGTTCGACTTTCCCGGAGTTGAGGACAACCACACGATCCGCAACCTCCAATGCCTCTTCCTGATCGTGCGTCACAAAAACGCTGGTCACATGAAGTTCGTCGTGCAAGCGACGCAACCAGCGCCGAAGTTCCTTTCTGACCTTGGCATCCAGGGCCCCAAAGGGCTCATCTAACAAGAGAACCTTCGGCTCAACGGCCAGTGCTCTGGCCAGTGCGATGCGCTGCCGCTGCCCGCCTGAAAGTTGTGGTGGGAATCGGTTGGCCAGCCAGTCCAGCTGAACCAAGCCTAAAAGCTTGTGGACCTTCTCGCTAATCTCCGCCTCGGAGGGGCGAAGATGCCGGGGGCGGACCCGGAGTCCAAAGGCAATATTGTCAAAGACCGTCATGTGCCGGAACAAGGCGTAATGCTGGAAGACGAAACCCACTTGGCGCTCGCGCACATTGCGCTGCGTCGCATCCTCGCCGTGGAAAAGAATCCGGCCGCTATCAGCGGATTCAAGACCCGCAATAATACGCAGCAAGGTGGTCTTGCCACACCCGGAGGGCCCGAGGAGCGCAACCAGCTCACCGCTTTCAATCTCAAGGTTGACGTTCTTCAGGGCCTGAAATTGCCCGAAGCTCTTGACCACATTTTCGATCTGGATACTCATGTCTGGTAGGCCGTTTAATGCACAGATGTAGATTCCTTGAGCTGAGCTTTCACGCGCCACTCAAGTACAGATTTTGCCGCCAGCGTCACCAACGCGAGGAAAGCCAGAAGCGATGCGACCGCAAAGGCTGCGGCCGAGTTGTATTCGTTGTAGAGAATTTCAACATGCAGCGGGAGGGTGTTGGTCAGCCCCCGAATATGCCCCGAAACCACAGAAACTGCTCCGAACTCACCCATGGCTCTCGCGTTGCAGAGAATGACGCCATAAAGCAGTCCCCATCGGATATTGGGTAGGGTGACGTGCCAAAAGGTTTGCCAACCCGTGGCGCCCAAAACCAAAGCAGCCTCCTCTTCCTCACTGCCTTGGGCCTGCATGAGCGGAATCAACTCTCGAGCAACAAACGGAAACGTGACGAAAACGGTGGCAAGCACAATGCCCGGAACAGCAAACACCAACTGGATGTCATGCGCTTTCAACCACTCTCCAATCCAGCCCTGTAGGCCAAACAAAAGCACATAAATCAACCCCGCGACCACTGGTGAAACCGAGAAGGGCAAATCAATGAGGGTGGTCAGAAAGCTCTTCCCCGGAAAATCAAACTTGGCAATGGACCAGGCGGCTGCCACGCTGAAAACCATATTGAGGGGTACGGCAATTCCAGCGGCTGTCAAAGTCAGCTTGGCCGCCAGAAGTGCATTGGGTTCGCTAAGGGCACTCACGTAATATCCGACGCCCTTTGAGAAGGCCTGAATGAAGACCAGCGCCAAAGGAAGAAAGATAAAACTTAAGAGAAAAGTCAGGGCAACTCCAATCAGGATCAAGCGGAGCCACCACGGCTCCGTCCTCGCCGAAGGGGCCGTGAGAATGACGGTCAAAGGTAAACCAGTCGACATAGCGGTGACGTTCCTCGATGGTTCAGAGTGTGCGGCGCTGGGACCAGCGCTGAATCGCATTGATCAAGAAAAGAATGAGGAAAGAGACGACCAACATCGAGACCGCGAGTGCATTGGCTCCCGGGTAGTCATACTGCTCCAACTTGGTGATGATCAGCAGCGGCGTGATTTCTGAAACCATCGGGATATTCCCCGCGATAAAAATCACGGAGCCGTATTCGCCAATGGCACGGGCAAACGCAAGGGCAAACCCGGTCAAAAGGGCTGGAGAAATAGCCGGAAAGATCACTTTTGAAAAGGTCTGCCAACGCGTTGCACCCAAACTGGCGGCGGCTTCTTCAAGCTCAGGCTCAAAGTCTTCCAGAATGGGCTGAACGGTCCTCACGACAAACGGCAAGCCGATGAACGTCAATGCGATGGTCACCCCCAGAGGGGTATAGGCGATCTTGATGCCGTGGGCATAGAAAAGGCTGCCGATCCAGCCTTTGGTGGAGTAGAGCGAGCTCAGCGCGATACCGGCGACCGCCGTGGGCAAAGCGAAGGGCAGATCGACCAGCGCATCAATCAACTTCTTGAAGGGAAACTCATACCGCACCAGAACCCAGGCGACGATCAATCCAAAAAAGGCATTGATCAGTGCACCCGCCAGCGATGCTCCAAACGTCAACCGGTAAGAGGCCAGAACTCTGGGCTGCGTCACCACATCAAAGAAACCTGACCAACCCAATTCAGCCGCCTTGAAAAAGGTCGCAGACAACGGGATGAGAACAATCAGGCTGAGATAGAGGATCGTGAACCCTAGGGTCAGTTTGAAACCGGGAAGAACCCCGTGTTTTTTGAAGACGACAGCCAAAACAAAACCCCACAGCAAAAGAATTTACCCCAATTTAACAGCCGGGACTTTGTTCCATAAAGAATTAAAGTGCATTTATTAATAGCCAGATGGGATAAGCCGCCTTTTCAAGATGCACCCTCTTGGATCAGAATTTAGCCTGTGCCCCACCACAATGGTTCAGCCTGAAAGCCCTCATGCCTCAGGAGGGCCGCTAACAAGCGCTGATTTGCCGCATTAAATCTAGGCACGGAGTGTGCTTAGACATCAAAACATGGGCGATGACCATCCTTGCGCCCCTCAATGCTCCCCCTTTTTCGTTTCTAAGGAACCTAAATGAGCCAGCCCAGTTTGGAAGAACGTGAACTCAGACACTCCGTTCGCGTCATGACCTCCGTTTTGACCCGCGTGATGAAGAGTCAAGGGAGGGACAACGTGGCCCAGACGGTTGAAGAACTTCAGCAACTCTTCAGTGACTTTCGATCCGATAACTCACCCAAAGCGCGCAAAGCACTGGAAAAGATGATCGATGGGATGGACATCGAGACTACGAGTGATGTGGTTCGCATTTTCAACCACTACTTTAGCCTGCTGCACATTACCGAAGAATCCTTTCACCTCCGAAAGCGACGGGCAAAAGCGGAACGTGGCGGCCACTTCTGGCCCGGTTCATTCCATCACACGCTCGCTCAATTCCGGGAGGCTGGCGTCACCGCCGACAAGTTACAGGTCCTCCTGGACCAACTGCTTTATCTTCCGGTCATGACGGCGCATCCGACCGAAGCCAAGCGGCGGACGGTCAAGGGCGCGCTGCGAAATGTATTTGTGTCACACGATGAATTGAGCAGTGGCCGCTATAAGGGATATTTCCGGAAAGAAGCGCTGGAAAAACTTCAATCACAGGTACAACTCCTCTGGAAGACCGATGAGGTGCGCGCTCACGGCATGAGTGTCATCGATGAAATTGATACCGGTCTTTTCTATTTCCCCCTCTCGCTGTTCCATGCCACCACGCGTGTTTACCGCAACTTCGAGCACTCTTTAAGAGACATTTACGGTGAACGGGTCTCAAACAAGGTCAAAGTTCCCACGTTCCTCAAGTTCGGCTCATGGATCGGCGGCGACCGTGATGGCAACCCCAATGTGACGCCTGAAACGACGGCGCTGGCGATTCGCCTTCAGTCGAGAACTATCCTTCAAGAATATGTCCGCCGACTGGAAAGCCTTCGAGGACAACTCTCTCACTCCTATGGCTTCTGTGATCTTTCAGAAGAATTCCTGACGTCCCTCGAGTCGGATCGGAACGAACTGGGCGATATCTGCCGCGATCTTGAGAAGCCCTTCCTGCAGGAACCCTATCGTCACAAACTGGTCCTGATGCGCTACCGCATGGAGCGCTCACTGCGACGGGTCGAGCAATTGATTGCCGGGGACCTTGAGAGCCCTGAGACGAGAGCCTACGTTTCAGCGTCCCAATTCATGGCGGATCTTCGCCTGATTGACGATTCTCTTCGCGGCCATGGTGATGCCGATATCGCCAATCAGGATCTCCATGATCTGATCCGCCTGGTCGAGACCTTTGGTTTTCACCTGATGCAACTCGATGTTCGACAGGAGTCGACGCGCCACAGCGACGCTGTGGCGGAACTGTTGGGCCAGGCCCTGGGCATCGACTATGCGGCTCTGGATGAAGCCCATCGACTGGCACTTCTTGGCGAAGCGATCAATGCCCCAGGAGGGCTCCTCTTTGACCGCTCCACGGTTTCCAAGGATACGCGTGAAACCCTGGAGGTCTTTGAGACCATGAGCCGGATGCAAAGAGAGGTCGGAGCCGACTGCTTTGGCAAGTATGTGATTTCGATGACCCATCATGCGAGTCATATTCTCGAGGTCGTGCTTTTGTCCATCCAATGCGGGCTGGCGGGGCGCATCGGTGGCCAGTGGTACAGCCATGTCGGCATCAGCCCCCTCTTTGAAACGATCGATGACCTTAATCGGATCGAAAGCGTTCTGAATGATCTATTGGATCAGCCGGTTTACCGCGCCCTTCTGAACGCCTCCGGGGAGTCCCAGGAAGTCATGTTGGGCTACTCGGACTCCTGCAAGGATGGGGGCATCATGGCCTCCGCGTGGGGTCTCTATCGGGCCCAAGAACTGGTCATTCGGATTGCCGATCAGCGGGGTATTTCCTGTCGCCTCTTCCATGGGCGTGGCGGTACGGTGGGACGTGGGGGTGGCCCGACCCACACGGCCATTTTGGCCCAGCCGCCCGATTCGGTTCGAGGCCAGATCAAATTCACAGAACAGGGGGAGACCCTGTTCTATCGCTACAACAACATGGAGACTGCCATTTATGAGCTGACCATGGGCATTACAGGGCTCATGAAAGCCAGTCTCAGTCTGGTTCAGGAGGTTCCTCAAAGTCTCCCTCATCACCTTGAAGTGATGGCCGAACTAGCCACCTTGGGAGAGCAGAGCTATCGCCAACTCACCGAACACACGCGGGGCTTCCTGGATTATTTTTACGAAGCCACACCGGTGGGTGAATTTGGCCAACTGAATATCGGCTCGCGCCCCTCGCACCGCAAAAAGAAAGACCGCTCAAAATACTCGGTGCGAGCCATCGCCTGGGTCTTTGGCTGGGCTCAATCCCGGCAGACCTTTCCTGCCTGGTATGGTATCGGCTCCAGCCTTCAAAACTGGTGCAAAGGTCACCCCGAACGTATCCATCTCCTGAAGACCATGTACGAGGAGTTGCCCTTTTTCAGGAACCTTCTGAGCAATGCTCAAATGGCACTCCGCAAAGCCGACATGGGTATTGCTAAAGAATATGCAGGGCTTTGCGTCGATCCGAAAAACGGCACTCGAATCTGGGAACTCATCGCCGAAGAACACCGAAGGTCCGTGGAATGGGTCCTGAAAGTCGCTCAATCCGATCGTTTGCTGGCCGATTCGCCAGAGCTTTCCGATTCTCTAGCCCGGCGGGAAGAGTATCTCGGCACCCTCAATTTCCTCCAGGTCGCCCTGATTCGTAAAGTCCGAGAGACGTCTCCGGATGATCCTGCGCTTAGCCCCTGGATCAAGCCGCTATTGCGGACCATCAACGCGATTGCGGCAGGAATGAGAAATACCGGATGAGGAAGTGAAAAACGCTCGCGACCCGGATTGCAAAGCGTGATCGCTTCGCTCAGACTGACTCCATGAAACTTCAGCAGCTTCGCTACGTCTGGGAGGTCGCACAGCACGGCTTTAAGGTCTCGGCTGCTGCCGACAGCCTGCTGACATCACAGCCCGGGGTCAGTAAGCAAATCCGGTTACTGGAGGAGGAACTCGGCTTTGACCTTTTCGTGCGAAATGGGAAGAACTTCATTGCGCTAACGGAAGGGGGAGAGAAAGTCGTTCAGGTGGCTGGGGAAATTCTGGCCAAAGCCCGTGATATCCGGCAAATCGCGGATGAATTTCTGGACCAGACCACAGGCGTCCTGTCGATTGCAACCACGCATACCCAGGCACGCTATGCCCTCCCTGCGGTCATGGACCAGTTCATGCAGGTCTATCCGAACATTCGGCTCACCATCCATCAGGGAACTCCGCTCCAGATTGCGGAACAGGCTTCTCGCGGTGAAGTGGATATCGCCATTGCCACCGAATCTTCGGATGCATTGGACAATCTGGTCACGCTTCCATGTTATCGCTGGAATCGCAGCGTCCTGGTTCCCAAGGGTCACCCGCTGATCGATGCCTCGCCACTGACGCTGGAAGCCATTGCTGAATATCCGATCGTGACCTACACCTTTGGCTTTACCGGCCGTTCCAATTTGGATCGGGCCTTTGAAGCCAAGGGTCTGTCCCCAAGGCTTGCCCTTACCGCCGTGGATGCAGACGTCATCAAAACCTATGTCAGGCTGGGTCTAGGCATCGGCATCGTCGCGCATATGGCCCATGATCCGCGTGAAGATGCTGACTTGATCGCACTTGAAGTTGGCCACCTCTTTGATCCCAGCACGACTCGTCTTGCCATTCGAAGAGATATGTTCATCCGGACCTACCTGTACGATTTCATCCGCCTGTTCGCCCCCCATCTTGATCGAGAGACCATCAATCAAGCCATGCAAACACGGGATCGCAGGGAACTGGAAGCTTTGTATCAATCGATGGATCTGCCGATTCGCTGAGCCTTCCGTGTCTCGCCGTCACTCCCCTGCATCAAAATTAAAAACCTTTATCCGTCGCCACGGTATTGATGTCATTCTCTGGTCCTTACTGATCGGCGTCATCGGCGGACTCTCGTCGGCGGGCTATCGGGAAGCCAATATCTGGCTCACTCATTCATTCACCCGAACCTGCGGCGACATTGTCGCTATTGCAGAATCCTTGGATGGACTCGAGCGTCTCCTGATTCCAACGATGGGTGGCTTTTTGGCCGGAATCCTTCTCACCCTGGCCCGACGATATCCGGGAGGAAAAACCGGCCAGGATTACCTTGAGGCCATTCGGACCAATGACGGGGTCATTCCGTTCCGAGCCACCCTGATCCGACTGGCCTCGTCTCTCTTTAGCGTCAGCTCCGGCAGTTCCATTGGCCGCGAGGGTGGCATGGTCCAGCTTTCAGCGATGCTGATCTCCGTCCTGGGCCAAAAAGGTCGCATGCCCCCTGAACGGCTTCGACTTTTAGTCGGTTGTGGCGGCGCAGCAGGATTGGCTGCCGCCTACAACACCCCTCTGGCCGGGGCCCTTTTTATCGCAGAAATTGTGACCGGATCGCTCGCCATGGAAGTACTCGGTCCGCTTATCATCGCCGCCTTTACGTCCACTCTGGTTGTTCGTCACTGGATAGGCGCCCACCCGATTTTCACCAGTCGGGACATCATGCTCACGCAAGAGGTCGACCTCATGCCTCTTTTAGGCCTTGGCGTCCTGTGCGGGATTCTGGCACCGATTTTCATGGTGGGACTGAATCTCAGTCGAAAGGGGTTTGACCGCCTTCATTTACCCACCTGCCTAAGGCTCGCGTTCGGGGGGCTGGGCATCGGTTTGCTATCCCTCAAAACGCCGGAAGTCTGGGGTAACGGCTATTCCGTGGTCGAATCGCTGTTGAGTCAACCCCAGGAGCCATCGCAGATTGCCATGATTTTGGGCATGAAGGTCCTTGCGACCTTTCTTGCCGTAGGTTCTGGCGCGATTGGCGGAGTCTTCACCACAACGTTACTGCTGGGCGCTTCAACCGGCTGGCTGTTTGGTTCCGCACTGACCCTCCTTTGTCCGAGCCTTGGGGCTGATCCCGTCTATTTCAGCGCCGTTGCCATGGGCGCTTTTCTGGCGGGAACGACTCACGCACCAATCATGGCCATCCTGATGATCTTTGAAATGACACTGGATGCGAATTTGGTCTTTCCCCTGATTCTGAGTGCCCTGATTGCAGGCTATCTGAGCCGCATTCTGCATTCGCGTTCGATCTATCAACGATAGATCGTGTCAGATCCACCCCAAGATACCGGAACCCCATCTTCATCCAATCTTAATCTTTCATCTCAGGAAAGCCTCATCTTGAGCCGATAGCATGGATCTCGGGCAAAGTGTTCCTGTAGGTGCCTAAAGCATGGGCTTGGCGATACCCCGAATGTCCAGCGGGGCTTGTCGATACCACTCGGTCTCCACCGGCATGATTCTCCCGCTGTTCTTGATTGATAACGTGATCGCCTGATAACCACCCCCTCAGCAGTCGATCTCAAACCGCGTTTCACAGGAGCTCAGGAGGATCAGGGCTTTTGTCCGATGACTCTGTTTCTCTTGCTTGATTCCAGATCACAAGGGAACCCTTGAGACTTCCCGCAAACTGATCCGGGGAAGTCCTTGCCTGAGGTCATCGGGCACCTGCAGGATTTTTTATCATGCACTTTTGTACCCAGCCATTGAATTGATGATCCAAACCACCCCGTTGCTCAGTGCCGATCGCCCTCGACTGGAGATCGGGCGAAAATCCTCCTGCGGTCCCTACCATGCAACCTCGCGCTTCGAAACCTCTCACCCATTTCGCAGCCCTATGCACCAGAAAGTTCAAGTCTCCCATTTCAAGGATCGTCAAGTGGTGTAAAGATGTCGGCATGCGACATCGCTTTCATTGGCGCCCCCCGCCCACAACGCCCATCATCCTCGGCGGCCTATTCAGTCTCGCCCTCTGGGGATTTGCCGTCATGTCCGCGCGACAAATGACCGAAGGACTGATTATCGCGACGGCTGATATTCAGGTTCAAATGGCAGAACAAGTCCGACTCATCGGGGTCATCCTCCAGCGAAGTTCGGAACTGGAGCGCAAGGCCAGATTGGTCATCCTGCTATCAGATCCCAGTCTCAGGGAGCCCTACGAAAGGGAGTCCTATGAAAAATCGCGGTCGGCTTACCAAAGGTCCATGGATGAACTTTCCCACTTGGTCTCCGATCCCGAAGTCATTCTGATCGTTCAGGAACTGATCGAGGAGGAGTCAATGATTCATCGCCAGATGGAAGGCATCGAAGGCCACTCAAATATTCCCCCGAGCCTCGATCAAGCCTTTGCAGACTTTAGCGAACGCACCATGACCCTCGCCATGCGTCTGGACGCCGAGGCACGGGGTGCCTTGGTAAAAAACGTGGACGCGTCAAGGCAACATCTCAGGGATTATCAGCGCCATAATGGCGTGGCGCTGGCTTCGGCACTGGCCCTGCTCGCCCTGGTTTACTTCTGGATAAAAGGTTTTAGACAGCCCTCCCCCTCTCATGAAGATCCCTAACGCCATCCAAAGCCAGTACTCTCCTGGTTCCGAAAGATCCTTGGATAGAACGCATTTGCACCCTCTTTCATGCCCGCTGGTGATGGCCGTCTTCATTCTGAGTCTTTCAGCCTGCGCGCCGAAGAAGACGGAAATCCGGCCCAGCCCGCCACCCAATCCCTTTGACTACTCCCGGTCTGATCTTGAGGGGTTGGTCGAATTCTCCAACCGCTTTGGAGCACTTCCGGATTCTGCCCGGCTGGCCGTCTGCCGCGAGATGGATGTCCTCGACAAAGAGGGAAAAAAGGATGGCCGCGGTCTGACCTTGCACCAAGCGGCAGGCCAGATCTTTCTGGCCAACTGCAGTCCTTCCTCCGAGCTTCAGGAAAAATTGAAGACCCTCATGGAAAACTCGGACACCCCGAGCGATCAAAAGCAGTTTGCGAGTCTGGCCCAGCAACTGATCGCTCGACACGAAAGCCAGACGAACGCCCTGATACAAGCGCAAAAAAAAGCGCGCACAAAATCGACGAATGGCGGTATCCGCCGAAAACCGGAGGGCACGGAACGGGAGGGTGTATTGACGGAGGATCCCTCAAAACCCCCTGTGCCTGCCCCCGTATCGGATGATGTCGCACGCAAAAAACTCGAGGCCTTGAGAAACCTCGAGAAGTCGATGGATCGCAGCCTGACACCCTAATCGCATGTTCAGGGTCTGGCTGGCGGTGGTCAGCGCTATCGCCGTTCTTTTTGTCGTAACGCTTTCGGCCACGCTTTATTGGGCGGCAGAAAACGTGAATGAGAATTTCGAGACCTATCGACATGCTGCAGCCGCCTACGAGCGCTATGAGCGTCTCGCGCATGAATCCTATCGCTACTTCAAAAGCGAAATTGAACGCCTGACTGTGGATCCCTTTCAGCCGCTCAACCATGAGAATCGGGATCGAGAGCGCTTGATGGAGGCATTAAAGAACCTGCGGGATGCCACTTTATTGTCGGCAGGATCCCATCCCGACGATCGTGAAGAACTCCATCGCATCGCCAAACTGGGAGCGTTTCTAACTGACAGTGGCTATCAGTTCGATGATATCGAGCAACTCCGAAAGAAAGGCCAGCATGGCGCGGCCCGGGAGCAACTGGCGAACTATTCCACGCAGCGGATTGATCAGGAGTTTCAGCCCTTGATCGATGAGTCCTTGCGTGAGCATCAGGAGCGGGCCACGCAGGCTCAGGCGGAAGTCGATCACCTGATTGACCGATCGCGCTGGCTGGCGATTCTGGATGGAACCGCCGCGACTCTGATCAGCCTCTATGGCGGGATCCTCCTTTCGCGGCGCCTCAGCCGATCCATCGGGGATCTAATGACAGGAACGCAGCAGATTGCCCGTGGGAATCTTTCTGCCCGGGTCGACGTTTCAGGTGACGATGAGTTCAGCACCCTGGCCGGCCATTTCAACCGGATGGCCGAAAAGATTCAAAAACAACGTGCGGCGCTTGAGGAGCGACAGGATCTTCTTGAAACGCGGGTAGCGGAGAGAACTCAGGAACTTCTCGATCTCAACCAGAACCTGTGTCGAATGGACCGCGATCGAAGAGCCTTTCTCGCCGACATCAGTCACGAACTTCGTACGCCCATTACCGTCATTCGTGGCGAAGCCGAGATCGCCCTGAGAAACCCCCAAACACCTTCGGATGACTATCGTCAGGCTCTGCAACGCATCATCGAGCTCGCAATTCAACTCGGAGATCATGTCCACGATCTTCTGGCCGAAGCCCGCTGCGAACCCCGAAATGAGGACGAGGCCAGAAACCGCCCCACGGATCTCAGGGAGCTTTTGTCCGAGGTCGCACTGGATCTCAGGGTCCTGGCCGAGACGGCACAGATTGATGTCCAGCTCATACTTCCAAATCAACCTGCATGGATCCTCGGCGATCCAAATCGACTTCGTCAGGCGCTGTTAATTTTGGGCGACAACGCCTGTCGCTATGCACCCCATCAGACCATGGCTCAACTCAGGCTTGAATTATTCGAGGAATGGGCCGTGATCACCCTGAAGGATCAGGGCATTGGAATTGCCGCCGAAGAGATCGGGCATATTTTCGAGCGCCGATTCCGAGGGGAGAAGGCACGAGAGATCCAACCCGAGGGTCTAGGTCTTGGATTGGCCATGGTGCACTCGATCATCTCGCAGCACGGCGGCAAGATTGACGTCGAAAGTGAGCTCGGGCAAGGATCCACTTTCACTCTCTCACTCCCCCTCCTTTCGGTAACACCCAGCTAGCGCCGGAGAAAATCAATGAATCAGACCCTTCAAGGACTTCGCAAAATTCTGATGATTGAGGATGATCCCCGGATCGCTGATTTTGTCAGTCGCGGACTTCGGGCCGAAGGGTATCTGGTTGAAGTCATGCCCACAGGCCGGGAGGGACTCCTGGCTGGACGCGACTCCCAATTTCGCGCCATTCTCCTGGATATCGGCCTTCCGGATATCAACGGTCAACAGGTTTGCGAACAGCTTCGATCTGAAGGCGTCAAAACCCCCATTCTGATGTTAACGGCAAGGGATGCGATTCCAGATAAGGTCAAGGGACTTCAATCCGGTGCCGACGACTACATGACCAAACCCTTCTCATTTGAAGAACTTCTGGCCAGGGTCGAGGCCTTGCTGAGACGAGCTGAAATGGAATACGGGGAAGACAACCCGGAGATTCAGATCGCAGATCTGATCCTCAACCGGCAAACCCACGAAGTGTCTCGGTCCGGTCACTCGATCGACCTCACCGCGAAGGAATACAGTCTCCTTGAGCTTCTCATGATTTCCGGGGGGAAACTGGTGAGCCGGGCCCGTATCCTTGAGCAAGTCTGGGGCTATAGCAGCGATCCCTTGACCAACGTGGTGGATGTCTTCATTCGCCAATTGCGAAAAAAAATCGATGAAGGCCACGAACTTAAATTGATCAAGACCGTTCGCGGATTTGGTTATCGTCTGGACGATTTTTCAGAGACCTGAGGAGCCCCCAACTCAATCCCGGTCATCGTGACGGTGATGGCCACCATGGCCATGGTGTCGTTCCGCGTAGCCATAGGGCGCGTAACCATATCGGGGACCATAATAGACGACGGGTGGCGGGGCCCAGACAGGGACGGGGCTGATGTTGATCTGAGGCAAGATGATCGCCGGTGGCGTAACGGCAACCATCGGGGGAGCGAGAACGCCCCATCCTCCCCAGCCTTCTGAATGACCCCAGGTGGGGGTACCCAAAACGAGGCTCCCCAAAGCCAAAATCCATCGTTTCATCGAAACCTCCTCAGGTCACGGACCGAACCCTTCCGGCCACGAAAGCCATTATCCAGCCGTTTTCGGTGGTCTCAATCCCTTCAGCTTCGTTTTAATCATTTCCTCATCATTCCCCTGAAGTCCTTTTCATCTCTTCCTCCGAGGGGCCGACACAGGGACCATTCGCCAGTAGAATAGGCTTTCTCATTTCTGCCTTTTTCTGGATGTCCCACCATGACCCATTGGTTTGAAGATAATTCGCAGTCGATCGGGCATACGCCCCTCGTCCGTCTGAACCGCATCACCGATGGTGCCGGCGCCACCGTCCTCGCCAAAATCGAAGGTCGTAATCCCGCCTACTCCGTCAAATGCCGCATTGGCGCTGCCAT
>Ga0207958_1000389_pt1 | contig 13534 bp, 12 predicted proteins | sample CryBogCBH27Jul07_FD_184606 | JGI IMG/M metagenome (GOLD analysis project Ga0207958, IMG submission 184606) | Freshwater microbial communities from Crystal Bog, Wisconsin, USA - CBH27Jul07 (SPAdes) (version 2) | ecosystem: Environmental > Aquatic > Freshwater > Lake | place: Crystal Bog... | reverse complement strand
TGGAGCGCCGTCCACCGACGTCGAGGCGGTCGATGCCGTCACGGTGGAGGTGTTGGCGACCGCGACCGCGTCACCCACAGTGATGGTGGCCGTCGAAATGTTGCGCCCCGCCACGACGACGCCGAGCTGATAGGTGCCGGCCTGAGTGGCTGAGATAGCGAAGGTGCTGCGGCCCGCACCGACGGAAACGGCGTTGCCGATGGTGAGTCCCGTGGCCGGCGACACCGAGACGGTCGGGGTCACGGTGGTCATGAGGGCGTTGGCAAAGTTGCGCGCCGTCACGGAGAGGGTGCCGGGTGCACCATGGACGGTCAAGCTGCTGGGGGCACTGACCGTGGAGTTCGTGGCGGAGGCAACCAGCGGGCAGATGGCGTTATAGAACGTCGCCGGATCGATGGTGCCCAGTCCCGAGGCGGGGTCGTAGCCCACGGTGGCGTCGTAGGCCCCAAGGCCCACGGTGTCGTTGTTCCCTTGAGTGATATCGATCAGACCGCCACCGGAGGTGTTCATGGCGTAGAGCTGCGCGTTGAGGTTGCCGAAGCCCGTCGTCACGCCGCAGTTTTGGCTCGCCACCGCGACAATCGACGCCACGAGGGGCGAGCTGATGGACGTACCCCCGATGCCACCCCACGATCCTTGGTAGCGAAAGAGAAAGCCGCGGCTCGGGTCGCCCACCACGGAGATATCGGGCACGGATCGACAGGTCTGGTCGCCGGTGGCGCCACAGGTCGTTGGACTCAAGGAGAGAGCTCCCGACGCGACGAGGGCGCTGCGTTGCCAGGAGGGAGTAGCGAAAGTCTGCGAGAAGCCACCGCCGCTACCCACGGTGGTGCCCACGCCGTCATTCCACACTGACGCGGAGAGAGGCGAAAAGCTCGTCACGCTGAGGCCGCCAACACCCGTCACGGTGGGTTGAGCGGCGGGGTCATCAACGGCCAGCACGGAGGTGGCGAAAGAATTGGAGGAGTCGTAACAGTCCGCCGATCCGGAGTCACCCGAGGCGGCGATGAGGGACTGACCCTGGGTCACCATCTGCTGGAAGAGGGGCACCTCGGCGCTTTGATCAAGCTGGCTTTCGCAAATGCCCCACGACGAACTGATGATGGATGCACTGTCGTCAGCGGCCATTTGTGCGTAGACGTCGGTGGGTCCCACGTCATTGTTGGGTCCGAGATACACCGTGACGTGCGCACCCGGACTCATGGCGATGATCTCTTGGAGGTCGAGGGTGGGTTCTGATCCAGTCGCGGGATCAAAGGGGCCGGCACCGCCATCAACACTGACAGTTGAGACCGACGGCGTGATGCCAAAACAGTTGGCGTACGCGGTGATGTCGGCGTTTCGATACGCGGCCAATTCGTAAAGTGCAATCGTTTGGCCAGCACCGGTGTTACCGGCCGCCCACTGCGAGGTAAGGCCGTAGCCCGCCGCTTCGGCCTGGGGTGACCACGCGCTACCACTTTGGATGGACGGCTGCGCCCCACTACAGCCACTGGTCACCGTGGGCACACTGTGCGCGACGAGTGACGTGTGGACGCGCTCGCCGCTAATGCCGGTGACGGCGACAATGACGCGTCCTAGTGAGAGGGGCACCGAGGCGGGAGCGTTGACGAGGGTCTGCCACTGCGAACCCACGTGACGGCGGACGAAGTGCGTGCTCAGCGCGTGCTCGAGATTTGAGATCTGACCGCGAGCGGTCACCACGAGGCCGCCATCACGAGGCGCGTCGAGGTGAACGTGAAATGAGCGGAAGTAGGCGCGCACCGTGGCCAGGGCCTGAGTGGACGGGGCGAAACGACGGGCGAATTCACCGCGACGAAGAAAGTGGCGATAGCGCGGTGATGACGGATTGTTCACCTCGTCCACCAGTCGCTGCAATTCCACGGGGTGCGAAGGACGAAGAACGACGTTGACGGCCAATGCTCCGTGGGCGGCGCGGGTGTGCACCGTGGTGACGAGGGGGGTGGCGACGACCACTCGAGGCTCACTCGCGGCGACGGAGATCGCGGGCACTAATGAGGCCGCGAGAAGGCCCGCAGTCGCGAGGAATATGCGGCCCGTCTTCATATGGCCACTCTACGAAGCCCGGTGGACCCCGCGTTGGTCGCCCCTAGGGCGTGGGGTGCAGGCGACGAGAAATATCCGCGCAGTCAAGGCACACCGATTCGGGAACTAGGCCCACCTTCATCAACTTCGCGAACATCCAGCAGCCCAGACAAAAGCCGGCGAAGGCCTCGAGCGAGGCGGCGAAGATCAGCGCGAGGAGGACCCAGCGACCGGCGCCCCAGCCCGCGGTCAGCGTGACGATGCTCGCGGCCGCCGACACGGCCAAACCCACCGCTTGGGCAAATCGCTTTGGCGGACCGGCCACGAACTTGGCGTGCTTGTCGAGGCGTGGCGCGACCAGGCGAGTGGCGATCTGACCCAAGGGAGAAAAGCGGGGGCCGCTGGCGACGCGGGCGGCAAAACCAAGGGTCAGGGGTATCAGAATCCAGCTCCAATTCGTCACCAGAGCGATCACGCTCATGAGAACGACGCCGGTCGCGACGGTGCGGGCGGCGACTTCGTTGACCGGGTTGGGAAAAGAAAAGAAGCGGCGCATGCGTTAATCCTACCACTTCACTAGGAATAGTGGCAGTCGGCCTACGCGGTGAAGAGACGAACCACAGTGGCGAGGCCCGTCGCCACGATGAGGCCTCGCACCACCTTGACGGACAAGCGCTGAATGAGCAAGGTGCCGAGGATGCCCCCGATCAACGTGCCGATGAGCAAACAGCCGACGGCGGAACCCACGAGGTGGCCGCGCAGGGAAAAGATGATGGCGGCGGTGCCGTTCATGATGATGGAAATCGCCGACCGAAGACCTTGGTAGGTCGCCATGTCGGCGTCCAAGGTGAGGGCGAAGAGGGCGAGGAGCAAGATGCCGACCCCCGCGCCGAAATATCCGCCGTAGACCGCGATGGCAAAGTTGCCCAGTTGTAAGGCCGCCTTGCGCTGACCGTGGGTGGTGCGGTGCGCCAGGCGACTGGTCAGCCAGGGGGCCGCGGCGAAGAGAAGGGTCCCGACCAAAATCAGCCAGGGCACGATGGAGCGAAACGCGGCGGAGCTGGAATGCAGCAAGATTTCGGTACCGAGGGCGACGCCGAGGATGGAGCCCGGAATCAATTCGGCAATGGCGCGACCCTGCGTGGCCAGTTGGCGACGAAAGCCCCCGAGGCCTCCGGTGTAGGAGGCCACGACGCCCACCGATGAGGTGACATTGGCCTGAAGCGCGGGGATGCCGGCAGCCAAGAGTGTCGGGAAGGTGATGAACGTCCCCCCGTCGGCGATGCCGTTACTGATGCCCGCAGCGACGCCCGCGATGAGGTAGGCCACGATGCGGCCGGGTGAGTTCAAATTGACCGCGAGCATTTCATTACTCTACGGAGGTGCCCTTTGCCCCTCGGCCAACTCTCGCCCATCCCTCAACTTGCTCTCGGTGCTTTGTACCGTGGGCGGCGTGACCCTCATGACTGGTGAACTTCTCGTTCCGGACGATGCCCCCACTGACCTCATTCGTGCGGCCGGTGGAGTGATTCTTCGCCGCACCAGCCAGGGCCTCGAAGTGGCGTGCATCTATCGAGAGGCGCGCAAGGACTGGACCTTCCCCAAGGGCAAACTCGACGACGACGAAACCTTTGAGCAGGCGGCGCTTCGCGAAGTGTGGGAAGAGACGGGCCTCACCTGTGAGATCGTGCGCTTCATCGGCACCACGAACTACACCCACCGCAAGGGCCGTCCAAAGATCGTCGCCTACTACCTCATGATGCCACTACGTGGTGAGTTTGAGAAGAACGACGAAGTCGATGAACTTCGTTGGGTCAGCGTTGACGACGTGGCGCCGCGTCTCACGTGGGATCGCGACCGGGAGCTCTTCGAGCTGTTGCTTGCAGGTCCCGACTTGTCGTTGATCTAGTTCACGCGCGATAAGAACGCCGCGGTGGCCGCCTCGCGTGGCTGATCAAAAATCTGTTGCGGCGTGCCGCTTTCAACAATCTCACCGTCGTGCAGGAAAATCACTCGGTCGGCCACGTTGCGCGCGAAGTTCATTTCGTGCGTCGCAATCAGCATGGTGGTGCCACCACGCGCGAGGTCGGTCAGCAGATCGAGAACTTCGCCCACCAAGGTGGGGTCAAGGGCGCTGGTGACTTCGTCGAGCAAGAGCACGTCAGGCTTCATCGCGAGGGAGCGCACGATGGCGACACGCTGCTGCTGGCCACCCGAGAGTCGATCAGGAAATTCGAGAGCTCGCTGCGCGAGGCCAATGCGCTCAAGCAGCTGCATCGCTTCAGCCTTCACCTCGTCGCGAGGGCGACCGAGGGCGCGCACCGGGCCCAGCATCACGTTGTCGAGGACGGAGAGGTGGGGAAAAAGGTTGAAGGCTTGAAAGACGATGGAGATGTGTCGACGCACCAGGTTGGGGTCGATGCGCGCATCGGTCAAGCTCTGACCGCGAAACACGATGTCCCCCTCATCGATGGTCTCGAGCAGATTGAGACAACGCAGCAACGTTGACTTGCCTGAGCCCGAGGCGCCGATGAGGCAGACCACCTCGTGCTCCGCGAGGTCGACGCTGATGCCGCGCAATACCTCGTGGTCACCGAAGCGCTTGCGAACGTTCTGAGCGGAGATCACGGTGTTCATGCGGCCCCTCCGGCGAGTCGACGACGACGGTCTTTGGCGATCAGATGGTCGGTGTAACGCGTCATCGGAATGGTGAGGGCGAGAAAGAGGAGAGCGGCCACGGTGTAGCCAGTGAAGTTGAATTCCTTCGCACCATAGAGTTGGGCTGCTTGGTTAGCGTCCAGAATGCCCAAGGTGCCGACGAGGGCGGTGTCCTTCTGCAAACTGATGAAGTCATTCAGCAGTGGCGGAATGACGTTGCGAACTGCTTGCGGCAAGATAACCCGCCGCATGGTTTGCACGTCAGATAATCCGAGAGACTTCGCGGCCATGACCTGACCGTGGGGGACGGAGTTCATGCCGGCGCGATACACCTCGGCGACGTACGCGCTGTAAGTGATGACGAGGGTCGCGCAGGCATACGTAGTGGCGGTGCGCTGCGAAATCCAGCCGGCGTGCATGCCCGGCACGCCGTAGCCCACGGCGAAGAGAACCAAGATGATGGGAATGCCACGAAACACGTCGGTGTAGATGGCCGAGGCGACGCGCAGTGGCGCCAAGATCGGCGTGCGGCTGAGTCGTAGCCACGCGAGCCCTAGGCCGAAAATCAGTACAAGAACTTCGCACAACATGAACATCCAGACGTTGGTCTCGAAGCAACGAAGGATGGAATACAAACTGCGACTCGGGTCACCCGTGAGGTTCACCCAAAAAGCGTGCGGGTTCAGGAAGAAAAATCGTACGTTGGCGCCGTTGGGAGCTCGCCAGAAAAACCAGACGATGAGAGCGACGATGATCGCTGACGAAATGGTGCTCGCGACCGCGGCGCGCCGACCCACGAAGAGTCGGCGGCGCCGCGGAGCGAACAAAGATGGCAAAGACGCCGAAGCGTCTGAAACCGTTGTTTTCACTCGTTAGGGCTGGATAGGAGTCAGTGCCGGCACCTTGGTGTAGATGCTGAGGTACTGCTTCTGCAAAGCCTTGATGGTGCCGTTGGCGGTCAAGTCGGCAATAGCCGTGTTGACACAACCCACCAAGGTGTTGCCCTTTTGGAAGAGCAAGCCGTAGTGCTCACCGGTCGACGGGAACTGTCCGACCTGGGTGGCAAGGGGCTTGTTCTTCGAGTCGACAATCTGCGCGGCTGCCATGTACTGGCCCGTGGGGGTGTCCACGACAATCGCGTCAACTTGTCCCGCCGTCAAGGCGGCAACGGCTTCGTCCAGCGTGTTGTACACGTGGACTTGCTTTGTCGGCTTGATGTGGTTGTTGATGTAGTCCAGGCCGGTGGTGCCGATCTGGTCTCCATAGGTGTAATTCTTCAGGTCAGTCGCGCTGTGGTGCTTGACGATCGCATTGGTCTTCAAGGCCACGATGGACTGCTGAACGTTGTAGTAGCTGTTGGAAAAGTCAACAACTTGCGCACGGTCCGTGGTCACCGAGATTTCGTTGATGTCGAAATCAAAGTTCTTGGATCCGGGGGCGAAGCTGCTGTCAAATGCCTCAGCAGTCCACTTGACATTCTTGGAAGTGATGCCGAGGTCCTTCGCGATGGCGTACGCGAGGGCAGACTCGTAACCCTTTCCGGTGCTCGGGTTGCCATTGGCACCAAACCAGGGCTGGTACAGCCCGTTGTTGATGTCGGAAGCAACGGTCAACTTGCCCGCGGAAACGAGCGGAAGGTGACCGGACTTGAATGACGCCTGGCACTGCGCGATGGCCGTCGTCGCGGTGGCGGAACTGGTCGTAGCGACCAGTCCGGACAACACGAGGGCGGAACCGGCAGCGAGGGACGTCAGTGACTTAAGTCCACGCATGGATTCTCCTTATGGATGTGGTCGGCTTGTTCCTCCCACGAGCCGAATTCTATAGGGGGTGCGGGGGCAACGTTCCTGCGGCCTGTTCGCGTTAAGGGCCTTGTTGTCAATAGGCTGGAACCGTTTCCGTCACCGTTGACGGTTTATTAAGGGGATGCAAATGAAAATGTCACTTCGACGCATCGTCATGGCCGGCGCCCTCCTCGGCAGTGCCACCATGTCGATCACGGCCGCGGGAGCCACGACGGCCCACAAGGCCAAGACGCCCATGTACTACGTCGCGCTGGGCGACAGCTACGCCATGGGCTACCAGCCGGGATACTCGGACACCTCCGAGACCGTGCACGGCTACGTGCAGCAGCTGCCGGCCCTCGTGAAGGCCAAGGCCAATCTGGTGGTGGTGAACTTCGGTTGTGGTGGCGCGACTTCCACTTCGATCCTTCAGCAGGTCGGCTGTGACCCGATGGCGACTTCCCTCGGCGGTCAGACCTACCCGACTCAGACGCAGGAGCAGGCCGCTATTGCCTTCATCAATGCGCACCACGGCCAGATTGGTCTCATCACCATTTCTATCGGTGGTAACGACTTCGACGCCTGCGTGAACTCGAATGACGCCATCGGTTGCGTGAGCACCTCGATGCCGCAGATGAAAACCAACATCACGACCTTGGCGTCCGACCTGCGCGCCGCGGCGGGACCGACCGTGCCGATGATCGCGACCACCTACCCGGACGTGGTGTTGGGTATGTACGTCACGACGCCGCCGAACCCGGGTTTTGCCAACTTGTCGCTCATTGCGTTCAAGTCCATTATCAACCCCGACATGGTGCAGGCCTACACGCCGTCCAACGTGTCTTTCATTGACGTGACCACCGCGACCGGTGCGTACACCCCGCTCAAGAAGACCACGAAGCTGGCGCCCTACGGCAAGATTCCGGTCGCCGTGGCCACCGTGTGCAAGCTCACGTGGTTCTGCGAGCGTAAGGACATCCACCCCAAGACCGCGGGTTACACCTTCATCGCCCAGTTGGTGGCGAAGCAGTACTTGAAGATGGTGAAGTAACTCTCACCACTTCATCCACGACGTGAAACTGCCGGGTGCCGCGAGGCACCCGGCAGTTTCTTTTCGTATCGAGGTCTAATGACCCGCGAGCTTCTCCGGGTAGCGGAACCAGCCCTCGGGCGTTTCGTACGTGCGCAGCACCTTGGCGGGAGCGCCGGCCACGATGGAGTTGGCGGGGATGTCCTTGTTAACCACCGCGCGCGCACCCACGACGACGTTGTCGCCGATGGTGACTCCCGGCATGATCATGGCGCCGTTGCCGATGAGGCAATTACGACCAATGACCACCGGAGCGGTGAAGGTTTCTTCGCCGGGCAAAGTGGGGTGATACATCGAGTCATAAATGGTGACGTAGTCGCTAATCAGAGTGTGGTCGCCGATGGTGATGGAGTTCAGCGCCACAATCGACACGCCTTGATTAATGCCAATCCAGTTACCCATGGTCAAGGTCGCGCCCTTGCGAGCACCGAGGTTGATGGCGGTCAAGACGCCCTCAAAGGACGTGCGACCCAAAGTGACGCGGCCCGCGAGTTCAAGGCGCGGGAACTTGGCGGAGCAGACCAAGAGGCCGTTCACATTGCAGTTGCGATGGATTTTTACCCAGGTGGTGAGGAGAGCGGTCAGAAAAAGGGCACGAAAGCGTCGATAGATATTGGTCACGACTCTGATTCTCCCACTTCTGCTTCCTCGACGTTGCCCACCAACGACTCGACCGGCGTTTTGGCAGTCGGGAACTCCTTTGGTAGGATTAAGAGCCTTATCGCGGTTCCCTCGGGAATTTCGCTAAGACTCGGAGAGGTGCGAGAGCGGCCGAATCGGACTCACTGCTAATGAGTTGACTGGGGAAACTTGGTCCGAGGGTTCAAATCCCTCCCTCTCCGCCACGGTGGTGGGTATCTGCCCACCACGAAAAGGAGCACAGTGCGTTACTGGATTGAGACGCTGGGCTGCCCGAAGAACCACGTGGACTCCGACAAGCTCGAAGGACTCCTCGGCAGTGACGGCTATTCGCCCGCCGACAGCGCCGAAGAGGCCGACATCGTCGTCGTGAACACCTGCGCCTTCATCGAAGCCGCTCGCGCTGAATCCATCGAAACGATCTTGGATCTCGAAGAGCGTCGCAAGAAGGGCGCCCGTCTGGTGGTGACCGGCTGCATGGCCGAGCGTTACGGGGATGAACTCGCCGCCGCGCTGCCGGAAGTCGACCAGGTGGCTCGCTTTGACGAGAGCTTCGTGTCACCGACGCCGGTGGGTATTCCCTCGCGACGCACCAACGCCTTTGATCTGCTCAACCTGCCGCGTCCGGCCGCTCGCGCGCCCTGGGCCTACCTCAAGATTGCCGAAGGCTGCGACCGTCGCTGCGGCTTTTGCGCGATCCCGTCATTTCGCGGTGACCAGCGCTCACGTTCCTTCGACGAGTTGGTGAGTGAAGCCGAAGGCCTCGTCGCCAGTGGCGTGAAGGAAATTGTTCTCATCGCCCAGGATCTCGCCAGCTACGGCCACGACCGCCGTCGCCGTGGTGCCGGTGAAGCTATTGAGGTGCTCGATGATGGTGGCGATCAGCCCCTCATCGCCTTGGTGAATCGCTTGACGCCCATTGTGGAGCGCGTGCGCCTGCTGTATCTCTACCCGTCGGGTCTCACGCCGCAATTGATCGACACGATCTTGGCCACCAATGTCCCCTACTTCGACCTGTCCCTGCAGCACGTGTCGCGTCCCCTCCTACGCAATATGAAGCGTTGGGGTGATGGTGAGCGTTTCCTCGAGCGCATCGCCGCGATTCGCGCCGCGCAGCCTCTGGCCGCGTTTCGCTCCTCTTTCATTGTGGGCTACCCCGGCGAGACCGAGGAAGACCAGCGTCTGCTCGTGGAATTCCTCGAAGCGGCGCAACTTGACTGGGCGGGTTTCTTTACCTACTCGCCCGAAGACGGCACCGTGGGGGCGACCCTGCCCAACCCGGTGGACCCGCAGCTCGCCATGGAACGTCTCCGCGAACTCACCGAAGTGCAAGACCGCATCACCGCCGCGAAGCGAGATGCCCGCGTCGGCACCCGCCACGTGGTGCTGGCGGACACCGCCACCACCGGCCGCAGCACGGCCGAGGCACCGGAAATTGATGGCGTCATTTACTTTGATACCCCGCAAGTGCCCGGTTCACTGCTTATCTGTGAGATAACGGGAAGCCGTGGGGTAGACCTGGAAGCGACGGTGATTAAGTGAGCGAGTCCACTCGGAAATACGGCGAAAGCGCCCTCCTGACCCCCGCCAACTTGCTCACCCTTTTTCGCTTCGCCGTCACGCCTCTGTTTATTTGGCTGATCGTGACCCACGGCGCGTCGTGGTGGTCCACCGTGGTGGGCGCCACCGCGGCGTTCACTGACTACTTCGACGGCATCGTGGCGCGCAAGCACGGCACGACGACCTCGGGCGCCTTCCTTGACCCCTTGGCCGACAAGGTCGTGGTGCTCGGCTCGCTCTACACCCTCGTCATTCGTCACTTCATGTGGTGGTTGCCGGTGGTCATCATCACGGTTCGTGAAGCCTGGATGAGTATCTACCGCTCGCGCATGAGCCGCCACGGGGTGTCGATTCCCGCCAGCAAGTTGGCGAAGTACAAGACCTTGGTGCAAGACCTCGCCATTGCCTTCTGCGTGATTCCCGGCGTGACTCATCAGCGCTGGTTGTTGGTGACCACCTTGTGGGTGGCGGTGGCCCTCACGATCTACACCGGCTGGCAGTACTTCCGCGATGGCCGACAGGCGGCGACGAGATGAACGTCGACATCGTCGCGGTCGGCACGGAGCTTCTGCTCGGCCAGATCCCCGACACCAATTCGCAGTGGCTCGGCCAAGAGCTCGCCGCACACGGACTCTCGTCATATTTTCACCAGCACGTCGGCGACAACGGCCCACGCATCGTGACTGCCATTCGCACCGCCCTCGCACGCGCGGACGCAGTGATTATTTGTGGCGGACTTGGGCCCACCCAAGACGACATCACTCGTGAAGCGGTCGCCGAAGTCATGAACGTGCCCTTGGTGCGAGACCCGCAGATCGTCGAATTCATCACCACTTTGTTCGCTGAGCGTGGTCGCGTGATGTCCCCGAATAATGCGCGTCAAGCCGACGTGCCGCAGGGTGCCTCGATTATTCCGCAGCGTCGTGGCACGGCCCCCGGCCTTATTTGCCCCGTGGGTCACAAGGTCATCTACTGCGTGCCGGGCGTCCCTTACGAAATGCAGGAGATGTTCGAGCGAGCCATCTTGCCGGACCTCGAAGCGCGCGCGGCCGCCCGCGGCGAAACCGCGGTCATTCGCAGTCGCGTGCTGCGCACCTGGGGGGCCGCCGAATCCACCTTGGCCGAGGTTCTCGACGCGCACGTGCAGGAACTCGAAAGCTCTTCGAACGTCACCTTGGCCTACCTCGCCTCGGGCATCGAGGGCATCAAGGTGCGCCTCACCGCTCGTGCGGCCGATGAAGCCGCGGCGCTCGAGGTTCTCGCTCGAGAAGAAGCGCGCGTGCGCGACATCTTGACCTCACGACTGGGCGACATCGTCTTTGGCGTCGACGACGAAACCATGGAACACGCGGTGGCTCGTCAGCTCATTGATCGAGGCCTCACCCTCGCGGTGGCGGAATCGGTCACGGGTGGACTCATTGCCAGTCGCCTGGTGGCGGTCAGTGGCGCCAGCCAGTGGTTCCGCGGCGGCATCGTCAGTTACGCCAGTGACGTGAAGTTCGACTTGCTGAACGTTGACCGCGGCCCCGTGGTCAGTGGTCGCGCGGCCGAGCAGATGGCCGTCGGCGTGCGCGAGCGTCTCGGTGCAGACGTGGGTCTCGGCATTACCGGAGTGGCCGGTCCCGATAGTCAAGACGGCGAAGCCCCGGGCACAGTCTTTGTCGGCTGGGCCGTCGGTGACGTGATCGAGCACGTGCGCCTGCACTTGCAGGGCGATCGTCCGCGCGTGCGTCAGTATTCCGCGATCAGCGCGCTCGATGCGCTTCGTCGCCAACTCGACCAGATCTGACGTGAGCCACTCGCAGCCGGACCATTACTGGTTTCCGGGCTTTCTGGCGCCACCGGTCACGACGGAGATGATGACGGCAATCTGCCGCGACACGCCGTGGCGACACGACACCATCACCTTGTTCGGACAGACCCACGACGTCCCACGCCTCACGGCACTCATGGGCGATGAGGGCGTGACCTATCGCTATTCGCGCATCACCATGGAGGCCATTGCCTGGAGCGCACCGGTCGCCGATCTGCGTCGTCGGGTCGAGGAGAAAAGTGAAACCCGCTTCAACTCGGTGCTGCTCAATTGGTATCGCGACGGACGCGACTCGAATGGCTGGCACGCCGATGATGAACCCGAACTCGGTGAGGAGCCGGTTATCGCCTCGCTGTCATTGGGGGTGACCCGAACGATGCGCTTTCGTCGCCGCGACGGTGAGGCGACATTCGCCATCGACCTCGCCGACGGTGACGTACTCGTGATGTACGGCGATTCTCAGCGCGACTGGCTGCACACCGTGGCGAAGTCCGCTCGCGTCACCCGCGATCGACTTAATTTGACGTTCCGCCAGATGGGGCTGCGCTCGAGCGACGCAGCACCGACAACACCTTCTCGTCGTCAATAAACCACGCACTGATCGCGCCGGCGAAGGCGAAGAGGCATACCCACAAGAAGGGCTGGTGATACGCGTCAGAGAAGTGCTGCGATATCTGCGTCGGCGCAATCTGGTGCTGGGCGACCTGAGCCTTCACGCGGTCAATCTGCGTCGTGAGGATGGAGATCAGTACGGCAATGCCGAGCGAACTGGCGACTTGACGCTGAGTCGAAAACAGCGCCGAAGCGCGACCGGTGTCGGCAAAGCCAATCTGCGAGAAGGCGGCAGCTTGCAGCGGAATGAACACGAAGGCCCAGCACAGTCCGCGGCCAAACAAGATGCCGCGATAAACCCACAGATTGGTGTCGAGGTGAGTGCCGAGCAGCAGCATCATCACCGCACCGGCGACCGTGAGGCCCACCATCACCATTCGCCGCGGTCCTACTTTGGGATAGAGCTTGCGCGCGACTTGGCTCATGATCATCACGCCGACCGCCTGCGGGAAGGTGGTGAGTCCCGAGCTCGCGGGTGACAGGCCGCGCACGCCTTGCAGCATGAGTGGCATCAACAGGACCAGGCCGAAGAAGCTGGCGGTGGCGAACGCGCTGGTCACGTTGGTGGCGGTAAAGACGCGATCCTTGAACAGTCGCAGCGCCAAGATGGGCTCGGCAATCTTGCTCTCGACCACGACCAGCGCCACGCCGGCGACGACACCGACGGCGAGTCCCGTAATGACTTTGGTCGAGCCCCAGCCGGACAACTCCACTTGGTTCAGGCCATAAAGCAATCCGCCCAAGGAGAGCGCGGACAAGGTGAAGCCCCAGGGGTCGAAGCGATTTTCCGCGTGGTGCTGATATTCCTTCAGCTTCCACCAGCCGAAGAGGAAAGTGAGAATGCCGAAGGGCAGGTTGACGTAGAAAATCCAGCGCCATCCCCAGCCGTCGGTGATGTAGCCACCAAGGACGGGGCCACTGGCGGGTGCGAGCAAGGTCGGAATGGCCAAGATGGCACCGGCCTTGGCGCGCAGGTGCGGCGGATACGCGCGATAGAGCATGGCGGTGCCCACCGGCGTCATCATGCCGCCACCGATGCCCTGCAGAAATCGAAACGCGGTCAACTGATCGATGCTGTGGGCGAAACCGCATAGTGCGGAGCTGGCGGTGAACATGAAGAGGGCAAAGAGGAAGACCTTCTTGGTGCCGAAGCGGTCACCGAGCCAACCCGACGCCGGGATGAAAATGGAGAGCGACATCAAGTAGCCCAGAACAATCCACGCGAGGTCGCTCGGCGACCCGTGGTGAAAGGCATTGCCGATAGCCGGCAGCGCGGTGTTCACAATGGTGCCGTCCATGATGTCCATGAACATCGCGACCACGAACACGATC
>Ga0207958_1000386_pt1 | contig 13621 bp, 13 predicted proteins | sample CryBogCBH27Jul07_FD_184606 | JGI IMG/M metagenome (GOLD analysis project Ga0207958, IMG submission 184606) | Freshwater microbial communities from Crystal Bog, Wisconsin, USA - CBH27Jul07 (SPAdes) (version 2) | ecosystem: Environmental > Aquatic > Freshwater > Lake | place: Crystal Bog... | reverse complement strand
CAGCCTGAGGCCCGGAATGAAACGTGCCCTCCTGATAGGGCAGGGTGCGGGTCATATCGCCATGGTGCTGGATCGCCTCTACGGCATCAAGACTGACACCATTGAGATAGATCCTGCGGTTGCAGCGGCAGCCGTTCAGTATTTCGGATTCAAGCCCACAGGAGAAGCGAGGGTTGGGGACGCCCGATATGAAATCGCCCACATGAAGGGCCCCTATGACCTCATTATCCATGACTGTTTTACAGGGGGGTCGGAGCCGACCCATCTTTTGACGCAAGAAACTTTTGCGCTTTTGAAGGGACTCCTCAATCCCGGTGGTGTCATGGCCATTAACACGGTCGGTTTTTTGGAAAACGGAAAAAATCCCGCGATTGCTTCAGTGGCGAAAACGATCGATGCTGTTTTTCCTTACCGTCAGGTCTTCCTTGCGATGCCTGGAGACGATTTCAATGACTTCGTGATGATGGGTAGCGATGCCCCTTTGAGCATCAATGCGCCGGAACTTCCCGAGGGGATGCGTAACTTTCTTCAGCAAAGGACTGTTGTCATCGATGCCTCCCAGGGGAGCATCCTGACCGATGACTTCAATCCCTTTGAGCACTTGCAGCTCAGAAAGTCAGAAAAATACCGCCAACTCGTAACCGAGTGGATCGGGTTGGACCTGATGGTGCGTTAGGGGATGAGGAGGGGGCTCCAGCGGGTTGAACTGCTGAAGCCTCTCACTAGAGCTTGATGTTCACGTTAAACGAATAAATCGTGAAACTGTAATTATCGACCGATGAGCCAGTTCCGCCCATGAAGCCCATGCCCTGGGTGCGTTGATACCATTCGACGGCGCCCCCCAGATTGACCTGCTTGAGCACGGTTTTATTGAGGCTGAAGCCCCCCGATACAGCACCAAAGCTCGCCAGACGATAGTCTGATGAATAGTAACCATCGGAGGTCGGTGCGTTATAGACGTTCTGGTAGAAGAAGGCAGATCTTTGGGTGTAGTAACGCGCGTGGGGCGTAAACATCACATCAAAGGGCAGTGGTTGGTACCACGCAAAATCAAAGGTGTGCGAGTTGACGTTCCAGGAATCCGAATAGAAGCGATAGTCGAGGTGAAGGGCCGCTTGATTCAGCGCTTCGAAGTTGTAAATGTATCGCGCCAGCATGGCCTCCTGCGTTCGCGCCCCCGGGCGGGTATCCGCGCAGAGGTTGCTTTGGAAGTCGAAACGGCTGCTCTGGCGACAGAAGGTGTTGGTCGGAACGAAGGTGTTGGGATTGATCGGAACGTTGTTGACCCATGAGGACTTGTAGGGATCGGACAGGAATCCTGAACTATTGCCGACCGTCAGATTCAATTGGACCAGTGAATCTTTGTTCAAGATTTGGGTGACGCCCAGCAAGGCTTGATAGACGTTTTTATCGCCGCCAATGGTTTGTCCGTTGGTGTACTTCTCCTTCACGCGCCCCTGATCGCCACCATCAGCCCAGACGGTGTCCGATGCGTACCCAAACCCGGCGGCAACCGTCGTATTCTTCTGGTTGAGATCCAGGGTTCCATCCAGATTGAAAAAGTTCGAGCGGTAATCCCATTCGGTTGAATTACCCCCGCTGACGGAGAGGGTCAGGTCCTGGAATTGCTTGCTCAACTGGCCGCTGACGGCCAGACGTTGGTCGAAGATGCCTCCTTGCTTTCCTTTGTAGGCCCCTTTCGTGGCCATTGAAAGCTCCATGGAGCCGGGGTCCTTGCGGTAATAGTTGCCTTGCCCCCAGTAAAAGACCGGCGAGGCCCCGCCGACGAGACTTTGGTTCATCGGATTGTTTCCGCCACCAATATAGTCAAGGGTGGAGAGAACCTTGAAGTTCAGGCCATCGCCCCATGAGGCCTGAGCGTCGTTTTGGAAGGCTTGAACGGACATGCGCCCATTGCTTTCCTGGTAATTCGAAACGTTGCTGTCGAGTCCCAAAGATTCCGGTTTGAGATCCTGAACGCCGAGGGCATGGGAAATACCGGGAAGCGAAAGAGCGGCCGCAGTAAACGCGGCAAGCCGACTTCCGGGTTTATGGGTGGCCTTTGGGCGCTTAGTTACAGCCACATCCGCCTCCACCAATGCCATAGCCGCCTTGCGAGATTTCCTTAGAAAGGTAGGTGTGTTGCATCAGAGCAAAATTCTGATTGTCAGGCGTCAGGGCCATCTGTGGTTTGGCGAGGATGCCACGCTCCCACGGTTGTACGGGCGTAACACAACCCGTGAGCCCGAAAGCTATAAGGAAGGTCGGAAGATAGAGCGCTCTGCGATTCATGGGGCGGTGGGTTGATTGAATAAGGGAATATTTTAATTGAGCGAACGAAGTCGAGTGGCTTCTCTTTTGCAGTAAAGCAATATGCATGCCTGCCATGGGTATGCCCTGGAGGGCCTGAATTATCGGGGGTTGGCAAAAGAGGATCGATCGTCGCCGGAAGAGGGTGAGGCAAATCACACGGTCGAGGTCGCGTTAATCGAAGCGAAGGCGAACCGATTCCTCTCCGTACTCCTCGCTGAGTGCGTTTAAAAGAGCTTCCTTGGGAAGCACGCGCCAGGGTTCACCGAGCTGAACCACGGCTCTTGCAGAATCCAGATGCCGTTCGATAAAGACCGGACATTCGCCGCCGCGATAAGGCTCGAGGGTGGCCTTAAGCGTTGTGACCCAGGCCAGGCTGGCTTCAGTCCAGCGAATCTGAAGGCGTTTGGCAAAGCGTGCCCGCGCTTCCCCGATGCGCATCAGATTGTCGGCACTCAGTCTCAACTGACCTGCAAAATCATCCCAGCTGAGCGCGCCTTCCACCACGACCAGCTGGTCCTTGACGACGTACTCCCGAAAACGTTCATAGGCTTCGGAAAACAAGGCAACCTCGATACGCCCGGTTCGATCGTCCAGCGTCATGAAGGCCATGCGCTTGCCATTCTTGTTTTGCTTCATGCGGAGCTCAACGATCAGGCCGGCCACGACAACACGGGTTTCCTGCCGGCGGCCATAGCCCATTTCGGGCATGCCGCTTCGATCGTGGCGTTCTGCCAGAGGCCCCAGGCGATCCGTGATGAAGGGCGTAACCGCAGCTTCATGCCGCGTGATGGGATGGCCGGTGAGATAGAGGCCCAGCGTTAGCTTTTCCTGAGCCAGACGTTCATCCTCGGTCCAACTCTCAACGACCGGTGCCACCGAGCCTGAATGAGGCGGTTCCGGGATATCCGATAGACCAAAGAGATCGAACTGCCCGGTTTCGGCCATGAGGCCATGTTGCTCAGCGGCCTTCAGGGCATCGGTGAGCTCGGCCAGGTGCTGTGCGCGATTCGGATGGAAGCTGTCGAGGGCGCCGCCGCGGATCATGGCTTCGAGCACGCGACGGTTTGCCTTTCGGGTGTCGATCCGCCGACACAGATCCTTCAGGTCGCTGAAGGGGCCATTTTTTTCGCGCTCATCCAGGATTTCTCGAATCGCACTTTCGCCTACGCCTTTGATCGCCCCCAGCCCGTACTGAATGCTTTGGTCGGACTCCGCCCGAAACCTGAACGTCGAACGATTGATGTCGGGTGGCCGAACTTCAAGGCGCATCTGCCGGCACTCTTCGATAAAAACAACGACCTTGTCGGTCTTGTCCATATCCGAGGACAGTACAGCGGCCATGAAGGCCGATGGGTAATGGGCCTTAAGCCATGCCGTTTGATAGGAGACCAGGGCATAGGCAGCCGAATGGGATTTGTTGAATCCGTAACCTGCAAACTTCTCCATGAGATCGAAGATGTAGCCGGAAATCCGGTCCTCAATCCCGAGCGCTGTTGACCCAGCGACAAAAATCTCACGCTGCTTGGCCATCTCCTCGGGCTTCTTCTTGCCCATGGCCCGTCGCAGCAGATCGGCCCCACCCAACGTATAGCCCGCCATGTCCTGAGCGATCTTCATGACCTGCTCCTGGTAGACAATGACGCCGTTGGTGGGCTTTAAGATTGGCTCCAGAACAGGGTGCGGATACTCAGCCTTTTGTTTGCCATGCTTGACATTGATGTAGTCATCGACCATCCCGGACTGGAGAGGGCCCGGGCGGAAGAGGGCGACCAGAGCGATGATGTCTTCAAAACAGTCCGGGCGCAGCCGCTTGATGAGATCCTTCATGCCACGGGATTCGAGCTGGAAAACAGCCGTGGTCTGGCAACTCTTCAGCAGTTCGTAGGTTTTCGGATCATCGAGCGGGATCAGCGAGATGTCGATAGGCGGCTCGTCCGTCTTTGCTCTTTCGTCATTGATGGTTTCAAGGGCCCAGTCAATGATGGTCAGGGTGCGAAGCCCGAGAAAGTCGAACTTGACGAGACCTACCGCCTCGACATCGTCCTTGTCGTATTGCGTGACGAGGTTATCGCCACCGGCTTCGCAATAGAGGGGGCAAAAGTCAGTGAGGTCGGAAGGCGCGATCACCACGCCACCTGCGTGCTTGCCGGCGTTTCGCGTCAAACCTTCCAGCGACATCGCAAGATCGATGAGCGCCTTGACGTCCTCATCGGATTCATAGGTTTTGCGAAGGTCTTCGCTGTCTGTCAGGGCCTTTTCCAGCGTCATCCCCAATTCGAAGGGAATCAGCTTGGCAATCCGGTCAACGAATCCATAGGGGTGTCCCAGAACCCGACCGACATCGCGGACCACGGCCTTGGCCGCCATGCTGCCGTAGGTAATGATCTGGGAAACCCGGTCGCGACCATAGGTTCTGGCAACGTAGTCGATCACTTCATCGCGTCGCTCCATGCAGAAGTCGACGTCGAAGTCGGGCATGGAGACACGCTCGGGATTGAGGAATCGTTCGAACAGAAGCTCAAACTCGATCGGATCCAGATCGGTAATCTTGAGGGCGTAGGCCACGAGAGACCCCGCACCTGAGCCACGCCCTGGGCCCACCGGGATGCCTTGGCTCTTGGCCCACTGTATGAAGTCCGCCACGATCAGGAAGTAGCCAGGGAAATCCATCTGGTTGATGACCCCGACCTCCAGTTCCAGACGCTCGCGATACCGTTGGGTGTTCTCTTCAAGGCTCCCAGATCCCACCGGTGCCTTTTTGGCCAGTCGCTCATCGAGGCCTTCCCGAGAGACCTTGGCAAAATACTCAGCGACTGTCAGGCCATCAGGAATGGGGAACTGGGGAAGAAAGTTCTGACCCAGTGTCAGCTTGAGATTGCAGCGGATCGCGATTCCGACCGTATTGGCGAGCGCCTCGGGAAGGTCTGCGAAGAGCTCGGCCATGGCCGCTTCGCTCTTGAGGTACTGCTCCTCGGTGTAGTCTTTGGGTCGCCTCGGATCTTCAAGCACCCGGCCCTGGTGAATGCAGACCCTGGCCTCGTGAGCCTCAAATTCTGACGATTCCAGAAAGCGGACATCGTTGGTCGCGACCAAAGGGATGCCGAGGGTGGAAGAGATCTCCACGGCACCCGCAATCCAGGTTTCTTCCTGGGGTCTTCGGGTCCTTTGAATTTCAAGGTAGAACCGGTCGCCCAAAATGGCTTGCCAATGGGCGGCAATTCGAAGGGCCTCCGCTGGGTTGCCCGCAAGCACCTGAAGGGCGACATGGCCTTGTCTTGGACCTGAAAGAGCAATCAGTCCCTGGTTCTCCGCCTCCAGCCATTCGGCACGAATTTGCGGTTGTCCCTGATGCTGGTTTTCACGGAAGGCTTTCGAAAGTAACCGGGACAGGGTGCGATAGCCTTGAGCATCCTGAACGAAGAGGGTCATCGGGTAGGGGTTTTGAAGCTCCTCGGGATGGGTGATGAGGACATCCGCACCCGCGATGGGTTTGATCCCTCCCGACAGGGCGCTCTTATAAAACTTGACGATGGCAAAGAGGTTGTTGTGATCCGTGACGGCCACCGCCGGCATGCCCAGAGCGGCGGTTCGCTTGACCAAGGCCTTGACGTCCACCAGTCCATCGACCAGAGAATATTCGGTGTGGACCCGAAGGTGAATGAAGCCCGGGGCAGAGGAGGGGGCGGACGCTTCGCTCACGAGGTTTTCGCCTCAAGACAGAGCGCAAGGCCCTCCTCCCAGGCGGGGAGCTTGAGACCGAAGGCCGCCATCAGGCGTTGGTTGTCGAGCACGGAATAGGCGGGCCTTCGGGCCGGGGTCGGGTAGTCTTCGGTCGTGATGGCCCGGAGGCTGGCCGCTGAAGCACTCAAATGGCCGCCTTCTATCCCCCATGCGCGGATTTTTTCAGCAAATCCAAACCAAGTCGTCGTTCCCGCGCAGGTCAGGTGATAGGTTCCTGAGCGTTCCCCAAGGTCCATGGAACCATTTCGCATGGACTGGGCGATAACAAGGGCTGTGGCCTCTGCGATCAGTCGGCTCCAGGTCGGGGCGCCAAACTGATCATTCACAATGCCGAGGGACTCGCGTTCTGCCATCAGGCGAAGCATGGTCTTCAGAAAGTTCTGTCCATGCAGTCCATAAACCCAAGCCGTTCTGAAAATGAGGTGAGCGATCCCTGCGTTTCGGATCGCCTCTTCGCCCTGAAGCTTGCTGGATGCATATACGCCATCGGGACCCGTCGGATCCGACTCGCGATAAGGCGTTTGCGCCTTCCCGTCAAAGACGTAGTCGGTCGAATAGTGAATCAGCGGAATGTTCTGTTCTCGGCAGGCAAAGGCGAGTGCTTCGACGGCGTGGGTATTGATCGTGTAAGCGGCCTCGACGTCCGTTTCTGCCCGATCGACCTGGGTGTAGGCCGCTGCATTGACGATGAGATCAGGCCGAGCCTCGCGGACCGCTGGCCCAATGCTCTCGGGGTTCAGAAGATCAAGCTGCGGCTGAGTGCCTCGACTGCGGGAGGTGACCTCACCGAGGCAAGCCAGGGTCCGTTCGAGTTCATGCGCGACCTGGCCACTCTGGCCGACCAGAAGGATGCGCATGGGTTACCAGACCGCCAGAGACTCGCGACTGAAGGCGCTCAGCGGAACGCCTTCACGGTCTTTGGCTGAAAGTTCCGGATCCTGAATCGGCCAGTCGATGCCAATGGCCGGGTCATTCCATTGCAGGCTGAATTCGGCTGCGGGATTGTAGAAGTCCGTGCACTTGTAGGCAAAAAGCGCAAATTCACTGGTGACACAAAAGCCATGCGCAAAGCCCTCAGGAACAAAGAGTTGCACATGATTTTCAGAAGACAGCGTCGCGCCATACCATTGGCCAAAAGTCGGAGAGTCGGTGCGCACATCGACCGCGACATCAAACACTTCCCCCTCAAGAACGTAAACCAGCTTGCCCTGAGGTCTCGGATTTTGAAAGTGGAGGCCCCTCAGGATTCCGCGCCTCGAGTAGGACAGGTTGTCCTGAACAAAATGGCGATCCAGACCGGCTTCGGTATAACGCCTGAGGTTCCAGGTCTCCTGAAAGAATCCGCGGGCATCACCAAAGACATCCGGATGGATCTTGAGAAGGCCGGGGAGCGGGGTGGATTCGATGATCACGTCGGCAGCCCCATCTTGAGAAGGCGCAGGAGGTATTCCCCGTAGTTGCTCTTACGAAGGGGTTCGGCCTGCGCTTCCAGCTGCTCAGCGGTAATCCAGCCGCGGCTCCAGGCGATTTCTTCGGGGCAGCTGATCTTGAGGCCCTGGCGCTCTTCAATGGTCTGGATGAAATTGGCGGCTTGCAGAAGGGAATCGTGCGTTCCTGTGTCGAGCCAGGCGGTCCCGCGACCCAGCTTTTCCACGCGAAGCTGTCCGAGTTCCAGATAGAGCTTGTTGATGTCGGTGATTTCAAGCTCACCCCGGACGCCGGGCTTCAGATCCCGGGCCATATCGATGACCTGGTTATCGTAAAAGTAGAGGCCGGTCACCGCCCAGTTGGACTTGGGTTCTTTGGGTTTTTCCACCAGACCGACAACGTTGCCGCTTTTGTCGAATTCAGCGACCCCGTAACGTTCAGGATCATTGACCCAGTAGCCGAAAACCGTCGCACCCTGAGTCTGGTTCGCCGCTGACTGAAGGCTCTCGGGAAGGCCATGGCCATAGAAAATATTGTCGCCCAAAATCAGGCAGGAAGGGTCGTGGCCCACGAATTCCCGGCCGATGATGAAGGCCTGAGCCAGTCCCTCGGGTTTGGGTTGCTCCCGATAGCTGATCGTCATGCCCCACTGGCTGCCATCACCCAAGAGGTGCTGGAACTGGGGGGCATCGTGAGGCGTTGTGATGATCAGCACATCCCGAATCCCGGCCAGCATGAGGACCGAGAGCGGGTAGTAGATCATCGGCTTGTCATAAACCGGAAGAAGCTGCTTGCTCGTGACGTGCGTCAGGGGATGAAGTCGGGTACCGGAGCCACCCGCCAGAATGATGCCTTTCGTCGTTGCCATCCGTTCAGTCTTCCTCGTCGTTATCGATATCGTCAGGCGGAGCCCAGGCGCTCGCCACGGTAGCTGCCATCCATGACTCTTTGGCACCAGTCCTGATGCTCAAGGTACCAGGTCACCGTCTTTCGAAGACCGGTTTCAAAGGTTTCCGAAGGCTCCCAGCCCAGCGTGTTCTTGATCTTGCTGGCATCGATCGCATACCGGGCATCATGGCCCGGACGGTCTGTCACAAAGGTGATCTGGGTTCGGTAGGAGGCCCCATCGCTTCGGGGTTTCAGCGTGTCCAGAAGATCGCAGAGCGTGTGCACGACCTCAAGATTGGTTTTCTCGTTGTTGCCGCCAATGTTGTACACCTCACCCGGGGTGCCGGCCTCGAGGACACGGGCAATGGCCGCACAGTGATCTTCCACAAAGAGCCAGTCGCGGATATTGAGTCCATTACCGTAAATGGGTAACGGCTTTCCGGCCAGTGCATTGTGGATGATCAGGGGAATCAGCTTTTCCGGGAACTGGAAAGGACCATAGTTGTTGGAGCAGTTGGTCGTCAGGACCGGAAGCCCGTAGGTATGGAAATAGGCTCGAACCAGATGGTCTGAACTGGCCTTGGAGGCTGAATAGGGGGAATTCGGCTGGTAGGCGGTGGTTTCAGTAAATTTTCCTGTCGGACCCAGGCTGCCATAGACCTCATCGGTGGAGACATGCAGAAAGCGGAACTTTTCCTTTGCAGCCCCTTCCAGTCCTCGCCAGTACTTCCGGGCGGATTCCAGCAAGGAAAAGGTTCCGAGGATGTTGGTCTGGATAAACGCTTCCGGGGAGTCGATCGAACGATCGACATGGCTTTCGGCGGCAAAATTGACGATGGCCGAGGGCCGGTGCTTCTGAAGGAGATAATCCACCAGGGCACTGTCTCCGATCGAGCCCAGCACGAAGCTGTGTCTCGGGTCATCTTCAATGTCATCCAGGGTGTCGAGATTGCCCGCATAGGTGAGGGCATCCAGATTGATCACCTCGGTCTTTTCGCCCCGAATTTGTCGAAGCACAAAGTTACCGCCGATGAAGCCGGCGCCACCGGTGACAAGGATCGTTTGGGTCGGTGAAGGCATAAAGAGGTCAACGCATGGGTTATGAAAGGGGGCTACATCCTGATGCGGCCTCTTCGAGGATTCTACCGTTTTCTGGCGCGTCTTGAGCGACGGTCAGCTCGGTCCCAGGATCAGTGCACCGGCCAGCAGCATCAGGCCTGAACTCATGAGCAGGAACTGTATTCCGACCAGAGGGAAAAGGAAGAATCCGAGAAGGAGCGTACCCGCAACACTTCCCAGAGTGCTGATGGCATAGAGTCGGCCCGCAGTCGACCCCACTGTCTCAAGGGAGTGGCTCGATGACTTGAGTGCAAATGGGGACACCATCCCTAGTCCCGTCAACGGGGGAAGGAAGAGGAGGGTGGCGCTGATCAGGGAGCCCAACCGCATCCCCAGAGGGTCTGTCATGATCAGGATGGGTTCCTTGATGGCTGGAATCAAGAGGATGAAAACGGCATCAAGGATCAAAATCCATCGGAGTCCCTTTCCATTCCATTGATCGGCGATCTTGCCGCCGAGAAAGTATCCGAGAGACAGGGCGACCATCGTGACCGTGATGAGTGAGGACCAGACGTAGAGGCTGGTGCCGTAGACAGGGGCGATGATTCGGGTGCCCAGCAATTCAATGACCATGACGACTGAACCACAGAGGAAAACGGTGATAGCCAGGCGGATGGCTTTTAGCTTGGAGGAGCTTTCTTTCTTCATTTCGGGGGTATCACATTCGTTGTTAGCGTGATTTTCTGTGAAGGATGCCACGAGTGGGGTCATAGCCCCAGATGGCCCCTCCGAGGAACACCAAGAGTGCACCTCCCGCGACCAGAAAGGCTTCCATGTTGACCTGTCCATAGAGGGCGAAGCGAATCGACTCGACCGCATAAGTGAAAGGATTCCACTCGGCGATACGGGCCAGCAGGGGATTCGACTCCCGAATTTTCCACAAGGGGTAAAGTGCACTGGAAAGAAAGAACATGGGGAAAATGACAAAGTTCATCACACCCGCAAAATTCTCAAGTTGCCGAATCATCGAGGAGAGTAAGAGCCCGAGCGCCCCGAGCATCAGCCCGGAGAGGATCAGGGCCGGAAATACCGTAAGGTACCCCTGTGGGGGGGCTTCAACCCCATATAGCCAGGCAATTCCTAGAAAGACGTAGGCCTGAATGACCGAAATGGCGACGCCGGCAAGGAGCTTTGACGTCAGGAGAAAGCCCCGAGGCAGAGGACTCACCAGCAACGTTTTCATGCTGCCCATTTCGCGGTCATAGACCATGGAGAGTGAGCTTTGCATGCCATTGAAAAGTTGCACCATGCCCACCAGCCCCGGCGTGATGTAAACCTCATAGAGGATATAGGTCTCATAGGGGGGGATGATGGCAACACCCAGCGTGGATCGAAAGCCAGCAGCAAAGATAAAGAGCCACATTAAAGGACGAACCAAGGCAGAGATGAAGCGCTCACGCTGGTGGATGAATCGCAACAATTCTCGCCAGACGATGCCTTTGAGCGCGCGATAGTAGTGAGTGGGACCCAGGTTCATCGTGGCCTCCCGGCCGTCAGCGCTTCAAAGGCATCATGAATACTGGCTGTCTGCGTGACCTTCAAAAGGTCAGGAACATCTCCCTGAGCCCTGACAGTTCCTTGATGCAAGACGATCATGGCGTCATCGGAGGCGATTTCGTCGATGAGGTGGGTGGCCCAAAGGACGGACAATTTTCCGGATGCGGTGAGGGCATGAATGTGCTCGACCAACGCTTTGCGACTGGGTACATCCAAACCTACGGTGGGCTCATCGAGAAGGAGTAGCGCTGGATGGTGGAGGAGGGCTCGGGCAATCTCAACCCGGCGGCGATGCCCTCCGTTCAGGTTGCGAACGAGCTCCTGATCACGATTTCTCATGTCCAGTCGTTCCAGTTCCTCATCGATGCGTTGCTCACTGGTGCGGGTATCCAGTCCATGGAGTGCCGAATGGTAGAGCAGGTTTTGGCGCACCGTAAGATCAAGGTCTAGCGTGGTTTGCTGGAAAACCACGCCGAGTGCGGCCAACGCTTTCAGGGGCGAGGACCGAAGGTCGTGACCTGCGATCCGGATGGTGCCAGAGGCCGAGTCGTAAAGGCGAGTGATGAGGGAAAAAAGCGTTGATTTTCCAGCCCCGTTGGGTCCGAGCAGGATCGCGCAACGTCCGGCGGGAACAGTGAATGAGACCTGATCAAGTGCTTTCTTCGCCCCATAGGCGAAGGAGATTTCCGATAGTTCAAGGGCGCTGTGATGATTCATGGCGCGACCGCAATGCCCCAAGGGCCTTGTCCTACGGCTACCGAACGCAGGACCTTCCGCTTCTCAAGGTCAATGATGGAGATGTCATTGCTGGCGCCGTTGGCAGTAATCAAGTGTTTTTCTCGAGAGTCAAAGGCCAGATTCCAGACACGCTGGCCGACCAGAAGGTACTCCAAAACGCGATAGGTTTTCGCATCAATGACGGCAATGCGGTTGGATGGGCCCAGGGCCACATAGGCGAAACGCCGGTCTTGATCGATTTGAATCCCAACGGGCTGAATTTTTTCTCGGGTCACGCCAGGGATCTCGAACGTGATGGCGGCCTTTGCTGCATGGCTTTTTGCATCAAAAACCATCACCGTTCCGGCAATTTCGGAACTGACCCAAAGTTCCTGGCTGTCCTGGGTAAATCGACAGCCCCGGGGTCTTGGATCGACCAGGGTGTTATCGGTAACAGCCAAGGTGCCTGCATCAATCCAGTGGACCATGTTGGTCGTCTCGCTGGTGCTGGCGATCCATTTCCCGTCCTGACTGGCTGCAATCCCCTCGGGCTCAACGCCCACCGGAATGGACTTGAGGAGCTTGTGTCCCTTGAGGTCAATCACCGTGACGGCATTATCGTTTTCATTGGACGCAAAAAGGCGGGTTTGTTCAGGGTCGACGGCGAAGGTTTCGGGGTCTTTGCCAGATGGCAGGCGAGCGGTCTCTCTCAGGGTAGGCAGCTCGAACTGCTTGATCGTGTTTTCATCGCTCACAGCCACCCAGAGATTTTTTCCCTGACGGTCAGCGCTGATTCCCCGTGGTCGCTTGCCGACAGATATCCGCTGGATAAGCTTGCCGTCAGGTATGGAGATGACCGCGAGGCTGTTTTCATCTTCGAGTGAGACATAGGCCGTGTCGGCGTATGCCGGCAATCCCGCCGAAGCAAGAAGGAGCGTGAGGCTTTGAAGGCATGCGCTTCGCCACTGAGGCAATAGCCTGAGTGACTGCGTCATTTCCCACAATCGGGTGCGCGCTTTTGCAGATGTTTTTTTTGAAAGTCCAGCCATATCAATGTGTTGGATTATTTTCTTTGAGTGGGTGCGATTTTTGCATAGTTTTATGCCCTTGAGTTGAATGCATCAGCCTTGCGATCTTTTTCTTTTATATCGCCAATCCAATACAAAGGGGAGCCGATAGGGCGGTCATGACCTGACAAAGGCCCTGGCTGCAACTGCCGGAACAGCTGCGCCACAGAGCCCCCTCCAGAAGGCCTGAATCATTCTAAGTATCAGTCGGTAGTTGATGTGAAAACAATAAAACAAATGGAGCCACATAAGATGTCCAAACGACGTTTTGAGGTCAATCAGAGCGCCACGCTTAAGGCTTGCCTTGCTGCGTTTCTCGCGACGTCAACGCTCATGCCATTCAGTGTTGAAGCCAAGCGCAAAGAGCCCACCCGAACCCAGGAGCTCTTGAAAGAAATCGAGCGATTGAAGCGAGAAAATCTGTCGTTACAGCACTCGCTGGATCAGCGTAACGCTGAATCTTTGCCGGCAAAATCGACAGCTCTGGTCGTGCCCCCCCCTGGGGCGGCAAGGGCTGAACGGGATGTTTCAAAGAGCGAAAATCCATTTGAGGCGAAGGAGGTCCCGAAACAGAAGGTGGCCACCAAGACGATTACTGGCCATCAAATGAGCTGTGGCAGCACGATGAAGGACATGGACCAGGCCCCGGATGACAGTGGCAATTTCTATGGTCAGGGGCGTTTCACCATGAACCCGGTCTTCGGCGATGTCGACCAATTCTGGAACATGCCGGAAGACACGTTCATGTTCAGTGCTAAGTGGTTCCACAATCAACAGGGCCCCCTGCAGAACGGAACCACGCCTTATCCCTCGTGGCAGGCCAATGCGAAATACATGATGCCACCGACGTC
>Ga0207958_1000384_pt1 | contig 13652 bp, 13 predicted proteins | sample CryBogCBH27Jul07_FD_184606 | JGI IMG/M metagenome (GOLD analysis project Ga0207958, IMG submission 184606) | Freshwater microbial communities from Crystal Bog, Wisconsin, USA - CBH27Jul07 (SPAdes) (version 2) | ecosystem: Environmental > Aquatic > Freshwater > Lake | place: Crystal Bog... | reverse complement strand
TAGATGACCAGTTCTGGTTTGCTAAAAATTATGATGACGATTTATAGAGCATTGTCGAATCTTTAGAAATTTGCACCAACGCATTGACGTAATTGTCAAAAGAACAGATTATTGGACCTCGAGTCCTGGAAAGACAGAAATCATTTTCCATTACTTCCATAACTTCCTCCCTTAACATAAAGTTCCTGGGTATTGTCATTTGTCCCACAATTCAAGAGACAATAGCACTGAACATGAAACTATTGCAAACCAAGGTGAGGGGGCCCCTGTGGGAACCTTCAAATCGTAAATTGACAGTTCTGTAAAGAGTTCATTTTTCACTTGTTTATTGTTCCCAAAGTTATACCCCAAGAAGGTAACACATTTTGCAATATCAGGAATCCAAACTCTCATAACAGATCCAGTTGGGTGAGAACCAGTTATCCTAACCACTACACCAGATAGGACCTTGAATTATACTTGTATGAGGAATGGAATAAGGTTACATTAGTTTTATTTTCGTGGTGTAGTGGTTATGACGTCTGATTTACAGGCAGTAGATCTCCTGTTCGAGGCCGAGCGGAACATACTGCCTGCATACCTTTATTTTTAATCAATGCCAATTTGTTGGCTAAACCTTCCAAAGTAAAATTGTAATGACGGGTTTAAAAAAGATTAAATAACTTGATCAAAGTAAATAGCTACGCGAAAAATATGTGATACTAAAGTAAAATATGCCTCGATGGTCTAGGGGTATGATTTTCGCTGGGGAATGTAGCTCCGTATTCAATGGTGTGAGCCGACTTTTTCTTCAAATTTACGCCCGTTGCATTCGAGGAGTACGTACTTTAGGCTACCCAGATACGATGACTCAACCGAGTCAACCCCTGTGGGCGATTCCGACTCAATCGATTCTCAATTCGTGGGCGAGTTTACCTATCAGTGGAACGGTCCCGAGTTAACCGCTTGAAACGCCCAAATAAGAAGAAAGATAATTAGTCACTTTAAGGCACTTTTATTAAAGATCCTCAAGATCTTAATTGGAAAAGCGTGGGCATGTCAATTCCAAACCAATTAGTTAGGCTAATTGATGGCTCAAAGGTTTCTGGAAATTTTTCCTTCGTGTCACTTGCTACAATTTTAATTATTTTGAAAACCTTTTTAAAACAATCGCTTGGCTTGGTATAACTTTTACTCGCCATTTCGTAGTTTTTTGTTGTTGCCGTGCTGAAAACTAAGCGAAAAGCACACAACTTTGGAAAACGAAAATATATTTATATCATCTAACTCTAGACCGACCCCCTTCAATTAGTTATGGATTTATTGAGTCTTGACTCGGCGACTCGGTGGTACGAGTAGACTAGGTGACTTGACTTGGGGCAAGTCGTAGGAATGAGTCTAGTCGACTCGGTTCAAGTCATAACCGCAGCCCGTCCGGGCTAGCATCAAAACGTGACCAATAAGCTAAACTATATCCAGCATGACTGACGTGCTATTCTTGATAATAATCCTACTCTATATCACAACAAGTCTCCTACCCTATATCACATCAGGTACCTCAGGTAGCTCAGTTGGTAGAGCGGTGGACTGTAGATGGTGATGGTTGTAATCCATAGGTCACTGGTTCAACTCCGGTTCTGAAGATATAAACTTATGCTCTTTCTTATTAATACTGCAAGAATACTTGTGAATATAACTTATTTTAATATATTCGCAATTCGTTCCAAGCGGTTTCTCCAAATTAACTTGCTGCATGCCTTTTGCATGTTATTTAGCTTATCTTTGGCAGAGGGAAGACCTTTGCCTGGTGGATGAATTGAGGCAAAATGAACTTGTTAAAGAATTATACCTTTTGCAGAACTGTCAGTCTCCGATTTGAAGCTTTCCACAAACTTCTCCTCACCTTGGTTTGCAATTGGCTCAAGTTCATTGCTATTGTCTTTAACTGTCTATTCTCTTTAACTGTGGGACAAAAGACAATACCCAGGACCTTTATGTTTGGAGAGGAAGTTAACCATTCAAAAGGCCATTGCTTCCTTTCTTTCCAGATCCCAAGGCCTAGTAACCTGGTCTGTTGACCATTAATCAGAGCGTTGGTGCAATCGTCGAAAGATTCGACAAAGCCTCACATATGCCTGTTGTCCTCGTCACATTTAACAAACAAGAACTGGTCATCTACATGGCGCCCACAGCCAGTGGATGGCCGGCGATTTTCACACCCATTAGTTCCTTTTTGAATCGGAGAAGTAAAGGCTCGATGTAGATGATGTACAAAAGCATCGCCAGAGGGCAGCCTTGTTTGATTCCCATTCGAAAACTATCGGCTTGCCAAACGTACCATTAAGTATGACTCGGGCCTCCGAAGTTTCGAACAGCGTTTGCACCCATCTGCTGGTGGGAAACCGAAAGATGATCAAGAATATATATCGCCCATCGTAGGGCTCGAACCCACGACCCTGAGATTAAGAGTCTCATGCTCTGCCGACTGAGCTAGCCAGGCAACAGTACAGCATCTATCGCGTAGGATAGACACTCTGACTGTCTGATTTCATGCGGAATTTTGCGATTCTTAAAAGTACCCTGAGGTGAGTCCAACTCGGCTCCAATCAAATGTTTTGGATCTGCTCCAAAATTTAAAGAGAATCTTGAATTGGTATTTAAAATAATAATATTTCAACAAATAAGCCATTTTTTTCGTTATAGCCGAAATATAATCAATCGGCCAAATTACCCCGGTCTTCCCTATGTATCGTGTTGTATTCATACTGCTGTATTTACGGAATCTAGAAGCAATGAAAAAACTTCAGACTCTGCCAGAAAACATGACATCGAGTTTGATACTCTAACTTTATTTAACATTTCCTTGTTGTATTGAGTGCTTTGTATCGCTTGTGAAATAAACTGACCTATAAAAAAGCTCCTACTATCGGTTCTAAAATGTAATTAATTTCAAAACCAAGGAACCATCACACCAACTACCAGGAATATCACAGAAAATTTTCGGTTTTGATCAACAATGCTAAAATTTGGCGATTTCTGGTGCAATTCCATCGATTTTCCTTCGCATCCAATTATCTTGTTCAGCAGGAATAATAAAATTTGGTAAAATGGATTTTAAAACCGGGGTCATCTAGCAGGCTGACATTGAACTTCCAATAGGCTAACTTTTTTCTCTGGGTTTTGTTTTAGCGGTTTTAAGATCGATGTCGATAAAAACAGCAATGTCGAGCTTGTGTTGCTTGATATAACTTAAAAGAAAATCTTGTTTAAACTTGGAGGCAAAACCACGAGTATTAATAGTTGCGATCTTCATTGAAATTTTAAATTTGGTCAGGACACTGTAGGCATTGATTTCTGGGTTACTGTTTCGTTTGGGGGGCTGTTCTTTTGGGTTTCCAAGTCTTCGCTTCATGTTGTTGTTGATTCTGCTGCTGCTGTTGCTGCTGATGTGGTTGCGAAGGCTGTTGCGCTGGATGCTGTACTTCTCGCTGTTCTTGCTGTCGCTGGTCTTGCTGTTGCTGCTGTTGCTGCCTGTCCTGGACTGCCGCTGGGTTCCCCCATCTACGTTTTCGATTGGATGGGCAGTTGTTGGCGAGATGCTCCGGCGATGCACAAATCATGCATGTCAGAGGCTGCCCAGGGTATAACACGCGGAACTTGATTCCATCGACAGTAAGGAACGATGTAATGTTCTTGTTTGGCGCAAGGACCATTGTTGCATTAACCCGCTCGGAAACCACCTTGTAGACCCCGTTGACTCGAAGCCTGGAAATCCCCTCGACTTTGCCGAACGGCTCCAGCTCCCTGCGGAGAACTTCGAGGTCCATTTCCTGTGGAACCCACTTAACCTTTACGCTTGTTCTTCTGGGAGCTGCTAGTCTCCCATGGACAAGCAGTGGATAGGTGTACCCGTCCCCCGTTTCAAACTTTTCAATTATTTCTTTTCTGTGCTCGTTTTGGTCGATTGAGGCGATTGCATTGTCCGGGATCTTGAGCTTGCGTAGGAAATCATGACTACCCGAGTACCAACCCCCAGGGACGCCTTCTGGAATTTCGGAGAAGTCGAAGAACGCGGTGTTTTTCCGGATGGTTGGATTTGAACTCGAGATGAATTTGCGAGATATGAGGATTATACAGATGAGCTAATGGGATGATATATTATAATAAATTATGAAAACAAAGAGAGAGGGCTTGGGATGGCGCGCGAAAATTAACAAAGGATAACAAAGTGAAGGAGGAAGAATCCGACACGCCAAAAAAAATGTTTAAAGAAATTAAGGGAGCTATTGAATGAAAGGAGCTATTGAATGAAATGAAAGAAAGGAAACGATGCACAAGTAGGGAAACAAAGAAAAATCACATAAACCAAGGGCGAAGTGAAAAAGGAGGGAAAAATGAGTTTGACAAACAAAACAGATAATGAGGTGAGTAATATGAAATAGTTGAGAATAAAAACGAAATTTACTTGTTGGATGATATATGAAAAATAGCTAATGAATTGATGATAGAATCCGAAATTTGGGAGCACAATTTGAACACGTCTGCACTGTACGAACTCTCGACATCCCCTCGACTTTGCCGAACGGCTCCAGCTCCCTGCGAAGTATGTCGAGTTCCATCTCCTGTGGGACCCAATTAATCCTGACGCTGGTACAGCCAGTCTCCCATGGATCAGAACCTGGTAAGTCGTCCCGTTAGGATGCCTGAAGGCGACGCTGCCACCGAACTGTTCCATTCGGGCGGCGAAGATAGCGTCAGACTCAAACTTGACTATGTCCTCTTTCCGGTATTCATGAAAGTCGATTGAGGCGATTTCATTGTCCGGGATGTCGAGATTGCGAAGGAAATCGTGGCTTCCTGAGAACCAGAATTCGCCCCCAGGGACGCCGCCTGGAACTTCGGAGAAATCGAATCGGTGTTTTTCCGGACGAACAATGGCATGATGGGGTTTGAATCCGGGATGATTTGGTGAGAAGGGTGGATTTAACAGATGAGCTAGTGAGTTGATACATTAAGATGGACAATACAAGACAATACAACTATACAAGAAAACAAATAGAGAGTTAATAAAATCGTCTCAAAAAGGAGGACAAAAAAACATACAAATGTACTCAAACTGGGCTAATGAGATGATGAATACAATTATGAAAAAGAAAAGAAAAACGAAATGGAAAAGTGAGGGGATGCGCGCGAAATGAACACCAGAAAAACAAAGAGTGAGATAACAAAGACGTCAAAAGGAAAAGGACAAAGCATTAAGAAAAAGATAGAAAAAGCCAAAGAAGAAAGTATATGATCATATCATATATGAAAGAAAGTATGAATATAAACAGTTAATAGGAAAAATTTTTGATGCAAAAGGGCGCGCAAAAAAGGTACAAAGAGACAAAAACACTTAATAAACAGAAGGGGACAAAGGAGGATTGAAATAAATAGAGAAAAGAAAATAACAAAAAGGGAAAAAGCTTAAGAAAACAAAAACTGGAAAAAGGATATGAATAGATGGAAATGAAAGCAAAAAGTACTTGTGGAATGACAGATGATTAATGATAAATGAATAGATTAAATAATCCGAAACTTGGGAGCAAAATAAGAACACGTCTGCACTGTACGAACTCTCGACAGACTCACCCATTCACTAACCCCACTATTCATTGTATATTTATAATCTTTGAAAAGAAAGAGACAAGATAGTTAATAAATAATTATATTATAAATATTAAATATTAATAATTACATCTACTTCTACATTGAAATTCCTATACCGAGAATCGAACCCGAGCCTGCTGGGTGAAAGCCAGCTATCCTAACCACTAGACCATATGGGATAATATATATGGTAAGACAGTTTTCAATCTACCTAGCGAGGCTTTTTTGCAGATGGCGAAGTCGGGGTCACCGGGCTTCCCTATGCCGGGCTATTTGGGCACTCCAATTTGGTGCAGACTGTGCTACCGTCCCACCACCAACCAAGTAGCCAACATGGACAAGATCATTGTTGGCTCCATGGCAAAAGTTTGAGGTATTCAGGAGTCACTTGCTCCCATCTCTCTCCCATTAACTGGCCTCTGCTAGGGTTTAAAAAAGCCCCTTGGGGTCCTTGACGTTGGATGCCGCAAATTCCTAGCTCTCATTACCTTGGCACGTACAACTCAACTCCTCTCGAGCTCTGACGTTACAGTCAGATCTATCATCTAAAAGCATGTAGAGGTAACAATCCTTCTTGGTTTCAATAATTCTCCTCCACAGGAAGCTTCGCCATTTGCTTTTCTCAGAATAACAGAAACAGGAACAGAATAACAATATTAAATACATCTTCGTCAAGTTCTACTTGACTAAGCATTTTGCATGATCGTGTTACATACGGAATAAATATAATAAATTAAAACCATTCAGAGAAGATTAGAATGGCTTCTGTGCAAGGATAACACCCACAATTGTAAAGCTTTCACATGTCAAACGATTAATTCTAGGCAATACTTCAATCAAATTCACTCAAGTTTTTAATTAAAGCGTCATCCGTAATGTCAAGCATGCATTATTTATGTTCTTGTTTCTCTTTGGAATAAGAAAACACATTAGCTACATTTAAAACGTGTTCATTTTTCCAAAGTCATACACCTGGGGAAAATGTTTTTCATTTGCAAAAGAAACAACTAAACGAAATGCAAAGGGCTTGTAGAAGATTTATGTGGAAAATTCCCTAGAAAAGTTAATAGAGGAAATCGCGAGTGCAATTCTCACAGAAAGCAGGTTACATGACCTACTATATTAATCTTCAGCACTTGCAATTTTTTCCCAATTGTAATCTCTTTATTTAAACAGGACTCATTTACATCAAGTTGCTACACACTTAAATTTCATTTTGCCGGCTTGATTACGAAGCATTATATAAATTTATTTTCTGGCGGGATTGTTAGATTAAATTCGGGATACTCTTTGATTCCTCGTATTTTAATTTTGCTACTGTATTTGAAAATAAAATGAATTAAAATATTTTGAATTTTGCGCCATAACTTGCGGAACCAATCAAATTGATTGGACGGAAAATTGTTCATAGCTACACCCAGTTTAACCCTGACCTTTTGCAAAAGTGAGAACTATCGTGGAACGCGACTGTACATTATTATTATTATAATTACCAAAGAGCAAAATTATTTTTATGTTTCCGCCTGGGATCGAACCGGGTACCTTCAGTGTGTTAGACTGACGTGATAATTGCTACACCTTGGAACCGATTTGATAGTTATCGAAAGAACCCTGAAAATTCAGTTTCATTGTGTATATCCAGCCATAAAAACAGTTCCACGTCGACGAGGGTCACATGCGTGTCGCTAGACAATATATTGCAACCACCTTCATTGAAGCATAATTGGGGCAAATATTACGTCATCAACAGCAACTAATTAATCACATGGTATATATTTAGACCCGATAAATTGCTCTCGTAACACGAGACTTAATTAAAAGTATTGATGGTTTCATGAGCAGTCGTGGCCGAGTGGTTAAGGCGTCTGACTCGAAATCAGATTTCATATTGAAGCGTAGGTTCGAATCCTACCGGCTGCGATTTCCCGCATCATATATTAAGACAGGAGCAATCGCTCGAAGCTGCGCAGGATATACTTGGATTTTTAATTTTTAAGCAAAATTGCAAAATTCTTTATTATGCGACTCTGATCAAGCAGTTTCTAGGGGAATCCAGCGCAACAAGTTTCTTGAACTACTGGATGGAAGCTGCTTTGAGGAGAGTAACACCTGATCTTCAGGGCCTTATGTCTAGAGAAACCCATGCTTTTTTCTATGATACCGTGAAGGCAATCTTACATGTACTTCATACTAACCCTAAAGCCAATAGCAAACCAAAATTGGTTTTCAAACAGACCTTGGGATTTGGAGAGATAGGAAGCAATGACCTTTTGAATGGTTAAATTCCTCTCCAAACATAAAGGTAATGTATTTTGATTAATAAGCCCAGAAACCCCGAAGATGAACCAAAAACACCAACGATTTTTACCGACAACACTATATCTAATCCAAAAGGCTCCTTATCCTACCTATCCAGCCCTATACTTTCCCCACCTACAAGGGAGCATATTTTTTTCACCCTCCCCATTATTCTTTTAAACAGAAAAGGTTAAACAGGGTAACAAAAAAAAGGTTGAACATTGAAACTGACGACAACTGCTCTCACTGCAAGCAAGAATCGGAGGACATCCAAATCATATTCTTTTTTCCGGTGAGTCAACCAGCCGTTAAATGGATGCGAAGGGAAATTTCTGGAATTGCACCAGAAGCGGCATTTAATAATCACTGATTTTTCCTGTTTGCAACGAAAATTACAATTTTGGTTAAAAGAAAATTACAATTTCCTCCAATGGCGCATTATTTTTTATCAATACATAGTAGATCGTGGTGTCGATACACGGACCTCTGGGTTATGGGCCCAGGCTTCCGCTGCACCAATCTGCTAATTGTGAGTTGAGTCTGTGAACAAATAAATAACGTCAAAGAAGTACGTGGAATGATTGAAGTGAAATAGCAGTGTTTCTCACATTAATTATTAGCACCTGATTCTCTTTTAAGCGTTTCAGTTTCCTCGTCTTTCTTGTGTATGCGATATTCTTCAACTAGATGATTTGGTACCCACAATATAATATAAGCAGCTTTGAAGTAAGATTGCTTTATGTTTTCTCTGAAGCAGGTAATATGCTCCATGATTCTCGAAAGTGATCAAACTTTGCAGGTAGAGTCATCATAACTATTGCAACAAGTTGATTATCATCAATTATTGATCCCTGAAATTGTATTTGGCTGATCATGTTTTTAATTTTGGATATATGGGTTCATATTGTCCTTTTCAGTACATTTTTACTGATAGTAACGGCCATTTAGCAGAACACACATTCATTAGCATTTTGCTCATTTTTTTGTTTGAGTCTGGCACACATTTAATCTTACGTAGTACAACCCTTTAGTACTCGACGAACACCTATGCGGAAGACTTTTTGTCCGCGTTCTATGTTTTTTTAAGATAATCCAGATGAGATTGTTTAAGCTAGTTTAGGTTCGAGAAAAACAAAGCCTGAAATGTTCGATCCTTCCCAATAACGTGGATTTACTTATTTGCTATGGATATTAACAACGATTCTTATTAATTGAGAGACACGAACCAATGTGGTCAAATAAAAAACTAAACTATATTCAGCTTGACTGACAATAACTGGTATTGAGGGGTTGGGTTTAAGTCGAGCTCCCGAAAACAAATTAGTAAACCATGCCACTGCTATCTCCTTTTAATTTAAAAATGTTTCTCTTCTTTTATTGAGCGCTTTGTATCGCTCATAAAATAAACTGAAAGGAATGTTTTTTTAAATCCCCTTTGAATAACGTTGTGTAGTAGTTATCAACTACGTCTCACACGCGGAAGGATTCTACGACGATTCGGCCCTAAGCCATTCGGCCTGTCACTTCCTGTACCCTTTCGCCTCTATTCAACCGGTCCCAGACCTTCAGCGACCGGTCAAATGGCTTGAGACTGTAACCACCTGTATCCCGTAGAAGGTACTTTGGACACGATGGACGTCCACACGAAAGATGCGGTCCAACGACTGCGTCGCACAACCTCTCTCTTTGCTTATAAAATCCCCTCGAAGTAAATTCGACTTAGAGCAGTTACGCGGAAAAACATGTAGGTATAAGGTGATTGTCTAAAACAATACCAGTTGTGTTCGAGTAGTACGTGTAATAACTTCAGCATGAATGCCTGGTTGCTCCCCGATTCACATCGGACCGCCGAGCGTTACAGTATAGACGCTATGAGATCCATGTAACTAATATCATCACATGAATATTGCTCCTTTGGTAGCATCAAAAAATTGCCGTTGTTGAAGATATTTCCCTCCAACGAGGCGGAATATTGGTTAACGTTGTCAATTATGAAACGTGCCAAAAAAAATAAGTATGAGCGAGAGCAGTACTTCTTCTGGACAATGTTGATTTTGTTTAAAACTTTATTTCGACATGACTCTTATACATACAGTAACTACAGATATCACAGTTAGTAAATTACATATAATGAGGGATAGCAGGGGCTGGGTTTAAGAACTCGAACAACGTATATCATATTTTGCCACTGCTACTTGTGAAAACATAACAAATAAATCATGTATGATGGTTTAAATGGATAAAAACAATTTAAATATAGCTGGGTTTTCTTGGGATGATGTTCGGTTTCCGTCAAAACTTTCCCGTTGATATTATCACTGGGTTCAAGTCGTGAACACCAGATGGCACTGATAAAATTGTTATTAGCCATATCACAGAAAATTGCTCATAGGATCTGAAAATTAAAACTGTAAAAACCGAGTAGAGATTTTCTTGGGTAATTTCTGGTGCAATTACATTAATTTTCCTTCGCTTCCATTTAACGGCTTGTTGATTAGCCACACAAAAGATATGTGATGTATCTCCTCAGGCGCTTGCTTGAAGTGTGTGCAGTTGTCGTTAGTGTGAATCTTCAACCTTTTCTTTCTTACCATGGTTAAATGGATATTGTGAAGGTTAAAAAAAGGTGCTCGCTGGTAGGTGGGGAAAGAATAGAGCTAGATAAGTAGGATAAAGAGTCTTTTGGATTAGGTATAATCTTAGCGTTAAAAATATTTGGGGTTTCCGGCTGACCTTTGGGTCTCTGGGCTTATGAATACAGTACAATAAAATTCTTTGGTAATCATGTTGGACTACTGTATATTTAGGTTGGTGTTAAGCACGTACAATATTTCGCTGACAGCATTACTAAATAAAACATGGGTTTCACGCGTCTGGAGTCCCACAAAATTCGGTTTATTATTTGTAAAGCTTTTCCTATCAAGAAACTTGTTCCGCTGGGTTCCTCATATAAACTACTTGATTAGAGTCGTAGAGAAGAGAGCTCTGCATTTGTGCTCCAGAATTACAAGACCGAGTTCCCCCTCTGTTAACTTTGGATACGACTGCTCAAGGGCGAGTCGCTCCAAGCGGTTTCTCCAAAACAATGTGCTGCATGCTTTTTGCATGTCATTTAGCTGTCTCTTTGGCAGAGGGAAAATCTTTGCCAGCTTGATGAATATAGACACAATTAACTTGTTAAAGAATTGTGCCTTTTGCAGAACAATTAGTCTTTTGAATTGGAAGCTCCTCAAAAATTTCGCTTAACCTTTATTTGTAGTTGAATAGCTATTGACTCTTTAACTGTGACAAAATATAACTGATTTGACCTATTGGTTAAGACTTTCGACAGTATCTTGTAATCAGAACAGAGCAGGCTAATTTGTCTCCAGTTCTTGATGCTTGTCTGATCACCACCCTTTGGAATGAGTGTTATCAGACAGGATTTTTAACTAACGGATAACCTACCACTTGCAATTATGCATTGGAAAAGTTCCGTTAAGTAAGAGCGGTGCGAAGGCCTTATTTTTTAACGGCACAATTTGTGCTGTGCCGACAAATCTCGAATTATTATTGGTGTAAAAGCTCTTACGGCGTTCAGTTTGAAAGTATTGACGAATCAAGAGCCTAGATTTTTCGGCACAGCACAAATTGTGCCGTCAAAAGATAAGACCCATGGTTTCGATCCATGGATCTCTCATGGCCCCAGCACGCTTCCGCTGCGCCACCATGTTTATGTTAAGTTATAGTTTTTAGTAATAACTTTTGTATCAATGTGAAAATTGTGTGGTTTGATAGATTCTAAAGTTGGGAAACTAACCCTTATCAACTGCTTGATTTTTTTGTGGGTCTATACATGTTTTGTAGGTTTATACATGATTCGGCGCGATACTTACAACACGGTGCATTCTAACAACTCGTCCGCACCTATCCAAAATGTTCCTTGAGGGGCAATGAATCCGAACTGCAATAAACGGCCAGCGTATGCCACTAAATGATATTAAGAATTTCTCAGAAAGATTATATTTTATGTTTATTTTTTATATTGTCGAAAAAGTATCTGGTATTCAGAAATGAAGTCCCTTATGAGGCAATGGAACCGTTTATAAGTTCCATATTTTTTTAATATATTTATAGTTCACAGACTTTGGTAAGATGTCACAGCTATCAATTAAAGGCCGTAATCGTGTTCTAAAATTGAATGCAGGTATGTTTATTATTTAGGTTGTTCGAAAACTGTTATTTTTAGAATTTTTCGGTACTACTACTACCTCATGACCGTCAGCCGATCCTTTCATCAAGCAACTGTTATTACAATACTCTTTGTTCCAAAAGGAACAGAAGGAAATCATTGCCTCAGTTGGTAAACGATTTTAACTTGAGCCGATCAATTGAAAATGGTGAAAAACCTATTCGAAATGCTTTAAAATCTTGTTAACCAAAAAACTTGTTTCACTTTATTCCCCTATAAATTGCTTGGTCAGAGAAGCAGAAAAGATTTAGTTTTACACAGAAAAAATTTATCAGATAGTTCTGTTTCTTTCACCATTGTTCTTATGAAAGAACAAGGATTTAGAATATGTTATTTTATACACGGTAATTTTGTTTCCGTATTTGATGACTCTTTCATTTAGCGGCAGTTTGGGTGGTATTTACAGACATCGCTTGTTAAGCCGCCAAAAAACAAAGGGACCGACGAAAAAACCAAAATACTGCCCCGAAAAACATAAAATTCTAATAAAACGTTTTTTAGAATTAGTTTTAATATGATTTTGTAGAACAGATTACGGGCATTTCAGAAAAAATTACCCGAAATCTGTGCGCCCAAACCATACTGAGAAAATCCATGCGGGAGGAAGGTAATTTAACCTTAAAGATTAAAGGACATTACCCCCCACTGTACAGTTTATTTGTACTATTGAATAGCTGCCTAGACTCTGGCCGGTAAATTATGAAAAAAGTAGATACATTTTTTTAACACATTGAAACTTGATTACAACTAACCGTATATTTTAAAGATTCTTTTAAGACAAGTAAAATTCAGTTTATACGGTACAGGATTAGCCTTACGGCTAATGGAAAACGATGAGCGTATAGTTTCTTCTGGTGGGTGCTGTATGTTGACACAAATGCAAATGCTGTTTTCTCTCCTGTCTCCCCTCGTCTTACGTTTCTTTAAGTATACAATACAACTCCAATTGGTCCCCCATGGTAGGCAACCCTTACATTAATTTATTATTGTGGTTATTTCATATTTCCAATATCACTTTTACTGAAATTTATTAAATCTAAAATGGTTGATTGGTAACGATATTTAAATTTACGATTGATAGTCCCTATACCTACGCACGATGATGAGGATCCAACGCAACGGAGGTTTCCCTTCCGAGATTGTTTCCTTAAACTGTGTCATCTCCCCACTTACATAAAACTACCATATAAGCTCGCCATATAAGCCTTGACGTTTGAATAATTTTGATTCCCTCAGATTGGTGTGTAGGCAACCTAAGCAGAAGCAGAAGTCTTGTAATATATTGTGGTTTGAATATATACTTTGCGATAAATACAATTATTTATAAAGTAATCTAATAGAGAAAATTCTGTGTGGTCGTGTGGCCTAATGGATAAGGCATCGGACTTCGGATCCGGGGATTGCAGGTTCGAGTTCTATATGAAGTTATTTTCTCTGGCATAACCCAGCATACAATATCATTATTCAAAAAAAAAATATTGAAATTAATTGTCAG
>Ga0207958_1000382_pt1 | contig 13669 bp, 14 predicted proteins | sample CryBogCBH27Jul07_FD_184606 | JGI IMG/M metagenome (GOLD analysis project Ga0207958, IMG submission 184606) | Freshwater microbial communities from Crystal Bog, Wisconsin, USA - CBH27Jul07 (SPAdes) (version 2) | ecosystem: Environmental > Aquatic > Freshwater > Lake | place: Crystal Bog... | reverse complement strand
TCCAGTGCGCCAATCATTGGCCTGCCAGAAAGGGATTTCAAGCTGAGCACCATCAGGGCTGGCACTAGGGTTCTTGACCGGCTTCTTTTTTTCTGCCGGAACACGCTCTGCTGGAGCTTCTCTAGGCCCAACATCCTTGGGAGAAAAGTCCATTGAGGGATTTCCAAGTCCGAAAAGTTCTCCTTGCGGTGCAGCAGTGACGAGCCAAGGAGAGAGCAGATCGAACTGCTCCCTTGCGCCTAGTACTCGCCTCATCGTATCTCCTACTTGTCCTTACCAATTATGAACTGGGATTTAGGGTTTCACCTTGTAGGGCTTTTCCAGAAGCGCCCCAAGCGTTCTGGGAAGTTGTTGTACTTGTCTGTAGGGATCTCGCGGATGACCCTGGCTGAAGGTGAGACATGGCCATCTTCCCCAGAACCGTTCCAGGGGTACGGTCCCTCGCTAGGCTCTACCTCATAGATGTGCGCCCAAGGGCTTTCGTGGCCCTGGTGAACCTGACCTAGCAGTGTCCCGTAGTACCACTGCTTGACAGCCTCTGGCCTATCCATCCATACCCAGTCCCTCTGCCTCTGTGTGGGTTCTGGGCCATTGCTATAGGGGCTAGTTCCTCCGCCGGGGCTGATGATGGTGTCAGGCTCCATCTTGTGTGGGCTGACGTGGTACCACTTGCCAGATGTGTTCTCCCGCAAGGGCATTTCTGTCTGTCGGATATGGTCTTCGTTAGGGTTCTGGTCATAGGCATCTTTGGCAGGCATAGCTGTTCGGGGAGGGAGTTTTATCATGGGGTGCCACTTGCTGGTGTCGGCCATGGCCCAGAATCGACGTGAGGCATTGCGATTGAATAGTGGCAGGGATAGCTGATTAGGGCTAATGTCCTTGAAGCCAATCTCCCCATACATGTCGCCAGCATCCTTGCCAAGGTTCTGGTGAATCAGGTCATGTAGCTGGCTCTTGAATTCGTGACCATGGTAGTTCACATGCTTGGTGTCTAGCAGGGCATGAGATAATTCATGCAGGAGCGTGAGTTCGGTGATGTGGTTACCGGCTAGGCCGATCTGATACCGGCCACGCTTATATGCAGCTACTCCGCCGCCCTCGCGGGTGTCCCAGTCTTCCGGCTCAATGGTGATAGGTCCGCGATCCCAACCGTTCTTGGTAAGGACATTGTTCGCGTATGTCTCTGCCTCAGAAGAGTATTGGCGCTGAAGCTGTTGTATCTTTGCCCATCTGTTTGGATCGTCTTGGCTAACGTCCTTGTAGGCACTAGGCACCCTGAACATCTTTCCGTCCATGCCTGCCTGACTAATAGCCTGCTCTGCCCATCCTCCACGATGTGCCTCGTTTGGCTCACCCTCTCCGTTAAAAATCTGACTACTGAGTCCATGGTCAGTTGCTGCATTGCGGAGGATCTCTAGGTACTTGCCGTCGAGTCCCATGCTTTACAGTAGCTGTGAGAGGTTGAGGAACTCCTCTACGCCCATACTCTGCTGTTGCGAGAATGCTTCTAGTGCAGCACGATTCGGCCTCAGGTGCTTCTCACCACACCACTGGAAGAAGTCGGCTATGGTGACAGGACGGTATGAGTCTGCCCAGAACCTACGTCCAGTAAAGGCCCTGCTCTGCTCGTGGTTTACCCAGCTATCTCCCAGGCTGGTACGGCGCTCTGAATGATGAAGGTCCGGACGGAGGTTGTTCTTCGTCCAGTCGAACATCTCTGTCGCTATGTTCTGCCGACGAGAATTGGGATTGACGAAGATATGGGCCACCTCGCCAGGCTTACGGCTAGTGACCATGCTCCAGGGATTATTGTCGTCTAGCCACTCCAGGTAGCCGACAGGATCTTCTCCGACATAGGCATCGGTCCTACCAAGACCTTCAGACCTCCCTGTCCCAGGCTGGAAGCGAAGACCCTCTGGTGACGGTGCAGGCATAGAGGTCTTGATGACTGATGACAATCGACGGTTGGCCATCACAAGCCTCGCAAGCCTCTTGGCACCTGGACCAAAGTGCTTGAGCATCAGTTCCATATACCGCTGCTTGTCGAAATCACTCGCCCACGTCCTGCCCTGTAACTTGTTGTGCAGGTTTAGAAGTGCTTGAGTAATGACATTCCCGGTCCCGGTGTATCCAGACCTTTCCCACTCTTCCGGATGAAAAGATTTAGGGTCTACTGCCTGACTTAGTGCCCTGCCAGCATCTTCGTACCCGTAAGAGCCTCCGGTCGCAGAGTCCGGATACTTTTCCTTCATGAAGTCTTCGGCGTTAAGCCAGTGTGTCAGTGGCTCATTGGGATGATCTGACCAGTTGGTCGTGACGTTTCCTGGCGAACGACACTTTGAGGCCAATGAAGTAGGCCACCACTTCATGAACTCGTCGTAGAGCCTTCTCTCTAGCGGGTCCTGGTCCTTGGTGCTCCCGGTACCAAAGCAACCATTACAGACATGAAACTTCTTCCTGCCTGCACCATTACACCTCAGGCAAGTGTCTGTATCGGTTTCAGGGCTAGCTACCTGAGGAGAATCTTCCTTTGGGGGAACTGAGGGTAATTGTTCTTCGGCAGCCTTGTCCGGAGAAGGCATCATTAGCCTCTCCCAGTTATCGGGAAGTAGTTCGGTCGCAGCAGTACGCCAGGGGGCAAGCATCTCTGCCTGCTCCCTCGCGGTTACTATGCGCCTCTTCACAACTATGACCTCGCAGGGACGTTCTCACCGATCCAGTTCAGATAGTCCCCGGCAATACGCCAGCAGTCCCTGGGGTCACCAGCAATGGGCTGAGTGACGCCGTATGAGGTATGCGGGGTAATGCCCTCTAGGACAAAGAAGTTCAGGGCATCCAGGATGGCTACGATAGCAGCTACCGTACCCTTCACGGGATTACCGACGATCTTCAGTACCTGGTCGATGAAGTTTCCAAAGCTAGTGATGGTTCCCTTGTCTACGATCCCCCAGACTGCCTGCTCGTCGGTGACACTAGTTGTGCTGCCGTCATACCCACAGGTGGTGTAGAGGTCCTGTCCTGGAGAGTTCACCATCTTCTTACCAACAGCGAAGTCCCATACAGATACCGGTGTTCCAACAAGGTTGGGGGTAACGATTCCGTGACCGCTCGGATCAATGCCGTTCGGAATCGTATGTCCTGCTTCACGTCTCGGATTTCCCCACGTCACTCCGCCGATAAATGAATCGGCATAGTCAGCGAGGTCTGGTGTCACATTGGGGTTCTTCGTAATGCCGCAACGGTCAAGGATGTCGCTAGTGACGATAGCTCCCTGCGAGTATCCTATGAATCCCCATGTCTGAGTAGGAGACTGGAGGCGCAGTAGGCGGGCGAATTCCTCATCACCACTATTGATAGAGGGCTGCATGGGGAATGCACTAGCCATGTAGTTCCCTACCGGCTGCCAGAACCACTTCTCGTCATCCAGTGTCCTCGCCAGGTCTGCTGGGTAACCTGGTCCTTCCGGATCTGGCTGCCCCGTGCCCTGCACCGTGAAGATGACGTGGCGAGGAGGTACTGGCACCCCAGCGTATTCACACTGGAGTTGTAGCCAGTCGAAGCTCATGACGATTTGGTGCTGTTCGTCGGCGGGTCAAGCAACTGGAAGTGGTCTGCCAGGAGCATGACAGCGTCCCAGATATCGTGACCCTTGTAGGTACGGGTCAGGATCTTGGATAGGGTGACAACCTGGTCGAAGACCGAAGAACTGATGTTGCTTGCTTCGGCATCACCGTCAGTCTGGCTAGAGATGTCACCGATCTGGGCAGCACGCAGGAGGTGAACTAGCCTCCAGGGCAATGACTTCCCGTTGGCATCGATGCCGTTATTGTCATTTGAGATGGACTGAGCATCAGACATGATATTCCTTCGATTAAGTAGTTGTGAGGCCGGGGAACTGCGTGGATCGAGTGCTAGGACTGAGGTCTTCAGCACGCTCTTCGGCAACCGTAACCGCAAGTGCCGTAGTGGCACTCGCAGTCGTGTCGGAGAAAGAGGTAAAGATATTCTTACTGGTCTTGCCAGCAATACCAACATCACTCTGCTTGGTCTGATAGGCGGCGAAGAAGGGCCGTGCCTTGGACTGATCCGTCATTTCTCTACTCCTAGTCGATATGGACGATAGTTGGGGTGGTGTTAAATCCGTAGTAGATCGTGAGCGTGTCAGTCGATTTCGCCTGCGGTGGGATATTCTGCTTCGGGATATGCAGGACATTGTTACTGGTGCCGGTCACCGAAGTGGTCTGGGCATTGACAGCAAAGTACAGAGGAACACCCTTACTGGTGCTGTGCTTGATGTAGGGCGAATTGGCAAGTGTGGCATCGTAAATGCACACCACCTGGGTAGGGTCGATGTTGGTCAGGCTACTAAAGGTAACCGTTGCCCCCACCGGGTCAAAGATATAGGACGTAACCTGTTGCCTGGTCATCTATCTTCTCCTCATATTTCTACTCGTTCTTGGGCTTGCCATCGGTGTCGTCCCAGGAGAGTTCGATGGGATGGTCGGGGTACTTGGTGCTGATGTCGCTGATGCAGGTAGGTGCCATACCGAATTGAACTGAGGGTCAGTGGCACCGGCAGCATTTCCACCGTACTGAACACCGTTGGTTCCATTAGACTCAACGTGCGTACCGTCTGGCAAAGTGCCTGCCATATGACCATTTTCGCCCGAACCGCCGTTGGTTCCGATATTAAATAGCCCAGGGGCGTAACCTGGCTCAAAGCCTAGTTTGGAGAAGTCGCTATCGGTGCTGAATGCAGTAGGTTTGCCGGTGTAGATCGAATATAGGTTACCCATGAACCCTGAGCAGTCAACACTGTCGGTAGGACCACCTGGGTGACCACCACCATACTCATATGGCTTGCCACTCATGGACTTTGCGTAATCGTCTGCACTCTTCCACTGCTTGGGGTCGAATGAAGAGGTGGCAGATCCTGCGGTGCCTCCTCCGCCTCCGCCTCCGTATCCGGAAGGTACACCAGGCTTTACCTGTTGCTTGGGGGCCTTATATCCTCCCCTGTTCTCCTCTGCCTGTGCCATCTGCTCGTAATGCGAATCACTCGCCAGGCCAGTGTTATCCAGTGAGTGGTCTCCATCAAGAGGATTTACCTCAGAGTCAGGAGACAGCCTCCTCCTGTAGTCTGGATCAGATTCATCAGCAGCGATGCGGAAGGCGAATGTCTCTCTCTGTAGCATGATTCTCATCAGTAGCCGTGCCCTGAACCCATGCCGTTTCCGCTACTATCCATAAGTGTTGGTCCGTAACGAGATTTGGCATACCCGATTGCCGAGTCAATATTGGCCTGCGGATCAGTGATGCTGTTAGAGTCCCCTTGGTAGTGATACTGCTGGAATGTGCTCGGGATGGTCTGTAGGAGTCCTTGGGACGGATGACCTGCCTGTGCATTGCTATCAGTGTTGTTGATCGCTGTAGGGTTACCGGCAGACTCTGTCTGAATCTGTTTCAGCACTTGGCTGTCTAGCGTGGTGGGCAGGCCGTTACGACGCAAGCCTTCGTCTACCTGACTCTTCCACTGATCGACACCCTGACTTGGGGTATAGCTACTAGGGCTTCCGCCCCCACTACTACCACCGCCATATCCGCTGTATCCGCTAGGTACACCAGGAACTACCTGTTGCTTGGGTGCCTTGTAGCCGCCCCTATTGGCTTCTTCCGAAGCCATCTCCTCGTAGTGGGAATCCCCAGATAGTCCAGTGCTAGATGTTCCACTCGACCCAAGGGGATTCACTTCAGAGTCAGGGGAGTCGCCAAAATAGTTCTTCTTCTTGTCAGAAAAGTACTGATCATCCTCGGCGGCAATATGGTACGCAAAGGTATCCCTCTGTGCCCTGATACGCCGCATGGTCCTACCCCTCTACCTCATTTATTAAGGGGTGGGTTTCCCTCCCGCACAGCATTATCGATTGCGTCCACTGTGTTGGCGATATGCGTCAGTGCCTCGTGATCAGCATCAGCCTTGGCCTGCCTCGTGATCTCTGCACGAGAGGAGGATCTCTGTAGGGCAAAGAGTGCCCATAGCTGAATCCAGTTGCTAGAGATGATGATTACTACGTCCTTGAGGCCACTGAAGGGGGGTAGGAAGACAAGGAGTGGGACCAGGAGCGCGAGGTCGAACATCAGCATAGAGGCCAGGACATGATCGGTGATCCACTGCAAGAACTTGTTGTTGTGAAGGAAAAACTTCTCTGCCGCCTTGGAGCTACAGGAAATCGGTCGAATCAGTGACTTGGGATGGGGCACATGGACATTACTCATCAATGGACCCCGGCTCTGGCTCTACCATCTTCCGGTGGTGATCTTCAGAAGTGTGCATAATCGCAAGGTCGATAAAGTGTTTGACCATAACGAGTTTCGGGTCTACGCCAGTGAGTTTTCTGGCCTTCATGAGGTGATGTGTCAGCTTACCTTCGGCCACTAGTTCTCGTCGGTCTTGATGGGGGAGGCCTTCTTTGGAGCGCGAGTCCTAGCAGGCTTAGATGCCCGCTCTGCCTGAGCTTCTGCCCGCTCTGTCTCCGCCTTCAGGCGCTCCTCTTTCGCTGCCTCGTGCTCTTCCTTAGCGGACTTCTCTGCCTTGGCCACAAGGTTGGTCAGTACTGAGAGTAGGGCACTCGTAAGGTCGAACCACTCAATGACCTTCTTGCTGACGCTCCTAAGGATCAGGAAGTTGACTACCACGATAGAGATCACGAAAACGATCAGTAACGTATTGACTGAATTCTGCATGCTCACAACATCACTCATCTCTTGTTCCCCTCGCTCACTAATTATGAGCCGAAAGATAAGGTGCCACAGGTAAAAAAGGCCCCTCCCATTTGAGCATCGTGGAGAGGCTTGGGAGGGGGTCTATTACTAATTAGGTTCCGAAAGGTGAAGTGTCACAGCCTATGTGTCTAGTAGCGGGGAAAGGTCACCGTCTTCTAGTGCCAAGAGGGTGTCCTCGTCTATGACCCAGAGCTTATGTCCAGAGTCTTTGGACTCCTGCATCTTTACGTCGCTCTCGGGACGGATCAGGCCCTTAACCTCTACGATGCGTTCTCCGACAAGGGTATCGATGATGAAGTCTGGTCGATAGACACCGGCAGAGGTCTGGATGTCTGGGCCGTCGTAGGACCGGATGGGTATGTCGAACCGGAGGCAGACTGACCAGAAACGAATCTCCCATCCAGAGTGGAAGACCACTGCTCCTTCGGGTAGGTCTGAAATAAACTTGTCGCGCACAGACTTAACTTGCTTGTGGGAGCACTTGTTTGAGCAGTACTTTTTCTTCCCTGGGTAGAAGTGTGGCCTCTCAAATCCTTCTCCACAACCCACACAGATATGCTGATCCATGCGGGGGGGAGGCTTGCGCTTCTTGTATTTTTCGTGGTGCTCAGGGCAACAGTATTTCTTTATGTAGCTTCCTGTTACTGTCCCGCAGGGACACACAAGGTGCGTTCGACCTTTGCCCTGAATGCAATCCCTAGAGCAATATTTCTGTGATGGCCTAACGCACAAGAAGCGTTTTCCGCATGTGGGACAGTCTTTTTCAGGACGCTTATTGATGTTTGGCAACAGAAAACCTCCGGTATCTCGACTTTTGGTCAAGAATACCGGAGGTTCCTGGTGATGTCAAATCCCTGGATTTTGGATGATCAGGAATTTATGACTTGCGTAACACGATTATGCCCCTGGGGTTTAGGATCGCCATTCCGACAAGCTCGTCCATAACCCAGCCCTTGTGGAACTGCTCCGTCTGGTTATTCTCTTCCACGTCAAGGGAATACATGACGGGGAAGACACCCAGGAATTGCGGCTCAGGCGTGAGATACGTTGTCCCAGCAGGGATCACGATGCTCTTGCCAATCTGGAACTCACCGAACTGAACGATGCGCTCACCAGCCACAACCGAGTCTTTGAACGCCCAGCCGGTCGTGTTGATGTCCCAGCGATAAAAATCGCGGTATTCCTGCGGATTGCAAAGCAGCCGTGAGGAATCCAGCAGTCGCTGGTCGGTGTAGGTGACCGCCGTGTAGAGATCATCCGGAGCGAGATAGGTTCCCGCAACAGTGATTTCGTTAGGCAGGTTGCCCGTACCGGGGACAGACGAGGTGTCAACCAGGCGGTAGGCCTGGACAGCAGCCTCAAGCAGCGTGATGAGGCGCGAATCCTCTTGCCGCATAATGGCTTGCTTCGTCATGTCCTGCGTATATTCGATGATGTTAGAACGCAGGTAGTAGAGGTCTTCTTTCTTCACCATCGGGAACGATGCGATACGGAAGAGTTGAACCTCAATACGCTTGCCTTCAAACGGGGTGATGCGGATCTCGCCCTCGTCTCCGTGCAGCATGTAGGCCTGACCAAGATCGTCAAGCACGTCATACTGAATCGGAACACCAGGAGTCAGAGTATCCTCCAACAGCACGTTACGCAGGATGCCCTGGTACCGCAACTGAAGCTGGATCGGGCCAATCATGCTCTGGCCCAGGCGAATCATGCCGTTCTGACGGTCACCCAGGATATGGGCGAGCTTCGTTTGCTTGTCGCGAGCAGAGAGCTTACGACCACCGAGACGCTGCTTCGCGCTAACGATGTCGGCAACATACTCTTCCGACGACTTGGCGAACCGGCCAAGACCGGAGCCAATTGCAACAGGAAGTCCAGACATTGTTTCCCCTCCTTCCTAAACTAGCTCGACCCAACCGGGGTGCTAACACCCAGGTTAAAGCGATTGAGACGGATAAGAATCTTGCCGGTGTCCAGGACACTGACAAGTTCGGCAACAGCATTGGCCTCAGTGACACCCACGGGGGTGAGGAGACCCTGGCTATTACCAGTCAGCAACTGGATGGAACCGTTGGTCGGCGCAACCCAGGTCGCAGTCTGATCGAAAGCCGGTGCCAGGACCTCAAAGTAGGCCTGCTCGCCACCAACCCAGACAGTGAAAAGGTTTGTGCCAGTAGAAGTAACCTCGTCAATGCCCAGAGTCGGGGCACTGAAGAGAGCGGACAAGCCATAGGGACGCTGACCGGCTGCACCCGTGTAAGGGGTGAAAACCTCGTCGGTCAGACGAACCATGACGGTGCCGGGATAGATGTCGAAAGACTTCGTCCAGGCCGGGTTCAGGAAGCCCGCGTGCGGGGTCGCCTGATGTTGTGCGTAAATCGGTCGCAGAGTTCGCTTCTGCGCCGGGTTCGCAAGAGTAGGCCGAAACATGTTCGCCTCCTTTCGTTTTCGTTATTTACAGGAACAGATCGGAATCTGTTGAGGGATCGTTTGCAGCAACCCGACTCACCGAAGCTGACCGGCTCATACCGCCGCCGTTCATCAGACCTGGAGGGAAGGGGGAGCGTGGAGCGGTCCCGCGACTGGTTCCTGCGGTAACTCTCCGAGAGAAGGCGGCAGTCTTCAGGACTGCCTCCAGCAGACGAGTACGGTCGGTGACCGTTGCATGTCGCATCGTCTGGAACTGAGCAACGAGGTTGTACTTCTCACCCTCGGGCTTGAGGCCAGCCTTGATGTAGGCCTCTGCCAACCGGATTGCGGCCACGCCATCAGCCTTACGGTTGGACTCCTTGACACCCTCACCGGGTGCCCAAATCTGGCTGTCCGTGCTCAGGTCGGGATCAGCCACACCATCACCGGCATTGTTGCCAAAGTCGTGCAGGTCGAACTGGCTGGCCTGCGCGTCGGCATCGGTGGTGTTCTTAACGGGTTCCTCAACGTCGATACGGTCCTGAGGTGCTGCAACTTCCAGCTTCTCGTCAGCGGTACGGCGCATATTGGTGCTCCCTTCAATCCTTCGGGCTTGGCGAAGGAAATTTCCCAGTGCGGGGAAAAGAACTTCCACAGGATATCCATAGGAACCGGCCCAGCGAGCAGCCTGGCGACGAATGAAATTCGCATTGCCGTGCTGAGAAGCGGTACGTCCCGTGGTGCTGTGGAGCCAATTGTCAAAAGCAGCAAAGGCTTTCAGCGAGGCGTCTTTAGGCTGAGTCTCGACCTTCTCAGGCTGAACCCGCTCAAAGTCGTGACCCTTGAGATCCTGGTCATCAGTGCCGGAAAGAGCCGGATCAACCTTATCGGCATCCGGAATACCACCTTCAGCAGCGTACTTGTAGGCCTGAATCTGATTCCAGGACTGGATGTCTCGCTGGAGCGAGTTCTTGGCGGCGTTGATACGGGCAACCAAGTTCTTCTCCGTGTTGGAGATGGTGCCGTCGCCAGGGACCGGGGCAGCAACAGCCTCAGTACCGGGAGTCTGGCTCAGGAAGATCTCTTCCTGCTCGCCCTGGTTGTCCTCGCCGTATGGTCCGGAGTCGAAGTGTCCGTTATCATCGGCAAAGCGGTGCAGGCGCTGACGAGATGCAACATCCTGACCGCGACTAGCCAGAGTCTGTCGCGCCATTGACTTTCCTTTCCTTGCCCTTCTCTCATTCTGAGAAGAAGTATTACGGTTTCCATTGCTTGCCTGGAACTGCTGCGGGTCTGCGCTGAACTCCTCGCCACCGGCACCGGGACCGCCGTACTCATCTCCACCTTCAGGCTCAGCAGGGAGACCGCCGTGCTCGTCTTCCCCACCGCCCCCGGTTACCTCAGCAACGATCTCCGAAAGAAGCTGGTACTCTTCGTCACTCAGTTGAGCTTCTTGGTCGAAGGCATCCAGTGCCTCTTGGCTTGGAGGAGCGCCGTTCTGGCCGCACCAGTCAACGAAGGCCTGGATCAGTTCTTCGGGGTCATCTCCGCCCTGATCACCACCTCCGTCGTCATAGTCCTCATCCACGTCGCCGTCGTAACGCACGCCGGGATCGTCCTCACCGTAAGCCTCTTGGTCAGGTGCGGACTCTTCTTCTGCATACCGATAAGTTGCCATTCTCTTTCTCCTACTTGTACGGGGCACTGGTTGGTTTGCATTGGTGGGTCCAGCACCGTTACCTTGCTCCGCAGCAAGGAAATCTGAAATCGCCTGGTAGTCTTCATCATCCAGGTGATATGAATTTGCGAAATCATTGAGGGAGTCATCGCTAGGTGTGACGTTGATGGAGTCACACCAGTCGAGGAAGTCGTCAATGGCCTCTTCGTGAGAAGTGTCCGACTCTACGAAGTCTTTTGTGCTGTCGCCCTCAGGATCGAAGTCCGAAACATCACTCGGACCACCCTTATTCCTACGAAGGTTACCGGCATTCTCCAGGTCCGGAGTACGAAGCTCCTTGGGACTCTCGACATAGTGATGGAAGTGATCATCGTCAGCATCATCTGCATTACGCAGGGTATCGACATCCGGAGGAGCAGTCACTTCTCCATAGGCGTACTTCATGGTGTCCTTGTAGGACATCCCGTCACCGGCATGCTTGTAGCGGCCCTGCTTCCTGAGATCACCGGGGTGCTCCCAAGTCTGATGTGGTCCACCCATCTCGGTCTCCCAGGTCACCCCTACCCCGCGTTCGGGGTGTAGGTCATGAACCACTCCCCTGCCGTGAAAGCTGGGCGACAAGTGCTGGACGCGATCACCCTTCTGAAAGTCAGCAGCAGAGCCTCGAAATTCTGGGTCACCGGCCTTATAGGCGTATCTAGCAGGGCCACTGAAGTATTTGGCGTTAATGGCAGCTTCCCTTCTCAGTGCTTGTCTACTTTGCCTGGGCCACACGGTATGTCGGTTAGAGGCATTGACTGACGGGTCAGGATCAACCACTAGCTGGGGTTCGTGATCACGTCCCCAGTTGTCAGCCTGGTGTGCATAGGCTCTCTTGTCGCGAGACAAATGAACTGTGTCGGCGGTATGGACCGGTTCCTTGTCATCACGGTGAACAAACTCTCCGTAGACATCACCAGGATGATATTCAATTCCGCTATACGGCAATGCTTCTCGCGGTGGGTGTGCCAGGTGTCCCTTGATTCCGGCATGGACTGTGCGGGAAGGAGCAGGCACATTTTCCGGATCTGCCAGATGTGCCTGCATAGCTTCGTGATACTTGCTTGCCGCACCCTTCTGAACGTGCATACGGGCATTACTGAGGTGTGCTTCGGGGGCATACCCGACAACCAAATTCTTCTTCCGCAATTTTCCAGAATTGTCTGGAACATGCTGTGCCTGAGAGAAGGACCAGATACCGGGCAGACCCTGGTTAACGGCGTGCAGATTGAGGTGTGTGTAGACCTCAGAGCGCGGATCAAGCCTGCGTCCCTTGTAGGACTCCCAGCCATTTGTGAACCCGCCTGGCTCATCCGGAACTTCCTCGTCAACCTCTTCGGGGTCTTCTCCTCGCAAAGAGTCGTTAGGGGTCCAGCCGGAATCAAAGTCTGCATTACGTCGATTGGCAACCAGAACCTTTGACACAACGGCAGTTTCGTCAGCCGGATCGAAGACATAGCTCAGTTCAAAAAAACTTAATTTGTGACAGTTCTCGTAGACCAGGGTCCGCTTACCTGTCTTGGCATGCGGTAGGTACTTGCCCTTGCTGTGCTTGACGTGAGCGCACATGTCGTGCAGGTCGGTAGCCTTGTTGTCACAGATAGAGCACTTGGTGAATCCTGCTTCGACACCCATGCTGACGGAATCCATTCCGCCGGTACGAATCTCGTGTGCAAGTTTCGGAAATCTCTGAGCATCTACCTCTTGGATGACCTCAATGAACTTGTCATTGCCAGACTCGACGTAACGTGCAGCGACAACCCTCCCTCGCGCCTTAGTGGGGTCGAAGTTCTGATGGTTGACAAAGCACGGCTTGCCCAGAAATGTCCGGTAGCTCTTCCTGAGTTCCCCGCTAGGCCAGGCGTCATAGTTCTGGTTGATCCTGGCACTGATAGCGCGGACGGAGGTATAGATGAATCCAGGACGGAACTTAAAGTCCTCTACAACAGCGGCATTCGGATCGTTGTGGTAGGCCTGGATCAGCCTCTTGAGTCCAGGATCAGTAAGTGTACTGTTCCGGTGAGAGGCAATGTGCTTCTGCAACTTTCAGACACCTCCGATCACAGTGCATCCTCGTAATGAGTGCCGCGAAGATCAAGGTCTCTAAGGTTCCTAGCCCCTTCAGGATGCGACTCTTCTTCAAGCTCTCTCTGTTCTGAGAGGGAGAAGTGTCTTCCGGCAGTGCGGAGGAATCCCCGAGCCTGCTCAGCGATAGCATTGTCGGAATAGTTTCCGCCGCCTCCACCAGAACCTGAATTGTTAATGGCCTCAATACCACCCATGCGGTGGAACTGTGCCACGATGTCCGAACCGTCGTCCTCAAAGGAGGCAAGGATTCCGTGAGTCTCTGGAGTCGGAGGGAGCTGTGGAGACATACCGGGCACATCAGCACTGGCCAGGTTCGACATCTCTTCTTCTGCATAGCGACGAGATGCCTCGTGCTGCTCAGCGTATGAGGTGTACTCCTGAAGGTGTTGCTCCCCACCCTTGTTCAGGTTTCGGTGAGGCCTCTTCAGGTATTCGGTCAGCATCTGGTGATTGGGATTCTGTCCACCCTGCTGCCTGACATACCTTCTGAAGTCCTGGATTCGGCTACCGGCCCACGGATGAGTGGGGTCATAGGCACCAGACTTGTAGACCTGGTCAAACGGCATGGCAGTTGTCTCGTTTTGTCCGAATCCAGAAGTCTCCGTTGATCCTTCAGGGTTAGCGTTCTCGCTACCGACGAAAGGGCGGCGGCTCGCTTTCTCGACGGTTGCC
>Ga0207958_1000374_pt1 | contig 13819 bp, 6 predicted proteins | sample CryBogCBH27Jul07_FD_184606 | JGI IMG/M metagenome (GOLD analysis project Ga0207958, IMG submission 184606) | Freshwater microbial communities from Crystal Bog, Wisconsin, USA - CBH27Jul07 (SPAdes) (version 2) | ecosystem: Environmental > Aquatic > Freshwater > Lake | place: Crystal Bog... | reverse complement strand
AAAAAGTATAAAATTTTACAAAATCCCAAAAACAGGAACTGACCAACTTTCACATAAAACCCAACAAAACCATATAAAAATAGTAAAAATAATAACCAGCTGATAATTTGTTTTGAGACTCTTATTTATTTTTACGTGTACTTTCATTTACTTTCCATTTAATTAATTAACAACAAAACCCCGGAAGCATCTGATGGCGCGAATGACGCGAATGGCGCGAACGCCCAGACTTCCCGAATGGCGCGAATGTACATTTTAGTTAGTTTTACTTTTAGTTTTCATAGTTTTCATTTATTCATTCATCGATCTGATTTTAAATTAAACATTTTTATTATGATTCATTGCCGAATCGGTTCGTACTTCACATTATGTCTTTCAAACGTGACTCAAGTCTTTCGCTGCATCTAGACCTTCTACCCATTGACTGAATACCATCTTATTAAAAAGTTAAATATTATTTAAAATTATTTTTTGAGTAACACCAACCTTCTATCGTGTCCAGAATCGTGTCCAAACTCAAATTCATTTCTATTATGTCATTTTATTTATATTTTATTGTATATTTCATTGTATGTACATTACCATATCATTTTTAGTTGCACCCAACCCTACGTAGTAATATCCTTTTGCGCTACAGTTTACAACCGTTTAAACGCCAGCCCAAGGCGTGAAGTATTAAAAAGCAAAAGTCTCACCTTAACCCTGTTCAACGCAAGCCTTTTGGGCGCGAACTCGTTTCTTCTGAGCAAAAGTCTTTCTTTATTTCACATCGCAAGCCTTTTGGGCGCGAACTCGGTTCTGCTTAACAGAACTGTTTTAGTACATGCTACTTTTACCCGCAAAAGATCTCACTTCATCCCTCGCTCAATCTTTCGGGCGCGAATGTAGACGCAATGTCCTAAAAACCATCACACAACCTCGTAGCACACACACACACACAACAGGCCTTTGTAATTAGCCGACCTTTGTAATCGGCCGACCAGATTTAATTACAAGCACCTGTGTGAACACCTGCAACCCATAAATCAAGTTCATCCTTGACCTGTCATCAAGCTACCTATATAAGGGATGACCAGTTACTACATAGGGGTCAGTTAATCTTGGATGGCTATCCAAGATACTTCTCATTGTGAAACTTAAAGTGTTGTGTCAAGATCTCTCAAATACAAGTTATCAGTGTTACCCTGTCTTTTACTTGGGGTGTCTGGAACTTAGAGGGATTTAGTACTCACGGGACTCTTCAAGCTGGATTTGGTAAAGTATCTGAGTCTAGTTTAAGAAGCCTACATTTTTTTCCTTTTTTTACAAGTTTTTGGTGAACTGAAATAAAAAGACTTAGTCAAATTTTCAAAAATAAAAACTTTGAAAATTTTGCCAACTCAGTTACGATAGTACATAAAAAGACTTAGTCAAATTTTCAAAAATAAAAACTTTGAAAATTTTTGCTATCCAGTTATGATAGTAAATAAAAACTTTGTCAAAATTTCTTTTAGTTCAAAATAGACCAACTCAAAAACTTAGAAAATTTTTTACTTCAAAACTTAGAAAATTTTTTTCACTTCAGTCTTAGTAACAAATAAAAACACTTAGAAACTTTGCAAGACAATAGATACAGTCTTGATAGTACACAAACACTTTGAAAATTTTTTGATACAATAGAAGGATCAAAACATCGATCACTGATCTCAAACATAATGAATATGTGCAATTGCTGTGACACTAAACATAACATCCTTTCACTTCTTACAACATACATTAGAAATAAATTCAATTCAATCTTCACGGTTCACAACACCAACTAATAAACTCAGTTGGTGGCACACCTGTTTGTTGTCTCAAAGTGACAAAAAGCCGAGCTCACTTTTTGTCCCTTTTGATAGATAATAAGTAAAGGTGATGTTAAAAATCTCACACTTTGGATCATTATTTACAGCACTAGCAATAGCCGCCACCTATATCCTAGCGTGTTGTTGCATTTGTTCCTGTTGCTGTAAACCAAATTGTGGTCTAGGTAGTTGCTTTGGAAGTTGTGGAAGACAGTCTTGCTGTTTTCCATTTTAAAGCAAATGAATAACAACCATAATAACGACTATAGAATTACACCTAGAATTCAAAAAGAATTGAGAAACGAAGAACGAAAACACCGTGAACGCATGATACAAATTGAATTTGGTATCATAGAAATTCATCAACGTAGAAAGAAACAAAACCAAAACATAATAACAGCTTTCCTATACTTTGGTTTTCTAGGCTTTCTCCTCTTTTTAGTAATAGTTCAATTAAAGAAACAATCAAAAAGCTTAATAAAAAGAAATAACACTTCAACTCCATTCATCAATTGGAATTCTAATTTCTCAAACGAATCTCTTTGGAACTTCGAATAACAACTTCCAAAAGTTTTACATGACTTTTACAATTGAACTCGACTACTACCAAATAGCAATTGGCATGATCCTAGCCCTGGTTGTCATTACTTTGGCTATAATCATTGCTATCCTAGTATTAAGCATCCTTGAAATACATGAAAATCCGTTCACTCCTGAGATTTCACGGTTACTTATTAGAAATTTTACAGTTGCATAATGCAGAATAAAGAAAAACTTTGCGCGGTATGCAAAAGTTTTGCAATCGCATTACTTGTCATAGTAGCAATCTTCTCAGCAATAGCACATCTTTACGTCTTGAAAAACATTTCCTCAGTAGTATATGGCTCTTCAGTATATGACAAAAATCAAACTTTCACACCAATCACTAACATTTCATTGGCTTCTTTTACCTGATTTTGATGCTTTTCAATCACTTGGCTTTCACTATTGACTCTTTAACCCTTGATCGAATTGCACTTGGTTTCCATTCACGCTTTTACCACTCTAATCCCTAACAGACTCGCTCCGAGACCCGAAATCAGGTTGAGCAGGCTCCCTACGATTTCTGGGCACCAAGGGGGGGCCAGTCTGGCCAGCTGTGAATCGTGGCCAATAGGTCGTTTAAGGTGAGAAGATACATTGCACCTCGTATCTTACTCGTACTAGCTAGGCAGTTTAGGGAAGGTCGTTGTAGTTGTTTCATGTGTATTCGTAGAATTATTTTTTATTTTGCGCGTTCGTTTCAATATTTATTTCCGCGTTCGTTTTCCCTGCATAGATTTATGCAGCTAGTGTTTTTAAGATTGTTGTCGAAACCTAACACTTCTATAGCTCGGAAACCCCAATAGTTAGTCGAAACCCTGAAGCAACTCGATCAATAGCAAGATAAAAATAAAAAGTCCGTCGTTTACTATCCTGAAAACATTTAAAAGACAAGGCAGAGATCTGGACGCATATGACACTCTCTCCGAAGACAACGCACTCAAACCAGCCAGGTAGACATAAGCATCCATCTCATTGTTTTGTTCACAATGCCAACTTATTTTCATACTCCTATTCGAGAGCGACCAGAAGAAGTCGCTCAAACTCAATTAAGAGCACAATATTTTACTTATCTTAGACGTCTTTATATAGCTCTTGATAAATTGTTAAGGAAAAACGGTCATATTCATACAAGTACAGCCGCACTTTTGGCACTTGACGAAATATTTAGTAAACTTCAGTTATTCAACAACTTAGCTAGAGAAGCCCAATTTACTTATTTGTTAAGAATGTCAGCACAATGAATCACAAAAGATATCAACGTCCAATAACTCCTGTCCGCCCAACTGGACAATTTCATATGTTCAATAGACAGTTAGTAAAAATAAGACGCCAATTAGACGCGATAGATATAAGAGTTCCTCGCAGACCTATTGTCGAGGACGAAATAGATCAAATCAGACGCATACTCATATTGATAGAAAACTTTATGATTCATAATAGTTCAGTAATGTTACTAAGACCTCCAATTAATCTAAATCTTAGAGATATTCCAACTTATTGGTCTAGAACTTATAATCCATAAAAGCACCAATTACTTGTTGTTTTTTTTGTTTACGTGAGTCATTGACACAATTTCCATCTCTTCTTTTCTTTTCTGGACATGCTGCCAAATAGACCACGCAGCACGCCCATCATAATTCCTGATACTGAACTCCTTTGTGCACTTAATAAACTACGCCGCGTAGAGGATAGACGTCCTTTGACGGTCTTACCTCTAGCATATCTTTTCATAACACCTGAGCAAAAACAAAATTTACTCCAACGTATAGAGTCGGAATACAGAATCCATGTAGAAGGAAAACAACAATTTGAAGATTACAACTATCAAATTATTCTTAATAAAACTGAACATAAATTATATGTTCATAATAAAGCTCTTAGAGAAAGATTTGAACAACAAATCCATTATCTTCCTTTTCGTAACGTAGCTAATCAGGATCAACGTTATTATTTTCCCCGTCTGTTTCCTAGTAGGGATAATAAAGTTTTTATAACAGACACAGATTCAAAATATATAACTTCTGTAGTACAAGTTACTGCAGGTAACAGAACTTTGATTAGAGCATCTCATACATTTCATCTTTCATCTTCTTTCAATGCTTTATATGATCAAACAAATCCATTTGTTTCTTCTTCTCCTGAATTCTTCACTCCAATCACTTCTCCAAACGAAAGCACAAGGTCTTTCGAACCAAATCTCACTCGTAGATCATATTCTTCTCGTTCCAACATCTATCCTGATCTCTCTTCTATAATGTCTGACAGTAATGATAATTTCACACAACATAGGGGAACACCTGCTCTAAGATCCCCTAGTGTTGCATCTTCTAATAATTCTACTCCAGGTTTAGATAGGCAAAATGATGGGCTCTTCAGTCCGCCAGTGGCAGACAACCCATCATCTACGGTAAATAGAGAATTACGTGATTTCAATCGTATACAGTTGAGCCCGGCAAATTTACATATAGAACCGGCCGCAACTGTTATACAAAGAGGACCAGCTAGAACAAACAATAACAAAGGTCCTCCGACAGAAAATAACCAACAGGCACTAGACTTAGCATTAGACGCTCCGATTAATGGAGCGGCATCTTTAGCCGCTCAAGCCGCCCACTCTCTTCCAATCCAATCTTTGGGGGCTAGACCAAAATCTTCTTCGTCTGCTTTTACTCCCCTAAAAAGGAGATTGCAGCTAAATCAATCGGACGAACCAGAAAATTGTAGAATAGAAGTAGCTAGAAGCGCTGCCGCACCTGTAGATTCTCCAACAAATCAAATGGCAGCAATCCTGGCAGACCAAAACAACGCTCTCCAGGATGAGGTTTTAATGTTACGCGCTCAAATAGCGAGCCTTAATGATTATCAAGAAAAATATGGCACAACTCCTCCGCCACATTTACATAGCCCTCCCCTAAGGAGTGCTCAAGAACAGGCTCAAAGGAACACGCCTTCTCCTGTTCGTTTAGTTGATAGTAGACCTCCTTTGTCGGCTAGCTATCTAGCTCTAAACAACGCGCTGGCTGAGCGAGAAAGGGTTGATGAACTGACTCGCCAGCAGCAGCAACAGCAGCAACAGCGCACGGTAGTTCAACCATCCACCAGTTTTCTGAATTCTCCTTTCTCTCCTCCTATGGTTACTCACGGCACTCTCCGCTCTCCATCAGCCGTGAGTCCTCAAGTTAATCCTCAGGTTAATGTCTTACAAAATCAAGTTCTCCATCTCTCACAAATGATACAATCTATGCAACTTCAATTTGAACAAACAAAGTTGACGGATGTTGAAAAGACAGCTTTGACTAAACTAGCAAGTCAAGCTGCTCCTGAAGCCTCAACTTTGATATATGCATTGAGTAAACCTGATAATATTTTACCAGAAAATGAGGAACGTGATCCCAAGTTTTTAGCAATACTTAAGGGTCACGCAGCAGTAGCAACAATAGGAACTTTTGATCCTGACAAGAACCCTAAAGCTGATTTTAGGGACACTTGGGACAGGATCCTTAACTATACTAAGAACTACAAAATTTATGCTTTTGAATACGTAGATCTTCTTATGACAGTAATGAAGGGTTCAGCAGCAACCCTTCTCAATGGTATGATAAGGGAATATAAAGGTGACCTCGATCAGATAATCGAGGCCATCCAAGACATTTTCATTCCACAACATACTATCTATGATGATGTGGAAGAATTAAACAATTTCCAGAGATTACCTAACGAGAACATCAAAGCAACCATGAGACGTGCTAGTATGATCATGGAAAGACTAAAACCTACTTGCACGGCAGAAGCTTGGCCGGAACGCAAGTATCATTTGTTATTAGCTTTATTGAAACAATTGATAGATAAAAAGACTTTCAGACACCTTCATTCCAAGGAGCTAGAACATGCTCAAATAGGGACAAAGATGGATATGAAGGATGTCATCAATTTAGTTGCATTATATGAGACTACTCATGATTTGATCCCCAAGTTAGCCACTAAGTTGCACTATAACATCAATTCTCTCCAACTGACTAATCATCCTGATCAGCAGTTATCAGAATTGCAAGAGCTCAGACTTCAAATTAACGCTCTCGCACCTACTAGACTAAAATATGACAAGACTCGTTCTAATGTTCCGCCCAATAGACCGAAATCTTATCCTTCTTCTTCTTCTATGTCTTCTCAACCGCCTCTTAACTCCAATCCTGCGTTTAAGAGCAGAATGCCAGAAATTAGAAAAATATTGACTGCCACCCGGCGGAACACCGCCCAAGGAAATCAATTAAAACGGGCGATGTCTGAACCAGCCGGTGGCAATAGCTTTCCGCCTCAGTCTTTCTATCCTTCTACTTTCTCTTCTTCGGGTTCGTTACCTAGCTCGCAAAGACGCCCGGACGGGACGCGAGATTTCAAGGTCAACAAACCCTTCAATTCGAATTTCTCTCGACAAACCTCCCTTGGTTCTAATAATTCTTCAAACGCGAGCCAAAGGAGCTGGCAGAGTCTATCAAGTTACCAATATCCCAATCGATACAGTCGGGATGGTAGATCACGCCAGCGCTCTTACTCGCGCTCCTTTTCGCGCAATAGATCATTTAGCCGCGATAGACGCTCCCAATCCCGTAATAGAGACGGCTCTAGGGGACGCTATCGCACTAATTCTTTCTCTTCCTCTTCATCTTCATACTATCCAAATAATAGATACAATGGTAACAATAGATACAATGGTAACAACAAAAGTTACAACAATAATTACAATAGAAATCCTCCATTTAGAAAATCCTTTGGAAAAGGAAACAACTCAGTGACACTTACATTCTATAAATGTCAGATTTGTTCAAAGTCCCACGTCTCGGGTCAACCTTGTACAAGTCAAACCCAAAGGTCACGATGAGAGCCGCTAGGGCTCTTCCATCGCACTCTCTCCGCCTGCAACTTGTTGAATGTAAAACTACCGACACAAGTGTGCAGGCACCAACGCAGTCTCGAACGCATCTTCCTCTTTCTAGCTCTTTAAATTCGCCGACATTAAAGTCGCCGACTCTGGTAGCCACTATCCACCATTTGGAAGTGTCCATCTTTGAAACTCCATCGATGAACCATCTAGTATCTACGAGGACGCTTGTAGACACTGGTTGTTCGATGACATCCATCTCTCTTTCTTTCTATAACTCTTTAAACATAAATAAAACTCTCTCTCTTTCCCAACCTTCAGCAAGTGTGACAACGACAACTTGTGATGGTTCGGAAAACAATATTGCTGGTATCACAACCATTATGGTTGCATTTAACATTAAAAATCCTTCAAAAACTTTTGCCATCCCTTTGGATGTCTTAGTTATACCTAATCTTACTAACAATATGATTTTAGGTTTAGACTTCTTAGCTTCTCAGTACGTCAATAAAATGACGGCTGATAAAATATTTTACGCTTATAATAACTCCATTTTTGCCGAAACTTTCGACAAAGAAACATACAAAGTAAATAAACTAATAAAATCCCCTTCAACAATAGTTACACCAAATAATCAAATTACTTTTACAATTCCAATTCAATTATGTGAGGCAACTTATGAATTTGCCCCACTAATTGACTTCTTAGATCTCAAACGTACAAAATTCCAAGATAATTTTGCTGAAATAACACTTGTAAATAATTCACCTTTCAACTTAAAAATTCCTTTAACGAATCCTCTTGTGGCTGTGAACAAACTAAAGGCAGTTAAACCTTTAGTTGATGAAGAATATATGAATTTAGATGAGACTGAGCAAGAAAATTCTTCTTTAAAATCTTCGGGTTTCTTTCAACCCTCTCTTACTTCTTTTATTGAATCACGCTCAAATATTTCTGAGTTTGAGCTAATTGACGCACCAAGATTTCTATCAGATAAAGAACTCTTGGCAGAATTTGAACTCTCCCATTTGCCAGCCAAAGCTAGGCGACAAATCGAAGAGATTATCCTTTCTTGTAGGCCAGCATTTTCTTTGCACAAATATGATATAGGTAAAACAAACGTGCTAGAAATGGACATTGAATTAATCAATGATGATAAACCTAAGATACAAAAATATCACCCTATACCCCTCCATGCGAGAGACAAGGTTAGGGACATTCTGAATCAAATGGAGCACCATGGCATAATTAGAGTATGCCATGAACCATCTCCATACGTTTCAAATATCATGGTAATCCCTAAGAAAGATAAGGATAGCATTAGACTATTATTTGACGGTCGATTATTAAACTATGACACAAAGCGTCTTCCGATGGCGTTTGTGTCCAAGCCTGAAATTTTAGCACATCTCATAGATAGAGATCATTTGTCTTCCCTAGATTTTTCTGACGCTTTCTTTCATATTCCTTTAACCAAGAAAGCACAACCTTTAACTGCTTTTTACGCTGAAACCAACAATAAACGTATGTGTTTCACTCGAGCCCCTCAGGGTCTCAAAAATAGTCCTCTTTATTTAAAAATTCTCCTGGACAAAATTTTCCAGGATCTTTCTGATAATCTTCTTTTCTATGTTGACGATCTTCTAATTGCTACAAAGGGTAGCTTAGAAGACCATTTTAAACTTGTTGAGTTAGTTTTACACAGACTTCTTGAATCCGGTCTCAAGCTGAGACCACAAAAACTTCTATTAGCTAGGGAACAAATACAATTTCTAGGCATGATTTTTGAGCGGAATAGGCTATCTATACCGGAAGCACGTGTCTTGGCGTTTAAGGACCTGCCCAGTCCGACGACTGCCAAGAAATTAAAATCTTCTATATGCGCATTTTCTTATTATCGACATTTTATTCCTTACTTTTCTGAATGTTCTCGAGAACTTATGGAGCTAGCAAACGCTCCGCCTAAACAATTTAAATTTACTCCTCATCACGAAAAACTTTTTAGAGATCTAATCTCACACATTTGTAATAATACTTGCACGTTCTTTCCGGAGCCTAACAAACCGTTCTATGTTCAAACCGACGCATCGTGCTATTGCGCCGGTGGTCGTCTTTACCAGAGAGATGACCAGGGTAATGAAAAACTAATTGCTGCGGTTTCTCGTACTTTCACTAAAACTGAGCGACATTATACTATCTATAAGAAGGAAGCACTTTCATTGTTGTATACACTACGATCAATGGAATTTTTTATACGCTATGCACCAAAACTGATCATTTTGGTGGATGCTAAAGCGTTAACTTACATTAGGCTAGCCAAGGAGTCAACCGGCATTTTACTGAGATTTTCTCTGGAACTCAGTAAATATGAAGCTGAAATTATACATGTACCTGGTGCCGAAAACGAAGTTTCGGACCTTTTATCTCGTTCACATAAGAAAATTGGGGATATTGAAGCCGATATCGCCACTAGTCAAACAATCAGTGAGAAAGACACTATTAGGCTCATTGATGCCCTGACTCTTCCATCGGACTTTACACTTACGAGCTCACAATTTTTCCATCTTTTAGATGGGCCTAGCCCAAAAAGCGAAAGCTCATCAACCCGTAAATCTAAATCTAAAGCAAAAGAAGGCATAAAACTCATTAAAAATACACCTTTAACTCTTTCTAATCGCAAGACCCGAATGCCCAAACTGTCCACTGTTAGGCGACCTGGTGTCATTCTGCCGGTCAGAATTTTGACAAGATCTCAGTCCCGGAAGTCAGGTTCCCCGACCCCTAATGCTAAAGTGCCCTCAAAACTGCGATCTATAGGTTCGTCAGGAGTAGGGTCCCCGCCGGTTGATATCCACCCCCGCCCACCCCTGGTACATGGAGTTCCATCGCTTGTCTTAGGTGGAGCTCGTGAAAGTGCAAAAAGGGGCCCGCAGACAATTCTCGCTCGTTCTAATTTACCAAAAAGACGAGGGCGACCTCGCAAAGTAACTTTCTGTCTTCCAAATATTGATAAACGCACCAATATAAGGACAAACGTACCACCTGTTCCAACTCTTCCATCCAAAGTCAAAGCAACCTGTAAACAAGCCCGTAAAGTGTCAAATATATCGTCAAATTATAATCTTAGATCCAAAACTAAGAATCCAAGTTTACAAATTTCTGATCCTAAATCCAATGCTAAGTTCAAACATAGTCTTTCACCAGGTTCTTTGGCCAATTGGCCGCATTTCAATCCTAGATCCAACGCTAATGACTTTTCTTCTAGTTCTCTTCCAACACAAAAATCTCTATCCAAAAATCCTATATCGAATCAATTAGTGGACTTCTGTCCACGTTGTGCCAGTGAGTGCACCCATCATAATCGTTACAATAGGTTACGATTGGACATAAATTGTCCACTTTGTGCAGACAGTTGCTCGCACAATCCAAAATTAGCTTCTTCTTCTTCTTCTTCTCTTCAATCTCTTGTTGCAGCAGATGTGTGTAGTGTAGATGGACTTGACTCTTCTAATTCTCTCTCTCTTATTAAACCATCTTTTTGTCCCAGTTGTGGCGCGACCTGTGGTTGCAAGCAGGCAGCCAGGCTGCAAACCCAATGCGGTGGGGACCAGTCTGGCCAGTCACAACAGGGTGGGAATTATCGACCCACCTATGCCTCTTCTGCATCCCGACTTACATCGGGAACCCTCCCAGTGCCTCCAATGCCACTCGAAGAGGTGTCAACGGAGGGGCAGAAGCCACCCGAACCGTCGTTTGCGCATCTTGACATACCCAGTAGTAGCGGAGCTTCTGAGCCTGTGGGCAGTGCGTTCACAGTGCCAGTAGGTCAAGATGTAGGTTCACAAATTCAAAAATGCCCTGACATTCCCGACGGTAATAGACGGAGCTCCGATGGCGCAAGGTTTGTGCGACACGGAGGTCAGGAAGATAACCGGTATGTCGACCGGGAAGGGCCCACCCCGACCGACATACAGCCTTTCAGGAATTATTTACCTGAGAGCTATGAAACTTTGCGATTAGACAATTTACTTAACATTAATGGCTTTATAAACAAACCCATATTTTTAGCTCTACAAGCCCAAGATCCTTTTGTAAAAGAGCACCTTACCATCAAAGACTCTAGACTTATTTTCGACAACGGTATTTATTTCTATTCTTCGCGCACCGGCAACGCAAAACCAATTCTTCCAAAATCTTTAGCACGAATTTTAATTAATTCACACCATTACACACATCCTGGCTTGCACAAATCTCGTGCGCAAATCTTTAGGGACATAAATAGCGTTTATTTTATTGATCCTAAATCTCTCAATAGTCTTATTCTTCTTGACACGGGCAGTTGCCATGTTTGCCAGTTGTTCGACTCCGCATCTTCATCGGAACAAATAGGAAGTCTACCTCGGTCTGATAAACCAAGACATTCCTGGTCCTTAGATTTAATCACTGACTTGCCAATATCTGTTAACAACTTTAAGATCCTCCTAATAGCAGTCGATGATTTTTCAAATTATACAGTTGCAGTTCCTCTGAGGGATTCAACCTCCTCAGAGATTATTAGAGCCATTAAGAATCACATCTTTATGCCATTTGGTACTCCCAAATGGATCCGCACTGATGAACAACCCGGTATTTATAATTCTACCGAGTTTTATCAGTTTCTTTCTAGTCAAAATGTTGGACTACAAGCAACCGCCGTAGCTTCACCATTTTCCAATGGCCGTGCTGAACGTCATATTAGGACGTTCAAACACTGTGCCAGAAAATACTTTTTCCAAAATAATTGCATTTCTCAGTGGGATGAGCATATTCATCTGATTTTGAATTCCATTAACTCTTCCATCAATTCTTTCAATCACTCCCCTGAAGAAATAATGTTTGGCCAGAAACTGCAAAATCATTTAGATTTAATAGACTTGTCTGATTCACCAGACACAATAAACCAATCAGTAGATCTCCTTATTGATAGAGCTAATGCAATAAGAAATAAATATGGATTAAGCAAAAAGAGTAAAGAATCTTCAAATGCTACTTACAAAAACAAATCTGCTGAAAATAAGAAATTTCTATTAGGTGACCTTGTACTGCACAGACAATTACAAGTCAGTACAGGCTCATCGTCTAAATGGAAACCCACATTCACGGGACCATTTATTATTGAGAGCATTAATAATGACAAGACCATAAACTGCAAGAATCTAGTAAATGGTAGGATTATTAAGGCTCACAAAACAAATTTGACTGAATACAAGATCGACCGCTCATCTAATAGACTATCAAATACACAATTAACAAATCCGATTTTTCGATAATTTTTGTTTACACATTAAAAATACACAATTTACACAAAAATACACAATTTACACATTTTACACAATTTTACACATTTTACACATTAAAATGACATTTTACACAAATTACACAATTACACAATTTTATTTACCCTACACAATTATCGGATTAACAATAGACATTACACATCATTAGGGGATTAACGCAAAAACCACAGTAGCAAACTGCTGCTAATCCCCTGTCGAGACAAGATTCTTCTTGCCTTTTCTTGACAACCAATAAATTTTCTCAGCTCAAAAATTGATCTCATCAAAATTCCTATTTTTAGACATAACCCCTTCGCCCATTAAGGCAAAGGAGTCTTTCATGACCATTGCTCGGTCCTTCGCCCATTAAGGCAAAGGAGTCTTTCATCACCATTGCTCGGTTACATTCTCTCACCGACAGTGATCTTCTCTCTCCTCCTTCTTCGGTTATATTCTCTTACCGACAGTAATCTTTTCTGAAAACTAATGTTCAAAAATAGAAGCAAACTACAAAATATTTTCTCTCTTGTGAGAAAATCAAAATATCTCTCTTTCTCTCCTTTCTGGTTCTCACCTTCTTCTGTCAAAAAGTTCCCAGCAAATTAGTCCAAACCTGTGCAAACAGGCTATTTAGAGCGACCACCCAGAACTCCACTCGGTCATTTTCGCTCCTCTTATCAGTCAATCGGACTGCCGCCGACTGTCTTGATCGGACTGCCGCCGAATGTCTTGACCACAAGTCAATCCACCTGGGTTAGGTCATCTTCAAAGCAAATTACGACTAGAAAACAAAATCTATTTTTAGTCTTTCTTCTCTTTCTCACCCTCTTGAATTTGGCATGCCCAACTCAGAGCACCCTTCACTTGACCCAAATGGGTATAAATAATTAGCATTTTCGTACCAATAACTCATTCCAATTTTGGTCTCCATCGACGTCACTCTGCTCCTCGTCTTTCATCACCAAAGTCTTTCAAAACTTTGCCTAAGTACCAAAAAGTTGGACTTAGACGTTTTTCACCAAACACAACGCGACACGTCCGTCTCCACTCCTAAGTCTTCAAAGTCTTTGACAAATTTCAAAACCTGAACTTAGCTGATAACGCTTTTCACTAAGTTCATCTTGAGAGATTTTCACTCGAAGTACTCATCTTTGTGATCCACGCACGCGTCAGCATCACCTGTTTGGTAAGCCGTTTAACAAATCCAGTTAAAC
>Ga0207958_1000372_pt1 | contig 13846 bp, 10 predicted proteins | sample CryBogCBH27Jul07_FD_184606 | JGI IMG/M metagenome (GOLD analysis project Ga0207958, IMG submission 184606) | Freshwater microbial communities from Crystal Bog, Wisconsin, USA - CBH27Jul07 (SPAdes) (version 2) | ecosystem: Environmental > Aquatic > Freshwater > Lake | place: Crystal Bog... | reverse complement strand
TGCTTGGGCTTGCAGAGTTTCCAGATATGCCTGATGTCGAAGAAACTGGAGATACTTTTACTGAAAATGCCTTGCTCAAAGCTCGAGCTGTAAGTGCATTTACAAAGCTTCCTGCTCTGGCCGATGACAGTGGATTGTGTGTTGATGCCCTCGGTGGAAAGCCAGGAATTTATTCCGCTCGTTGGGCAGGAGTTCATGGAGATGACAAAGCTAATCTTGAAAAAGTATTAGAAGATTTCGCGGCAACTGGAAGCACAAATCGTGGCGCCCAATTTGTCTGCAGTGTGGCTTTAGTCTTCCCTGCTGGAGATAAAAATTCTGGCCTTGAAGTTACGCGTGTAGGTGAATTAGTGGGTGAGATCGTGGACACGCCACGGGGGACACACGGTTTTGGCTATGACCCAATTTTTCAACCACTTGGCGAATCGCGCACAACAGCGCAGATGCCCGCGCATGAAAAGGATGAAATTAGCCACAGAGGTAAGGCTCTGCGCGCAATTACGCCAGATTTGATTGCACTGCTCTAGCCATTTTGGCCAAGCCCCCGCTTTACCCACCCTTCATCTGGGGTACTATTTACGCAGTAGTTAGCGTGTAAGCATTAACTGATTTTCAATAATCAATTCACCAAGGGGAGATAAAGTGGCAGTAAAGAAAACCGCTAAAAAGACAGCTAAGAAGTCAGCAGCCAAAAAGACTTCCGCAAAGCGTGCAGTTAAGAAGACCGCTAAGCGCGCAGTAAAGAAAACAGCCAAAAAGGCAGCAGTCAAGAAGACTGCAAAGCGTGCAGTAAAAAAGACAGCAAAGCGCGCCGTCAAAAAGACAGCGAAGCGTTCAGCAAAGAAGACCGCTAAGCGTTCTGCCTCTCGCATTGTTATTCCAGATGTTCCACTTTCAGGTGGACGTTCATCAATTTCTTCAACACCACTTCCTCGTTCATCAGCAGCTGCTACTCCATCAAAGCCATCTTCAAGTACGAGCGGAAGCAGTAGCGCCCAACGTTCATCTTCACGTGTTGTAGTAGCTGTTATTGCTGCAGTGGTTTTGCTTGCAATTATCGTTGTTGCTCGTAATAACAACTCATCAACAAGTGGTTCATCAACAACTCCTGCGAGCACCGCAGAGGCAACTTCTGCTGCTCCTGCAGAAACATCTGCTGCCCCAGCAGCGTCAACTTCTTCATCTGACAACATGGCCCCAGCAGGTTCTGGCCCAGAAGGCATCGTTGCTCATGCAACATCAACAGGTGCGACAATCCTCTGGAAGGCACCAGCAACAGCAACAGGTCTAACAAGCTACAACGTTGAGGCTTCAGTAAATGGAGGCGCATACGCAATGCTTGCAACTGTTCCTGCTACCCAACTATCACTAAATATCACAAAGGGCGATAGCGCAGGTTGGACATCATTTAAGGTTTCTGCAGTTTACAGTGGCGGAGCTACTGCAGTCGGAACCACAGTCCTTGGAAAGAATGCATTTGGACTTCCAGGTCAATACAAATAGATAGAAATTAAAAAAGCCCCTCAGATTCTGAGGGGCTTTTTTATTGGAATTATTTAGTTTCCAATTGTGGAATTGAATTACCAAGTGCTTCACTAATTGCTCCAACGTAAGCATCTCCTCCTGCATCATTGAGATGGATGCCATCCGGTGCAAAATACTCAGGGTGACCTTGGGAGATACTTGCCCAATCAACAACGGTAGCTTGAGGATAACTAGATGCAACTTGGCGAATTATTCTGTTGTTGTCATCGCGCCATCCGCGAGGAACCGCAGCATTTACGACAACAATTTTTGGTTGATTCTTAAGCAGCGCAAAAAGCTTCTGAGTATCTTCAATTGTTAGGTGATTGTTATTGCCTAAATCAAAGACCACAGGATCTTTCTGTAAGTTAGCGCCATCCTGCTCAACTACTTGGATGAGCTCTCCAATTTGTCTTCCCACACGTGCATTGACAAGTGCCACGGGGTATCTAGCAGCAAGCTTTTCATGTGTTCCTAAAATGATTGAGTCACCTGTCACCCATAATCCAATTTTTCCTCTGTTATCTGCAGAGAGGGTTGGAACCGGCGGTGGTTGTTCTGCAGCAAGTGCAGCATTTTTCTTAACGATGGAATCATTTTGAACCCAAGCAGACCAAGCAGCTCCTGAAGATGTGAGTGCAATAACAAATACAGAGACGCCAATAAGTAACTTTTGGCGCTTCTGGGTAGTGAGAGTTCGATACTTCATTCCACGAAGCCAATCAGCAACCTTTCCGCGCCGGATGGGTATTTCAATCCAGCGAAGTGAGATATCAGCCAGCGCGATAACGATAAGAATTCGTGCGCAATTAATTGCCCAAGTGGCACCCGCTAAATCCTCAGAGGGCCTACTAATTTGAAAGATAACCCAATGCCATAGATAGATTCCATAAGAACGCTCACCGATCCAAAGCAGTGGCCTTGAGCCAATCAGGGGAGCAAATCGTGATGCTGGGTGCACAAGTGAGGTGATTGTTGCGCAACCAAAAATTGCTGCTAGTGGAAATGCAATTTGATAGAGAGCTGCATTTCCTTCATTAATAAATAGAAACGTACTGAGCAATCCAATAAGACCAAAGACACCTATGCCATCGACAAAATCTTGAGCGCGATCTGTGATTGTGCTAGCTAAGTTTTGCGGGATCCAGCTGACCGCAAGTGCTGCGCCTAAGAAGAGACCTAGTGAGTGTGTATCGGTTCCAAAGTAGATATGGCTTGTGCGATTACTGCTGGCGTGGTCTGCGCTAATTGAGTAGAGAAATAGCACGAGCCCAGAAAGCGCTGAAATACCAAGAGAAATTCTTGCCACATTTTTCTTACCAAAGCGGCGCAGTACAACAAGCAGAATCAGGGGCCAGAATAAGTAGAACTGTGCTTCAACGCCTAGTGACCAGATGTGTTGAAGAAGTGGGGGGCGACCTGTAGCAGCAAAATAGTCTTGGTGAATAGAAACTAAGTGCCAATTTTCTGTTCCCGTTAGAACAAAAGGCAGATCGGTTAAATAACGCTTAATCGCGTCAGGTGCACCAAGTGCAATGATGAATAGTGTTCCCAGCAACATAAATACAAGCGCAGGGAAAAGACGACGAATTCTGGCTTGATAAAATTCTCTTAGATCTAAACCGCTTTTACGATCAATAGAGTCAAGCAACTGTCTTGTGATGACATAACCGCTGATACAAAAGAAAAGATCAACACCTAAAAATCCTCCAGGAATCCAATTAACACCTAAGTGATAAAGGATGACCGCCGCAACGGCAATGGCTCGAAGACCATCAATGGAAGGTATGTAGCGGGAAGTTTTTGGAGCCATTACTTGCGCTTAGTAGTTTTCTTTCTAGCAGCAGGCTTCTTCTTTGTTGAAGATTTCGAAGATCGGCGAACTGGAGCATCATCTTCTCCGCGAACTTCTTTTGTCATCTTGCGAATAAATGCCTTTGCATGTGGGCGGTTACCCTCGCCAATATTTGCTTCAATATCTGCGCCAAGTGCAGCCAGCTTTTCAAATGCACTTGAAAGACGTCCACGTGTTTGCTTGATCGCTTCTTCAGCAGATGCTAATGACTGAGTTTGAATACGGTGAAGTCTTTCGGACTCTTGAATTGCTGACATAAGCCAAGACTTGAAATCTGCAATGTCACTCGTTGCGGTTGTAATTAAACGCTCAGCCTCACGTCTTGCGCTACTAGCCAGTGCAGCTGCCTCGCGCTCTCTTGCTTCAACAAGGCGCTCGGCTTCAGCTTCTGCTGAACTTGTAATCTCTGCCGCTTCATCCTGCGCAGCTTGGAGATATTTCCTTCCTCGGCCTTCAGCAGCTGAAAGAACTTGCTTAGCTTTCATTTCAGCAGACTCAATTGCTTGCTTTGCAGCACGTGTGGCATCAGAAACTGCTTTTTCAGCAATTGAAATCGCGCGTGCCTCACGGCTTTGAGCTGTTTTAATTAATGTCATTGCCGTTTCACTGGCAAGAATTTCAAACTCTTCGCGTGTTAACCCTGTGATGTCGCGGCGCGAGCGCATGTCAGCAAGTTGGGCTTCAAGCTCGCGGATACGGTCCATCGCACTTGCAGAAGGGGCAGCCGCTGTTCCCGGTTTGTTAGGTGTTTGGTTATCTTCGTTCTTATAACCAACCCATGAAAGAAAGTTCTTCTCAGCCATATCCATATCCTCTCGCGATCGTTAAAAAAATGTAAGGGGTAAAAATACTGGTGCGGGAGGCGGGACTTGAACCCGCACGTCCGAAGACACAAGTTCCTAAGACTTGCGTGTCTGCCATTTCACCACTCCCGCTGGAGCGCTGCCCTGCCTTTATTAAAAGCGGGGTAGATAAGCCGTAAGGGTAGAGGTAGGTTAGGCACACACACAAACTCACCGGTTGCCCCGGTCTTCCATGAAAGCGAGCCTGACCCCATGTCTGTAACCCCAACACCCGCAGATAAGTTCACATTTGGCCTTTGGACAGTTGGCTGGCAGGCACGTGACCCATTTGGTGATGCAACACGCGGAGCCTTAGACCCAGTCCGTTCAGTCAATGAACTCGCAAAACGCGGTGCTTATGGTGTGACTTTCCATGATGATGATCTTGTTCCATTTGGAAGCAATGATTCAGATCGCGAGCAGATCATTAAGCGCTTTAAAAAGACGCTTGAGGAGACCGGCATGAAGGTGCCGATGATGACCACTAATTTGTTCTCACATCCTGTATTTAAAGATGGCGCCTTTACATCTAATGACCGAGATATTCGCCGGTATGCACTTCGTAAAGTAATTCGCAATATCGATCTTGCGGTAGATATGGGCGCCGAGACGTATGTCTGTTGGGGAGGCCGCGAAGGCTCTGAATCAGATGCTGCAAAGGATGCTTATGTTGCACATGAGCGTATGCGCGAGGCATTTAACCTTCTCTCTCAATATGTGATCGATAAGGGTTACAAGATTAAATTTGCCATTGAGCCAAAGCCAAACGAGCCACGCGGAGATATCTTCTTGCCAACTATTGGCCACGCCATGGCATTTATTAACACTCTTGATCACCCTGAGATGGTGGGCTTAAACCCTGAGGTTGGACACGAGCAGATGGCTAACCTCAACTTCGTTCACGGTATCGCCCAAGCACTATGGCAAGGAAAGCTCTTCCATATCGATCTTAATGGCCAACACGGTCCAAAGTTTGACCAAGATCTTGTATTCGGTCACGGTGACACTAAGTCAGCATTCTTCCTTGTTGATCTACTTGAGCACTATAAGTACTCAGGTCCTAAGCACTTTGACTACAAGCCAGCCCGCACAGAAGATGATGCAGGCGTTTGGGAGTCAGCAACATCAAATATGCGTACATACCTTCTTCTTAAAGAGCGCGCGATCGCTTATCGCAAGGATCCACGTGTGATTGAAGCGATGAAGGAATCTCGTATTCCAGAGCTTGAAGTGCCAACTCTTGCTAAGGGTGAGACATGGAAGGATCTTGCAGATCCTTCATTTGATGTTGAATCAGCAGGCGCTCGCGGTATGGGTTATGAAAAGCTCAATCAACTCGCACTAGAACATCTGATGGGTGTAAAGGCATAGTACAGATGCGCTTTGCCAAAGAATCTTAAACTTTTACAGTTTGCGGTGATTCACTGCGCGTAATTTGTAGAACCGCAATAGAGGCAACAAGACAGAGAATTCCTGCGGCATAAAAGGCTGCTGCGTAGTTTCCGAGCTTGTCATGAATGATGGCCCCGCCAAGGGCTGCAATAGATCCGCCAATTTGGTGGCACGCAAATACCCATCCATAGATCACTGTTGCGCGGGTTGGGCCAAGTACGCGCCTACATAAAATTACTGTTGGCGGAACGGTTGCGACCCAATCGAGTCCGTAGAAAATAACAAAGACCAGCGTTGATGGATGCACGCTTTGGAAGAGTATGGATGGAAGAAGAAAGAGTGAGAATCCTCGGAATGCGTAGTAAAAAAACAGAAGCTTGACCGGATCAACGCGGTCTGTCAGCCAACCAGAACCCATAGTTCCAATCACATCAAAGACACCGACCAGAGCCAGCAGACTCGCTGCTGTGCCCATGGCCATACCGTGATCCACTGCTGCAGGTATAAAGTGAGTGCCAATCAATCCGCTGGTTGAAAGACCGCACACAAAAAATGAACCGCAGAGCAACCAGAAATCTTTGATTTTCGTTGCAGCAACTAGTGAATCTATTGCTTCCCGGGCTGCGTTGCGTTTAACAACTTCTGGATACTCATAGTCATCGGGAGCCCCGTATGGCTTCACAGCTGCGTGCATAGGACTTTCTTTGAGGAAGAAATAAATAGCGGGCACCATCGCCCATGCGCATAATCCAACGGTGACCGATACTGATCTCCATCCAAAACGCGTCACAAGAGAAGAAAGTCCAGGAAGAAAAATCAGATTTCCTGCGGCGCTTGCCGCCGTTAATATTCCAACCACTAATCCTTTGCGCTTGATAAACCAGCGATTAGCAATAGATGCTGCAAATACAAGCGCCATCGCTCCGGTGCCACCGCCAACGATGAGTCCCCAAAGAACTGCCAAGTGCCAAGGATGCGAGATGTATTGAGTGCACCACGCACCACTTCCCACAATTGTTAAAGCGCACATGACGACTCTGCGAATTCCAAATCGTTCCATGAGGGCAGCAGCAAACGGTGCGGTGAGTCCATAGACCAGGACGTTGATGGATACGGCCGAGCTAATTGCACTTCTTGACCAACCAAATGAATGTTGGAGAGGGATGATTAATACAGAGGGCGCTGCTCTAAATCCAGATGTTGCAACAAGGGTAAAGAAAGTAATAACGGCTGCAATCCATGCAGGATGCAGCCGTTTAGATTTACTCATTGCTCTCCGGGCGTATTAAACCGCGGCTCCCTTACGAGAGATCGCATCAACTGAAGCTGAGAGTAGAAGAACTCCACCAGTAACTAGGTATTGAGTTCCTGAGCTAAAGCCAAGAAGTCCCATTCCGTTATCGATTGTTGCAACTACAAGCCCGCCGAGTACAGCATCGCGCATCTTTCCGCGGCCACCAAAGAGAGATGTTCCACCGATAACTGCTGCGCCTACTGCGTAGAGAAGAGTCGTTCCACCACCAGTTGTTGGAGAGATCGAATTTGAACGAGATGCAAAAAGCATTCCTGCGATTGCAGCAAATCCAGAACAGATCACAAAGGCCATAGTGCGGATATAGGTGACATTGATACCTGCACGACGCGCTGCTTCAGCGTTACCGCCAACGGCATAGAGATAGCGCCCAAACTTTGTCTTCTGTAACGTAAATGTTCCAGCAAACAAAAGTCCGAGAAGCACTAGAACGACGATCGGCATTCCCTTGATGCTGCTTTGTGGGGGATTTCCGCGCTGACCATTGAGCATGTAGGTTGCCGCACCAGCTAGGACAGTCAGAATTGCATTACGCAATAACCAAACCTTGAAGAGTTCTAGCTTTACGTTTGCTTTGCGACCACGAATAACTCGGCGCAAGCCATAAAGAAGATAGGCACTCATAGCAACCACATAGAAAATCCAACTTTGTGTTGGGGAGAGGTTGTTGTTTTCGACTGCAACAATGAAGCGATCCTGGAGCGGAATTGTTCCACCCTCTCCTGCCATGAGCAGCAAGACGCCCTGGAAAGCCAAGAAGGCCGACAAAGTAACAACGAATGATGGAATACCAAGTCGTGCACGAAGTAGCCCCATCGCAAAACCGAGAGCCGTTCCAACGATCATGCTTACGATAAATGCTACATACCAAGGAAATTTATGATTATTAATCAAAAGCACCATGGAAGCACCACACACACCAGATGTGAAGCCTGCCGCAAGATCAATTTCACCCAGCAGCAACACAAAGATCAATCCCATAGCAATAACCATGACAGGTGCTGACTGGGTGATGAGATTTGCAAGATTGCGATCGGTCAAGAAGTAATCTGAAGAGAATTTAAAGATGATGCCAAGTGCCAGCAAACCCAGGATTGCCGGTAATGCACCGATGTCACCTGATTTAACTCTTGCGATGTAGTCAGTTGCTACCGAACGCATGCTGAGTTCGTGAACTGCTGAATTCATTTCCTGATCGTGGCTCACTTAGATGCCCCCACTCCTGCTGATTTACCTGTTGTAATAAGTTCGACTACCTGGCTTGCACTGACATCCTTAGTTTGAACTTGTGTAGTCATAGTTCCTAGATAAAGCGGAGCAATATAGTCAGCGACTGCAAAGACGTCATTGAGATTGTGGCTAATGAGAATGACGGCTAATCCGTTATCTGCAAGTCGGCGTACGAGCTTAAGCACTTGCTCCGTCTGAGCGACGCCTAGAGCTGCAGTTGGTTCGTCCAAAATAACTAGTTTGCTATTCCACAGTACGGCGCGGGCAATGGCAACGGTTTGTCGCTGTCCACCAGAAAGAGATGAAACTACTTGACGAATAGATTTAACTGTTCGTACAGAAAGTCCATCAAGAGTCTTAGCAGCAAGAGTTTCCATACTGGGCTCGTTGAGAACAATTCCTGTTCTCTCTTCCCGGCCAAGGAACATATTTTGAACAATATCTAAGTTGTCACACAAAGCTAGGTCTTGATACACGACCTCAATACCAAGTGCTGTGGCATCTCTGGGATTTTCAATTTCTACTTTTTTACCTTCGAATGTGATTTCTCCTGATTCAGCAACATAAATACCAGCAATGCACTTGATGAGCGTGCTCTTGCCGGCACCATTGTCGCCGACAAGTGCGGTGACCTTGCCAGCATATGCATCAAAATCAACATCTTTAAGTACATGTACCGGGCCGAAAGATTTATTAATTCCTCGTAGCGAAAGAATTGGATCGCTCACGTATTACTCCTGTCAGGGATTTGGGCCACGCCCGGTAAAGGGAGTGGCAATGCTGTGGCTCGTAGCGTAGCCCAGGGTAGGGGTAATAATCACGCTGGGTGAAAATCATTTATCTCTAGAAATGAGTCAGGCCCCACGGGGATTACCCGCGGGGCCTGACTACAAACTACCTAAATAAAGCAGTAGCTCTAATAGATTTTAACTATTAAAGACCAGCAGCCTTACATGCAGCTTCTCCAGCAATCTTACAGATGTCAGCACGAGTCTGGAAACCATCTGCAACTACCTTTGAAACATTTGACTTGTTGATTCCAATTGGAGTTCCAAGTACTGAAGGTACGTTTGATACACCATTGTTTGTTGAACCGTTTGTAGCTGCCTTTGAACCCTTGATCAATGAGATCGCAAGTGATGACGCTGCATTTGCTTCAACTGCAATTGGCTTGTAAACAGTGTTTGAAAGGTCGCCTGTCAAGATCGCTGCAAGACCATCTGCAGTTGCATCTTGTCCAGATACGCAGACCTTACCGTTGAGCTTGTTCTTCTTAAGAACAGCAACAGCAGCAAGTCCTAGACCTTCGTTAGCTGATACAACTGCATCAAGCTTTCCGCCAGCCTTTGTAAGCTGTTGTTCGAAGATTGTTCCGCCGAGAGTGTTATCCCAACCAGCAACAGACTTGTCATCAACAAGAGTTCCCTTGCTTGATGTTAGGTATGGACCAACAACTGAAGCGTAACCTTGCTTGAATAGTGTTGCGTTGTTATCTGTTGGTGAACCGTTTAGGTACACAACGCGTGGTGACTTAACCATCTTTGCCTTGAGGCAATCAACGATTCCTTGACCTTGTAGCTTTCCTACTCCTACGTTGTCGAATGAAACGTAGTAGCTAGCTGAACCCTTAAGTGTTAGGCGGTCATAGTCAATTGTTGCAACGCCTTGCTTCTTAGCCTTAGCTTCAACAGCTGCAGCTGATGGTGAATCGAGGTTAACAAGAATGAGAACCTTTACACCTTCTGTAAGCATGCCGTCAGCGATTGTTGCAAACTTTGCCTTGTCGCCTTGTGCATTTTGAATGTCATAAGTGATTCCAGCTGCCTTGAATGCTGCTGCAAGTAGTGGACGATCCTTTGTTTCCCAGCGAGCTGAAGATGCTGAGTCTGGAAGGATGACACCGATCTGTGCTTTTCCTGCTGCGTGAGCAGATGTTGCAACAAAACCTGTTACAACGAGTGAAGCTGCAGCAATTGCTGCTGCGAAACGACGTGTTGTCATTTATTACCTTTCGAAAGAGTCCGCACGTGGCCAAACCTGCTTTGACCGTGGTCGTGCGAACGGTGGGCAAAGGCTAACCCAGCGAGGATAGATACCCCCAATCCGAAATCGTGATAAATCGGACATTCTCTATAACGCTTAGATAACGTAATAGAGAAGTACGACCGATACCCTTGCCACAAATGGCCGACATTCAGGATGACTTAGCAACCGCGCTTCTGCGCAGCCTTGCTGCTGCCATATCTGCAGGCTCACTTCCGACCGGATTAGTCCTTCCAGATTCCATCACTTTAGAAAGACCCAAGAACCGCGATCACGGTGATTACGCCACATCGGTTGCGCTCGCTTTAGCGAAGAGCGCCGGCCTGAACCCACGTGATGTAGCGCAAATAATTATTTCCCAGCTTGAATCCGATTCATTTATTAAAGCGAGCGTCTCTGCTTTAGATATTGCAGGTCCTGGCTTTATTAACATCACATTAGATCGTGCCTCGCAAGCACAAGTCATTACGCAGATCCTTAAGCAAGGCGCAAAGTTTGGACACGGAGAAGCATTAAAGGGGGTATCAGTAAATCTTGAATTTATTAGCGCAAACCCAACAGGACCTCTGCATCTTGGTCACACCAGATGGGCCGCAGTAGGAGATGCACTTGGTCGCGTGCTGAGCGCCGCCGGAGCAAAAGTATCTCGAGAGTTTTATATCAATGATCGTGGAAATCAGATGGAGTTATTTGGTGCATCACTTCGCGCCGCAGCTCTTGGGCAGACTGTTCCTGAAGATGGCTACCACGGGGAATATATTGGCGACATTGCGCAGGAGATTAAGAAAGCAGATCCTGATTTACTCAAGCTAGATGAAAGTGCAAGCATCAGTGCATTTCGAGATGAGGGCTATGCGCTGCAACTCAAAGATCAGCAGAGAGTTCTAGACACTTTTGGCACGCACTTTGATACATGGTTCTCTGAACTCTCACTTTATGAGAATAACTTCTTTAGCCACTGCCAAGATGCTCTTAAGGCGCAAGGCCATGTCTATGAGCAAGAGGGAGCAATATGGCTTCGCACCACTGACTTTGGCGATGATAAAGATCGCGTCATGATTAAATCTGACGGCACATTCGCATACTTTGCTTCAGATACCGCTTATTACATCAGCAAGAGAGAGCGCGGCTTTGATATCTGTATTTATATGTTGGGCGCAGATCACCATGGATATGTGAACCGTCTCAAAGCGATTGCGGCATGCGCCGGAGATAACCCTGAATACAACATTGAAATTCTTATTGGTCAGATGGTGAAGATCATTGAAAACGGCGAGGAACTCAAACTGAGCAAGCGCGCCGGGACGATCATTACGTTGGAAGAACTTGTTGAGAAGGTAGGCGTTGACGCTGCTCGCTACACACTTATTCGCTATCCCACGGATACGCCGATGGTCATGGATGTTGATCTACTTCGTAGTCGCACAAATGAAAACCCTGTCTATTACGTGCAGTATGCCCATGCGCGCATCTGCGCAGTACTGCGCAATGCAGAAGAACTAGGTATTGCCTATGGCCAAGAGCATGTTCACCCAGAACTGCTTACACATGAAAGAGAGCGCGAACTCATTGGCGCACTTGCAGAGTTTCCTCGCATTGTTGCCGGGGCGGCCGAGCTGCGCGAACCCCACAGGGTTGCTCGCTATATCGAAGAGATCGCCGGGGTCTATCACCGCTTCTATGCAGATTGCCGCGTCTTGCCTGTAGGGGATGAAAAAGCTGGAGAACTATCTGCCGCGCGCGCCACTTTATGTAAAGCAACAGCGCAGGTGATCGCCAATTCGTTAGCCTTGCTTGGTGTGAGCGCACCAGAGCGTATGTAGTTGAAGAATCGAGAAGAAAAGAAATGACGAAGTTTGCCCCCGAGGTTTTCTCGAGTCACAGCCTTATCAGTGATGGGCAATTACATATTGGCGGAGCAATTGCTACAGATATTGCTGCTGAGCACGGAACTCCTTTATTTGTTATTGATCAAGCAGATTTTGATGCACGCGCTTTGGCCTGGAAAGGCGCTCTTGAAAGTGCGTTCGGCTCTGACGCTGGAACTGTGTATTACGCAGCAAAATCTTTTATCTGCAAAGAAGTAGCCCGTTGGGTTGCCCGTAATGGTCTTGGTATAGATGTCTGTTCAGGCGGGGAGTTGGCTGTTGCGAAAGCTGCGGGCTTTGATATGAGCAAAGTAGAACTCCACGGCAACAACAAATCATTAGATGAAATAAAGAGCGCAATTTCACTCGGCGTTGGAACTATCGTGATGGACTCTTTTCAAGAGATCGAGCGGGTTGCTCTCCTTGCAGAAGAACTTGGCAAGGTTCAAAAAGTTTATTTACGCATTACCCCCGGAGTTGATGCTCATACCCACGAAGCAATCTCAACGGCTCATGAAGATGTGAAGTTTGGATTCTCACTGGCTTCAGGTGCTGCGTGGGAGGCAATAAACGAGGTGCGCAAACACCCATCATTAAATCTTGCCGGCATTCACTCCCATATTGGCTCGCAGATCTTTGATAGCGAAGGATTTGAAATTGCTGCGACAAAACTCATTGGTTTACTTGCTCGCTTCCGTGATGAATTCGGCGCTGAGCTGCCAGAGCTAGATCTGGGTGGGGGGTATGGCATTGCTTATCTTGCTGGAGAGAAAAGTTTAGATGCACACAGTGTGCTCACCGACTTAGCAAAAGTAGTTAAAGCCCAATGCGCTGTGGCAAAGATTGCAGTACCAAGAATCTCTATTGAGCCAGGACGCGCAATAGTTGGTCCAACAACAACAACTTTATATACGGTTGGCACAACAAAAGACGTGACATTAGAAGATGGAAAAGTACGCCGCTATGTCTCAGTTGATGGGGGCATGTCAGACAACATCCGTCCATCGCTTTATGACGCTGACTACATGGCCATCATTGCTAATCGCACATCAACTTCTGCAGAAGTAAATACACGCATTGTTGGTAAGCATTGTGAAACAGGAGATATTGTCATTAGGCAGATCTCTTTGGCATCAGATGTTGGACCCGGAGATATCTTGGCCGTTCCAGCAACGGGTGCTTATGGCCGCTCAATGGCCAGCAACTACAACCACATCACCAGACCCGCCGTTGTGGCCGTTCTTGATGGGAAAACCCGCGTAATCGTGCGTAGAGAGAGCACCGAAGATTTATTGTCTTTGGAGCTCTAATAAATTTGAGATACTTCTCCTTATAGATTTATAAGGAACCATAAAACTAGGGATGTGAACCGATGAGCCAGGATCGCGTATTACGCGTGGGCTTGCTCGGTGCTGGAACCGTAGGGGCAGAAGTTGCGCGCCTTATGGTTGCCAACCAAACAGATTTAGCAGCTCGCGCTGGTGTTGGTCTTGAAATTGTGAAGATTGCTGTGCGCGATACAAAAATTAAACGTGATGGCATCGACGCCAAACTTCTGACAACAGACGCTGAATCAATCGTCTCTGATCCAAATATCGATCTGATTATTGAAGTAATGGGCGGCATTGAGCCGGCTCGTACATTAATCCTTTCTGCCATGAAGAATGGCAAAGCAGTTGTGACCGCAAACAAGGCGCTTCTTGCTAAACATGGCGCAGAGTTATTCCATGCATCAGATGAAGCAGATGTTGATTTCTATTACGAAGCAGCAGTAGCAGGG
>Ga0207958_1000367_pt1 | contig 13902 bp, 24 predicted proteins | sample CryBogCBH27Jul07_FD_184606 | JGI IMG/M metagenome (GOLD analysis project Ga0207958, IMG submission 184606) | Freshwater microbial communities from Crystal Bog, Wisconsin, USA - CBH27Jul07 (SPAdes) (version 2) | ecosystem: Environmental > Aquatic > Freshwater > Lake | place: Crystal Bog... | reverse complement strand
GAGAGAGAGATTGTCAGAGATCTTGTCTCTCGCGGGTTCAGTGACGCCAAGCGTAATTTAGAACAGACAAGAGAAGGCGGGGGAGACATAGATCTCCCCGGCTACATGATCGAGTGCAAGCGATACGCGAACATCGCTGTATATACATGGCTGGAGCAGTGTGTAGCTGCTGCCAGAGAGGAGCAGATACCGATTGTTGTTGCGCGAGCCGACAACAAGAAAGCAATTGTTATACTTCACTGGGAAGATTTTATGGGGATGATGGACAATGCGGAAATTTCTAAGAAACCTTACGACCCTATGGTGGCGAGCGACCAAGCCAAAGGCTCGATATGAGATCGCAGTGCTTCAGAGACAGCTCAAGGAAGCACAGCGCAAGCACAAAGCAACCCGTCACATTTATCTAAAGATCCGTGCGGTCACCGAGATGAACCTGCGCGGTCAGAATATGAGGTTGCAATGACGGGCTATCAATCAAAGAGGCTGGTGACAAACCGCTACGCAGATCCGGTGACATTGGATCACATTGTTGATCTACGCAAAGAGAATGAGCGGTTGCGGGAAGCGTTAAAATTTTACGCAAATTGGGGCGCCGTTTCTGCATACATAGATGATGAAATTTATGATGATAGAGGAGATAAAGCCCGTGCAACACTGAAGGAGGGGGAGTGATGATTACAATTACAAATACAAGCAATTTGGTTGAAATCGCATGGATCGTTATGGGTGTATGGGCTGCTGTCAGGCTGCTGATTGAAGTGAAAGACTTCGTTGAAAAATGGCAAGACAATTATTGGGAAGAACGATACGAAAAATATTTCGCACTTTATGAAGAGAAAGAAAAAGAATTGAATGCGTTGAAGGAGGGGGAGTGATGAATGATATAGCTGGAAATTTGGTGAGTATATGGATCATCGGATCATGGCTCACTCATGTGATTGTGTGTTTGCAAACAGCTAAATGGGGCTTTCTCATTGCTGGTGCATTGATCGTCCCAATTGCTGTTATTCATGGCACTGGCGTTTGGTTTGGAGCTTGGTAATGGCTCACTCTGTCATCTGGTCCCAGCAACACAGGGACACCGCGATCCAGATGGCAAATGAGGGTTACACTGCCTCTCAGATTGCAGCCAAAATCAAACGCTCCAGAAACTCAGTCATAGGTTTTTTACATCGTCACAAGATTAAGCTGGGGATAATTAACAAACACCACAAACCGAAGAACCTGCCACCACCACCGCGCAAACCACGTCCGGTTAAAAAAGTGGTGTTTCCAGAAAAACCTATAGATATCAATCCGATACCTTTCCTGTCATCACGAATGTTTCAGTGCAAGTTTATCATCAAGGAAGATACAGACCCTTGGAAAACCATGTGCTGCGGCAAACCTACCCAGACTGGTAGCTGGTGCAACTACCACAGAACCATCGTTTTCAAACCAAGGGAGACAAGACAAAATGTCAGAACCAACCGTTAAAGCCTTTGTAGCTACACCCATGTATGGCGGTCAGTGCTATGGGTTCTATGCCCAGAGCATGATGATGCTCCAGCTTGCCATGCAACAGCGTGGCTGGCAGATGGCATCGAGCTTCATGTTCAACGAAAGTCTAATAGAACGCGCTCGTAACTCTCTAGTTCACGCCTTTCTCAAGACAGACTGCACCCACCTTCTGTTCATTGATGCCGACATCCGGTTTGATGCTCAGCAAGTCATGATGATGTTTGATAAGGATCTCGACATCATTACGGGCATCTATCCAAAGAAAGAGATCAACTGGATGGAAGTCTCAAACGCAGTCAACCGTGGTGTGCCAGCAGACCAGCTTAAGCACTTTACAGGCTCTTGGGTCGTCAATCTCGTTGATTACGTTGGCACTGTCAGTGTGCCTCAGGATCAGCCTCTAGAGGTCTGGGCAGGTGGCACTGGCATGATGCTCATCAAGCGTTCTGTCTTTGAGAAAATGAAAGACGTTGTGAAGTATTATCTCAACGATGTAGTTGACTTGTCAGGCACGAATCTGCCACGAGAACAAATCTATCAATTCTTCGCATGCAGCATTGAACCCGAAACGCAACGCTTGTTGTCAGAAGACTATCACTTCTGCCGCATTTGGCGGAACATGGGTGGCAAGATCTATGCAGCTCCTTGGATGAACCTCGGCCATGTTGGAAGCTACATTTTTGAAGGTCAGTTGGTTGCTGAGCAGTCTCAACAGCAGGCATAACTGGGCTGTCATGATGGGTATAGGGGCGCTGGTCTATTTGATCTGCGCCTTTATCAAAATACTTTCTGACCTCGAAAAACCGGATAACCTCGAACCATCTCACACAGCTCCGGTGGCATTACCTTCCCATCCTCGTCGAAGGAAAGAACCACGAACCCTTCTTGGGCGCGGCTTGGCGCTCCTTCGGCATACTCGAACTGTTTACTATTAGGATCGGCCAGCATACCGCCTTCGATCCCCCAGTGGCTACCATGCCGGTTACGCACTGCCGTTACCTGTAACTGATGCGTGTGACCCGTCACGATGGTAACGCCTGAATGCAGGGCATTGTTCCACGCGCTATGGATACCACCTCTGAACCTGTGCCTGATCTCAACCTCGTTGACGACCACGGCATAACAAAACTTGTAATTCGGGAATCTGTCGCTCAATTTGCCAGCATAATCTTCAAGCTCAGATGCTTGGTTGGCAAGGTAATTATCAACTCTGATGTCATGATTGCCCATCGTCCAGATTTTATGTTGGGCATTTGGAAGCATACCGAGGAGCTTCTGGGCCGCGATCACCTCGTCGTTCACCTTGGGTGCTTGCTGGCCTAATAACGCGCCGTGACGACTAACTCTCGCGCCGTCTATGATGTCGCCGTTAAGAACGATTACTTGCGGTTTAAGGCGCCACGCGATCTTGCAGAAAGCATTCCACATGGCAGGTTCTTGCCCAGGCCATATATGCAAATCACCACCAATCAGAACAGAACCGCTTTTCAGTTCGATGGTATGAGTTGCTGGTATAGTCCAATGCCCGTTTCTTGCTTGATATACTGCGTTATCAAATTTTTCAGGATGCGCTTCTCTGTAGAAGTCTATCTGTTTCTTAAACGTGCTTTCGGCAATCTTTAATTCTCTCGCTGCTGCCGAAGAGTTACAGTTGTTTCGAATATATGCCTGAAACCGTTGCTCTAAAATGTAATCTGCGGGTCTTGGTAAAGGCATGATGCAAAACCTAGCGAATCATGCTAGCATCTTTAGCGCATTTTGTTGCACTGATGTGACACGATTGGACCAACCGTTACCAAATGTAGGCCAAGTTCTTAAGGATTGCAGAAATTGAAGGCGTTCCTCACAGATCTGCTCGATAAGTTCCTCAGTGTCACGCTGGCGTATTGCGCCAAGTGTTTGTGGCCCTATCACCCCATCTATGACGACATCAAGTGCTCTTTGGACGAACTTGATAGACTGTGATACGCCGCTGTTTACCGCAGCATCAAACACACAATAATCCACACCGGCAGGCATATCTTCGCACATTGCTAAGTCCCAGTACCTTTTACGGTACAAAGGAGCTACGTCCAAAGGGCCAAGATCGCGCATTTCCTGTTCGCTAGCTTCACGACCAATATAGGCTTCCCAAACCGCTTTGGTCACACCGAGGTTGGTCATGCCGCCAGGATCTTTGGGGTTATCGACGAACCCGCCTTCTGACTTTAGAACAAGAGCAAGACATTGTTCAAAATTTCCGTTCATTTAGAGTGGACCCCAAGTGTTTTTTCGTATGTACGCAAACCTGCCATACCAAGCATAGCGGTCACTAATTCCATAAGGGATTGATCCAAAGTAGGCAGATCGTGCCACCCTGCACCCACGGCAACTGGACGCAATAAATATTGATAGAGCAGGCCAATCGCACCAACCCAACCAATAGCAGGCCTCCAACCAGATACAAAAAGATTGGTGTTTTGAGCTTCCGCAGTATTTGTGTCAGCTTGCTGCTGATCCCATCCTTTAAGAGCATCTCTCAAATCCGCTTCATATTGAGCTTTGGCATTTGGATCTGGAACAAACTTGTCCAGAACTTTCAGTCCCGCTGCAACTGCATCATCAATACCGAACGCCATGTTATCCCCTCGCCACCAAATATATTCCAATACCACCCATCACAAGCAACAGACCACCAACAATGCTCGACACCATGATGAGATCGCGGCGCGTTTCCATCGCTTGCTCATACTCTTCCTGAGCCTGACGCGCTGCTTCTTTACGCAACTCAATCACTTTACGCTGGATGCTGTCCCACGCTGCCAAGCCATGCTCAGACACAAACAGGTTTCTGGCATCCGCTTGCAGTTTCAAAGCCTTTTGCTTGGCGGCAAAGAGCTTCATGGCATCTGCTTCAAACTCAGCTTGAGACTGAAACAGTTTCTTCTTGCGAGGATTGGAAACAAGCTGCACAACCTTGGCAACTTCAGACATCAGATGACCGACCTTGTGGGCCGTGTTCATCATGTCTTCGCCTGAATCGACAGCCGACTTAATGCCGTTGTAGATCGCAGTTGCACCAGCGAGGATCGTAAACGGGTCCATGAGCCTCGCCTATGAAACTCTTAAACAAGGTTTTTGAAGAATTGCTTGATGTTTTCCCAAGCCTCTTCAGCAACATTTTCCACTTCAGCAGGCAAGTTAGCCAAAGCCGTTTCCAGCTCTGTGACTTTCGCCTTGGCAGCATCAAGATCTGCCTGCAACTTTTCCTTGATCGTCATCTGCAACCCCATCTTTTACGAGCGGCCTTGCCCCGCTCACCCTTCCACTTCTTTGAACGCGCACAGAATGACTTGTGACGCGGATTCTTAGGATCTTTCGTCGGCGCTTTCAGCTTGCTGCCAGTCGCACGGTTGTACTTGCGACGTCCCTTTTCAGTCAGGCCACCGCCAGCAGAGACAGACTGCTTTTCACCGCGACCGACTGAAAGAGAAGGACCAGACATTAGCGCCTCGCTGTTCTTTTAGACTTACGGAACGCTTCAGCAGTAGGAGCACCCTTGCTGCCAGGCTTACGCATACGCTCACCAGAACCCTTGCGGATACGTTCCCTCTTAGCATTAATGTTTGCGTATAAGCCCTGACTAGCCATTAGTAACCTACCGATGTTCCGTCGTTAGCAATCAAATAACCACCAGCAAAGATCGAAGCCGTGTAAGGACCGCCAGAGCTTGCCTTGATCTGATACTGGATGTCAGTGCCACCCGGATGAGCTGTAGGCACCGTGTAAGGAATCTCAAAGATCTGCACAAACGGAGACTGGCTCAGCAATGTCGTGTTGGCATTGTTGGTAAACGTGTAACCATTCTGCGTGTAGGCCGATGTCAGGTTGAATTTGTTAAACTCAGCAAAAGTAAAATATGCACTGGAAGTAAAGCCAATGCTGCCGTTTGCTTGCAAATGTGCCAAGTAGAAGGTGTAACCATTTGGCACAGTGTAGATCGACATTTGCGTCTGACCAACACCGGCGTTGATCTGGGCATACAAGGTGCCACCAATCTTTCCGGTAATGTTGCCAGCGTTCAGGCCATTGGTGCAATACAGGCCGTTAATACGGAAATACGAGTTTACCGATGTTGCAGTGCCAGAACCGTTTAACGTAACGACTTCTGACAACAAATTGTAATTGGCGTCCAAGCCCTGAATCGCAATACTGAGGTTGGCATCTGTAGCACCAGACGCGCTCAACAGAACAACTTGTCCAGCCGCATTGGGATACGTGTAATTACCGCCTGATTGCGTCAAACCTTCCCACAACGGACCAAGGGCAGTACCACCAACTTGGGTGCTGAAACCGAAGATCTCTACCGGCTGGTGATACGGGATCTGACCACGGCCTACTTGCAACTCAAACGGCTCATGCCGTCCATGCTGGGTCATGGAAAAGGTTGACTGAGCCATCAGATGGTACCCTTCTCAGGCTTGCTCACCGGAGAGTTCTTGTAGTCGTTAGGGCGACCAGAGAAATTCCAGACAGCCTGAAAACCACCAGCAGGCGCAGTGCCAGGCTTGAAGGTGCCACCGCCAAAACCCATAGCGTCTTTAGGCTTTTGAGGCCGAGTAGGAACAGCCGCCGTACCCGTACCTGGGTCAACGTAGTTCGTCTTTACGTTCTTGTTCGAGCCTTTTTCCTTCACGGCGACGCTCCTTCATTAGCGCTGGGATGAACACGATTATACCAAATCCAGCGGCAATCTCTAGTCGTTCCTGAGTTGGCATATACATCGCCCAGGCGGCTAACCCAAAGCTCATCCACAAAGCCAACACGGTTAAAAGTCGATCTGTCAGCGCCGACAATCCTACTCGGATCACGGCCAGTAATGTTGTAGCGTCCATGTCGTCCCCTTACTTGGCGCTTAGATGTCATCCGAGGAAGCAAATCCACTCCCCCACTCGTCCTCAGAAACCTTTTGCTTCAGTTTCTCAAGGTTGATCGCTCGGTCAATTACCTTGAGTTTCTGTTCCAAGTCAATGTCAGCAGCCGTCATGGATGCCTTCAAGAGATCCGAAATAGCCTTTTCAAGATCGGGATTGATACCGTTCTTCTTGCTCATCGCTTGCTCTTCCGATTAGACTTGCGAGCCGAACTCAAAGCAATTGCAACAGCTTGTTTCTGAGGCCGACCTGACCGTACCTCACGGCTGATGTTTTCACTGATTGTCTTGCGAGACGAACCTTTTTTGAGGGGCATTACAGACCTCCTAAAATGTTTTTAATTTCGTAACCAATTCCCACCAAACCAGAACCAACAGCAAGTTTTTTTACCAAAGAACGAGCTTTTTCTGTTTTGTTTGTTGATTTTTCAACTTCGTCAATTTCTTTCATTAACCGTTTTACGGGCTCTTCAGGCAACCCTTCACCAGCCACAGCAGACCGCAATTTTGCTGGTAACTCATCCGCTTTAATGACGCCGTTGTTAAAATCAGTCAGAACACTTGAAATAGGCTTTGCCATATCTTCGTATTCCAAAGCATATATTCTTTCAGCGACATTTTTTGTCGTTTGTGGCAAAACATCATAATTCAACCAACCAGCTTTTTGAGCTTCGTTAAACCATGAACGCATTTCCTTTGGAGATTTGTTTCTAAGTTGACTCAAAGCATACTTTTCAGCTTCTTGTTCAACTAACGCTTTATTCCCGCCAACAAGATCAGCAAATTGCTCAACGCCTTGCCTACTGTTAAAGAATTTAGGAGGCAGCGTTTTGGGATCTACTGCATATTCATTCAAATCGAACTTTTCACGTTTTGTGGCAGCTTTACCGCGAGCAGTTCTTGTCGGGTGGAGAAGTTCTGATTGTTCTCTATAGAGCTTGTCGGCCTTAGCCAATTCTCCGTCCCAATCTCCAATTGCACTAGCAAGTTTGTCTGCAAACTCACCAGCACGTTGTGTGCTCAAACCAGCATATCCTTCAATTGCTCCGTTTGATCGATCACGAAGACGGCGTAGCAATTCACGCAACACATCAGGGCTGCTGTAACTTGTTTTGAGAGATGCAGGAGTGGCTGGTTCACCAGATTCGGTAAGAATTGCACTCGGCTCAACACGTTCTGTCTTACCAACAAGATCTCTTAGGATGCCATTAATTTCTTTTTCTTCGGCTTCAGATACCGCAATTTGACCGTCAACTGGCGTTATCTTGTTTCTAAAATATTGAATGACATCTTTGCCAGGTTTTGATTCTTGGAACACATCACCCGCTGCTGTACGCGTATCCATAGAATAACGCGCCGCTCCATAAGTTTGGGCAGCAAGTTGTTGCCGTTGTTTTTGCAACGCATCCACATTGGCTTTGATTTTATCTAAAGAACTTTGACCCACTTTATCAACATCAACGCCAGAAATCTCGCTTTTGATAGCGTTTAGATCTTGAGGAGTTACGCCACGTTGAGGTATCAATTCTCTTTCAATTTCACCTGACGTGAGACGTCCCGTTAATGTTTCAAGAGCTTTCTTCGGTTCTGTGCCTCTTAAAACGTCTATAAATCTTGATCCTAATCCAGCTACTTTTGAACCGGCAGCCAATGCGCCAGCGCCAGTTGCAAGTTCTGCTGCCATAGCCGCAGTTGCGCGATTGCGTTTTTCTTCTTCAGTTTGAGGTTCTTTGAAAAGGGCAGTTCCAATTTCTTCAGAACTTGGCAACCGAGGTGCTTGTGCATATTCACCAGGTTTCAAAGGTTCAAAACTTGGCTGACGCGGGGACATGATTGCTCCAGGAAACGCAACAGGAGCGCGTGAAGCAATGGTATTATAAACATCGCTGGGAATGTTCAAGAATTGACTTAATGCACCTGGAACACCAGCAACAGCACCTTTAAGATAACCGCTTGTTTCTGCAGACTTCTGAGACGGTGTGACCATTTTTGATTCTGTCGGAACGGCCAAGCCTGGAGACATACTTTGGAATATGTCTTTTACAAAAGATGAAGGTGCTTGTTCTTCAACTTTAAAAGTATCAGCAGGTGCAGAGATGCGGCCAGCTCTTCCATCTGAAACTGTTGTTGCAGATTTTCTTTCAATTGATTTTACTTTTTGATTAGGAAAATCTTTTTGAACACGAGCATACACATCGCTTGGAGACAAAGTGTCTGGAGCGTCAGAATAAACAGCGTTTTTACCGTCATCAAAAGTAATGGTGATGTTAGCCATAATGACTTACCATTTAATTTCAACATCAGGAGGAACATTAGGAGCAGGAACAGTTGATCCGCCAGTAGCTTTACTTTTTGTCTCACGTAATGCTTCTTGTGCGTATTCCATTTCTTTGTTCATTACGTCAACAACGCGATCAAACGCTTCTTGGCTGGTTGCCGTAGAAAGCAAATCAAACGCTTTTTTGCGAGCAAAATCAGTGCTTGAACCAACCGGAGTAACAGCGCGAGAATATTCCGAAATGAATGTATTGACCGCAGCTCTTAATGACAAAAGGTTAGCATCAGAAATACTTGCTTCTGTTTTTTGAAGAAGTTCATTAATTGGCACAAAACTACCGCGTGGCACCTCTTTACTAAGTTGTTTAGCGTATTCACCAAACTTTTGAGCCTCAGCAGCAGGAGCAGCCGTGCGAGCTGTCATTTGACCAAGTGTTCTTGCTTCAGCCGAATCAGCAATAAATCTTTGTTGAGCTGCAACAATATCCTCAGAAGACATGCCTTTTTCTTTGGCAATTTGAGGAATCATATCTGAAATTTCTGCTTTTTGTTGACGAGAAAGATTAGTTATAGCTCGTGTATTGCCCAGCAAATATTGCTCAGCAGCAGAACGCTTTCCTTCTTCGCTCATAGGAGGTCCATAACGCAAAGAAGCATTTGCGGCGCTTGTGTACATACGGGTTTGCGCCTGCTCAATCATTGTTGTCATTTTATCAATGGTATTGAGATTGCGCTGAGCGGCATTTGAAATGCCGTTACGCTTTACGTCAGCCAACAAGAGCGGTGCATCCAGCTCGGCAAGTTTGGCTTCCAACTGTGCTTGAGCACCAGAAGCGTTCAACTTAGCCATCTGAAGAGCGCGGTCAAAAGCACCCTTCACCTGTTCCATGTGAATCTTCCACTCATTCATCTTTTGCTCGAAGTTTTTCTGTTCGAGCGCGATGCGATCTTGGTTTCCTTGACGATGACCTTCAAGAACACCAGACATGGCATTCATTGCGCCAATGCCTGAGAGCAAACCGGATCCACCCATCATAGCACCAGCCAAAGGCAGAAGCACAGCAAGGCTTTGCATCCCCTCAGCAGTGTCAGATGAGTATTGAATGGTCGGAGGAGGAGCCATCAACTCCTTGTCGTACTTCTTGTAAACTGCCATTTCGCCGCCGATGCCAGCTTGTTTGGTCTTGGCAATCTCTTTGGCCTTGGCGACCATTACATCGCCTTTTTGCTTGGCAAATTCTTCTTCAGCAGCTTGCTGTTTTTCAAGCTCTGGCTTAGCAGCTTCATTTGATTTGGCTAACAACGCGCCAAAACCATCAGGAACTTGAGTTGAGAGTTGTGTAAATGCGTCGGTCATTATGCAACTCCCGCGTTAGTTTGGCTTTGCGGTGTAGAAGCGCCCACCGATCCAAGTTGCTGGAACAATTTAGCGGCAGCTTCATTAGCCATAGTTTGATACTGCAAGGTCGTTGAAAGACCCTGCGTTGTGCCCTGCAACTGCTCTTGAATTGCAGCCGTCATCAATTGATTTCCAGGAGACAACAACTGAAGCGCAAGAGCCTGTTGGTTCTGTAGAGCTTGCTGGTAAGCAGCTTGTTCAGCCGCAGCGGTTTGAATAGCACCAACGCCACCGGATTTAGCCGCAGCTTGAGCCAAACGAGCTTGCTGAGCTTGGTATTGTTGTAACTGTGCAGGACCAAGGTTTCCTTGCAATGCCATGCTTAATTGAGGCGTTCCCGCCGTGATATATGGTTGAGCAAGTGCTTGAGTCTGCTGTGCGGCATTTTGATAGGCTTGTTGAATTTGGTTTCCAACGTCGGCAGCTTGTTGCTGAGCGCGTTGGTTGGCAAGAAAACCAAGAAGGCCACCGGCAATAGATGTCAAACCTTTGACACCTCCAAGACCTTTAAGAATATCAGAGAGTCCACCGCCCTGTTGTGGTTGTTGCGTCGTGCCAGTTGTATCTTCCGGCTGTGCATACAATCCGCTGGTGCCAATAGCGCCAGAAGGACCGCCATATGCCCTAAGAATGTCTGAAATAGACGAGATGTCCGTTCCGCGTTGAATGGCTTGTGACAATGCAGGAGAAATTGCAGAAGGAGCTGTGCCTGCCAAATCTCCCGCACTTGCATATTGGCTATAAGGCAGCGGCGCCGATGTTAAATCAGCCCCAATAGCAGGAGATGCCGCCTGGTATGCTTGATTGCCTTGATTAAATAGCGTGTAAGACGGTGCAGCGGGTTGAAACGCAGAGAAATCAAATGTCGGCGTATAACCAGTATCAGTAGGAGCAAATGTCTGAGCGGGAGCAGCAGGCGTGGTCGTGACATCAAACGCGGGCGCTTGCGGCAATTGAACGCCGCCAAATGAGCTTGCGTAATCAGCCGCCGATCCTGTGGTTCCTTCTGGCGGCAAATAAAATGAACCAAAAGCATCAGACATTTACGACTCCGCCGAACCAATATTCCTGAGAGAACCTACGTTCCAAACATTCTGTTTAGGGCTTTCCGTGTCACTGGAGCCAAAAACCGTTCCTGTCGGAGTATAGCCCAAAGTCGGCGCAATTGACAGAGATTGAGCCAAAGTCGGGCTTGGACCAGTCAAAGTTGGCAAAGAGGCAAGTGTTTGACCAGTGCCAGATGCCTGTGTTCCGGTTGATGATGAAGGGGGAACAGAACTGATTGGCTGTGAAGTGTCCCCAGAAACCGGCGGTAGAGCGTAACCGGCCAATGATTTTGCAACGGTTCCAATCTCACCAGCGGTGCTTGGGTCAACACCAAAATCGTATTTGGCTAAACCTGTTACCAAGCCGCCAATTCCACCTAATTCAGCGCCGCGCAAACCAGCTTGCAAAGCTGAACTGAGGGGTTGACCGGAAGCCAAAGCAGCGGCGGTTGTTCCTGCGCCTTGGCTTGCCGCACCCACAGCGGTCGATCCCAATTCTGGCATTCCACCAACAGTAGGCACCGTTGGAGCGCCAACAGCAGTTCCCGGATAATCTGGGGAAGCGGTAGGAGAAGGTTGTCCACCGCCTAAAGCCTGGCCAACTTCTTGTCCAACTGCGGTAGAAACAGCGCCACCTACACCGCCTGTCAAAGCGCCTTTAGCAATGTCACCGCCCTGAATGGCAGCATTAATTGCACCTTCACCGGCACCAATTAAAGCTCCGCCAACCGTGCTGGCTACAACCGTGCTCGCTTCAATCCCTGCAACGCTTAACGCAGCCGTGCCAACGCTTGCCGCCGTTGCACCTAATGCACCGAGGCCAAGACTTTCTGCAATAGGGAGGACAACTGCGGCGGCTGGCATTAGAGATCCAATACAAACTGATACACAGGCTTTTTCTTGCCCTGAACGGTCTGCTCCCCGTGCGTGACCTTTACTGGCAATCCTGTCTGCTCGGCCATTTTAACAAATGCAGGGCTATCCGAATAGGTGACAGCCTGTTTGAATCCCATCTGCTTCAGGCTGTTTGCACCAGCTTTGAACCGATCCACCAGCTTCTCAGGTGCCTCGACCGTAAACGTGTGAAACTCAGCCGTGTTCCCACCCTTGGGAATAATACTAAAGACGGTGTTACCGATTTGAAGCAACCTTACCGCACCGCGCTGCACAAGCGCATTTAGCGTTGAGAGAACCTGATCTGGGTTCATGTTAGGCGCTTCTTTTGCTGCCGATTGTTTGATGATCTCGACAGGCCGCAACTGCTCAGGAGCCTTGGGCTTACGAGGGCCACGCAAGCTGCCCATGTCTTCCATCTTGGTTTTCAGGACGGGTTCTGCTGGTGCAACCATCACGATAATCCTAGTGCTTGGGCGATCTGTTCATGCGCCGTAAGATGCTGTCCTAACCAATCATAGAAGTCGTCTTGCTTACCAAAGTCAGCATCTAACATATTGAAAGGATTAGACAATCCTAGTTGAGCTGAAAAGAACTGATGCTCGACTTGGTGTGCAAGAAGCCAGTCGTCGAGGTTATCGGGGTCAACCTCATAGAGAGGGTATGCAGGAACCTCAATGTTTTGTTGGAAGAAAGTGTCACGAAACAACTGGTGCTGAACAGAGTTCTCAAACAAGAACCGTTCTAGCCCCTCCTTATCTCCAAACTCGACAATGGAAAGCGTGTCGAAATCCATTACTTGTCTGCCTTGCCATCTAATTTATCGAAAATCCGTTGCACTATCTGTTTGATCTCATCAAGGGCCACATGGAAATCGTCTTTGCTAACGTACTCAGTGTGCAGCTCTTTCTCGATCTCTTTCATATCAAATTGAAGTTCTTTGATCGAATCCCACAATACCTTAAACAACCACCCACCGACAGCTCCAACGACAGCGATTAAGATATTGATGAGATTCTGATCCATGTTACACCGCGTAGTAAGGTATTTTGACGTTAGTTCCGTTAAGGTTGATTGTCAGATAACCTGCTGGAACCAAAGGCAGGGAAGCTGTTGCAAATGTTGCACTTGAAGACGTACCAGCGGCCAGAGCCGTCAATGTCACAGTGTTATTGGCATTGATGACCATTGCATCCGTGGTTGCGTTGTTTGCAACAAAATGCACCGCGTTATTGCTGATGGTACCAATGTAAAGATCTGACGATCCAGCATATAGATATGGAGTGTTTGCTTTATAAAACGCTCCAGTGCCAGCAAATGTGCTAGATGTCACACCAAAATCGGCATACGCTGTGCCTGTGTCATTAGTAACCACAAAGTCACTTGATGCGTTGGACCCGTTGCTGGTGTTTTGCAACACAATCTGCACATAGGTGTTTGCACTATTGGCATATGACGCAATAATTCCCGTGTCTGAATACGAGAGGTTGCCATACGAAAACACGCCAGAATTTGTGTTGGCCGCAATGTTACCAGTGGCAATATGATATGCGGCGTTTGCGTAAGTAACAGCTACGTTGCCGCTGTTGATCGTCACGTTATTGAGCGTGAGATTTCCAACAGTTGACGTTGTACTACCAAGGGTAATGGTTGCATTGCCTAACGTAGCCGTACTGTTAGCCAGACCAGAATTAGGAATGGTCGTGCTTGCTGTGACGTTAGCACCAGATCCATTGGCGTAAACGTAACCAGTGTAGGCACCTAAAACCACGTTACCGCTGGCATTTAACGTCGTGACGTTGGCTGTTGATGGTGTGATGTTGCCAAGCGGCGTGTTATTGATGCTGTCTAAAGTGAGAGATACGCCGTTAATC
>Ga0207958_1000364_pt1 | contig 13954 bp, 12 predicted proteins | sample CryBogCBH27Jul07_FD_184606 | JGI IMG/M metagenome (GOLD analysis project Ga0207958, IMG submission 184606) | Freshwater microbial communities from Crystal Bog, Wisconsin, USA - CBH27Jul07 (SPAdes) (version 2) | ecosystem: Environmental > Aquatic > Freshwater > Lake | place: Crystal Bog... | reverse complement strand
CAGTCGCAACGTCTATTTGACCCTCCTGGCAGAGAACCCGGGCGCTCGAACCCGTCTCGTGGATTTGGTCGGCGCGAGCCCCTGGTTTGCGACCACCCTCGGGCGGCACCCCGTGCTCCTGGATGAACTTCTGGATCCCCGAAGCTTCCTCGCCCCCATCACTCAGGACGCGCTGGAAGCAGAGCTCGACCGAAAGCTCGAGGATCTGGATCCTGAAGATCTGGAAGCCTTCATGGTGGCTTTGCGGCAGTACCGGCAGGTGGTGATTCTGAGGATCGCGGCCGCCGATATCGCTGGGTCCCTTCCCCTGCCGGAGGTGAGCAATGCGCTGACCGCCCTGGCCGAGACGCTGCTTCGGGCCGCACTGGCCCGAAGCTTTGCCATCACCCGTGAACGTCACGGTAGCCCCGGGGGCCTTCCGGATTCAGAGGCCGGCTTTGCGGTCATTGCTTATGGGAAGCTCGGAGGCCTTGAGCTTGGCTATGGCTCGGATCTCGATCTCGTCTTTCTCTATTCAGGAGATACGGAAAAGGAGACCGATGGCTCCAAACCCGTGACTGCCGGTGAGTTCTATGCCCGAGTGGCACAACGCATCCTCCACATCATCGGCACCAATACCCCGGCCGGCATTCTCTATGAAACTGACCTGAGGCTACGGCCCTCAGGGAATTCCGGGCTTCTGGTCAGCAGCCTTGAGGCCTTTGAAACCTATCAGATGAAGGAAGCCTGGACCTGGGAGCAGCAAGCCCTGGTCAAGGCCCGGTTTGTCGCCGGCGATCCTCGGGTGGGTGAAAGCTTCAAGACGATTCGGGCCCGTTCCCTGAGACGTCTTCGCGATGCCACGGTGCTTCGCAAGGAAATCGTCGAGATGCGCGGGAAAATGCGCGAGGTTCTGGAAGCCAAGGATCCCGGCCTCTTTGATCTGAAGCAGGGGGCCGGCGGTATCGTGGATATTGAGTTTCTAGTACAATTTTGGGTTTTGGCGTGGTCAAATGCCCACCCCCGGTTGACCGAGTGGACTGATGTCCTGCGGCTTCTGGAGTGCCTCAAAGAGGAACACCTGATTCCCGAGAAAGATCAGGATTTTCTTCAGGAGGCTTACTTCACGCTTCGCAGCGAAGCCCATCGGGCCCAATTGGATGAGCGCAAGGCGGTGGTTGCCACTTTAGCGTTCGCGCCTCTTCGGAAGCGGATTCAGGCCCTTTGGGCCGCGGTCCTGCAACCTGAAGGGGATTCCGGCAGCATCTGATTTCACACAGCCCCTGCATCCATCCTGATCCCGGAGAATAGATATGTCGATGGACGACAAAGACGGTGTCATCTGGCTCGACGGCGAATGGCTCCCCTGGCGTGAAGCCAAGGTCCACGTCCTGACCCACACCCTGCATTATGGTTGCGGCGTCTTCGAGGGGCTTCGGGCCTATCAGACCGAACGCGGTGCCGCCATTTTCAGGCTTCGCGATCACACCGACCGTCTGTTTCGCTCCGCCCACATCATGCGGATGGACATTCCGTTCGACAAGGACACCCTGGATGAAGCGCATCTTGAGGCTTTGAGGCTCAACAACCTCAACAGCGCTTACATCCGTCCGATGTGCTTCTTTGGCTCCGAGGCCATGGGCCTCCATGCCAAAGGCATCAAGACCCACGTCATGATCGCGGCCTGGTCCTGGGGAAGCTACCTCGGCGAAGAAAACATGGCGCGCGGCATCAAGGTCAGGACCTCGTCCTACACCCGGAACCACGTCAACAGCCAGATGTGCAAGGCCAAGGCGAACGGCAACTACGTCAACTCGATCCTTGCGGTTCGTGAAGCCGTCGAATGCGGATGCGATGAAGCTCTGCTCCTGGATCATGAAGGCTACGTCGCGGAAGGAAGCGGCGAAAACATCTTTATCGTTCGCAAGGGCAAGCTCTACACCCCGGACCTAACCAGTGCCCTTGAAGGCATTACGCGTGAAACGATCTTCACAATCGCCCGCGAGCAAGGTTTGGAAGTCCACGAAAAGCGCATCACGCGTGACGAAGTTTACGTTGCCGATGAAGCCTTCTTCACGGGATCTGCGGCCGAAGTCACCCCGATCCGGGAGCTTGACGGACGGATCATCGGGGCCGGTGGACGCGGACCCATCACCGAAAAACTTCAGAGCCTCTACTTTGATTACGTTTATGGTCGCCGACAGGACCATGCGGATTGGCTGACCTACGCTAAGAAGTAATTCGAAAACGCTCTCAACAAGGCCCGGCCCGCCTCAGAGCGTGGCCGGGCTTTTTTTTTGCTTTGGCCTCGTTTCGAATCTTCAGATCAAAGGAGCCTTACAAATCTAAAGTGCCAACTTAGATTTGTATGCATTCTGTAAGCCCCTCCGGCGAAGTCTGAAAAAAGGCCCAAAAGATTGGCGCGCGGGATAAAGTGAATTACCCTTGAGGTGACGCCTATCCGTGAGTTACCCATGATCAAGAAGACCCCGATACTGAGACTGTTCGCACTCGTCCTTGCACTTTCAGGCTGTGCCAGCCAGCCCTTGCAGGTTCAGCGAGATTTTGATGCCCGTTTCGATTTCAAGGCCATCAAGACCTTTGATTTTTCGGTGGGGACACTGGAGACGGAAGCCGCTAAAACGACCGCGGAGAGGATTCAGCTCAATGCGCTGGTCGATGCAAAGATCAAATCAGAGTTGGAGGCCCGGGGCTATCGACAGTCGTCAAACCATCCCGATATCAAGATTGCCTATTCCTTCGGAGAATGGGCACTCGACAGCCACAAAAAGCCCAACGGGGGATACGGGGCCGTCAATATCATGTTCCCAGGGGCTCACGGCTCGCTGCTTCCCACGGGAGCCGATGGCCGGGCGCTGCCCCCCTCGGAGGATCCCTATAGCTCAAAGTACGAGCAAGCCAAACTGGAAGTGCTGGCCATCGATCCCGCCTCGGGGAAAATCGTCTGGAATGCCGGGGTGACCGACAAGACGGATTTTGGCTACTTCAGAGCCACGCAAAAGGAACGCATCGAAAAAGCCGTGACCTCTATCCTCGAGGGCTTCCCGCCGGGTAGCGGCAAAGCCCCCTGATCCCTTTAACGCCCGAGAGCCTTCAGCATTCGGGCACCGATCTGGCTCGGGCTTGAAACCACTTCGACACCGGCGACTTCGAGTGCACGCATCTTGCTGGTCGCACTGCCTTTACCGGCTGAAATGATGGCGCCGGCGTGCCCCATGCGCTTCCCTTCAGGCGCACTGGATCCTGCGATGTAGGAAACGACGGGTTTGCGAACATGGCTTCGGATGTATTCGGCCGCTTCCTCTTCCGCGGTCCCTCCAATCTCGCCCACCATGACGATGCCCTGGGTGGCAGGATCGGCCTCAAAGAGGGCCAGAACCTCGATAAAATCGAGCCCCTTGATGGGATCGCCGCCGATCCCGACGCAGGTCGTCTGGCCCAGGTTGACCTGTGTGGTCTGGTGGACCGCTTCATAGGTCAGGGTGCCGGAACGCGAGACGATGCCGATCGCACCCGGCTGATGAATCATGCCCGGCATGATGCCGATCTTGCATTCGCCCGGCGTGATCACGCCCGGGCAGTTGGGGCCGACCAGACGGGTTCCGCTTCCGGCGAGCGCGGCCCGAACCCTCAGCATGTGGTGAATCGGGATCCCTTCGGTAATACAGACCACCAATTCGATGCCGGCTTCAGCCGCTTCAAGAATCGCATCGGCCGCAAAAACGGGCGGGACATAAATCATGCTCGCTGTCGCTCCGGTCTCCCGGACCGCTTCGCGGACCGTATGGAAGACCGGAAGCCCCAAATGTTCGGAGCCCCCTTTGCCGGGGGTCACGCCACCGACCAGTCGGGTTCCATAATCGAGACACTGGCGGGAGTGGAAGGTGGCCTGCTTGCCGGTAATCCCCTGGCAAAGGACCTTGGTTTCACGGTGGATCAGAATACTCACTGGGCAACCTCGACAGCTTTGATGGCCGCTTCATCCAGAGTGGCGGCAGGGATGAGGGCGAGTCCCGACTGCGCCAAAAGGTCGCGGCCCTCTTGGGCATTGGTCCCTTCCAGGCGAACCACGATCGGAAGACCGGCACCCGTCTCCCGGGCCGCCTCGATCACGCCTTCTGCAATCAGGTCGCAGCGGACGATGCCCCCGAAGATATTCACCAAAATGGCCTTGACCCGGGGTTCCGAGAGAATCAGCCGAAACGCTGCCGCGACCCGTTCGCGGGTGATTCCGCCGCCGACATCCAGGAAATTCGCGGGCTGACCGCCGTGGAGCTTGATGACATCGAGCGTTGCCATCGCCAAACCGGCTCCATTGACCATGCAGCCGATCGAGCCATCGAGGGTGACATAGCTCAGATCCAGATCACGGGCCTTGGCTTCCGTCGGATCTTCCTGAGCCACATCCCGAAGGGCCGCAAGATCCGGATGCAGCGCCAGCGCGTTGTCATCGACCACGATCTTGGCATCGAGGGCCATGAGGTTCCCTTCGCCATCCATGGCCAAGGGGTTGATCTCGACCTGAAGCAGGTCTTTTTCGACCGCCAGAGAATAGAGCGCCCGGGTCATGTCGCTGAACTGACGGAGGGCATTGCCCTCGAGGCCAATGCCGTAGCCCAGGGTGCGGAGGTGATAGCTTTGAAGACCCGCCGCAGGATGAACTTCCACCGTGATGATCTTTTCAGGCGCCTCATGCGCCACCTCCTCGATATCGGCACCGCCCGATGCGGAAGCGATGAGGGTGACCCGGGCGCGGGTCCGATCAATGAGGGCACAAAGGTAATACTCGGCGGCAATCGGTCGGACTTCCTCGATGAAGATCCGATGAATGGGAAGTCCTGCAGCCCCAGTCTGGTTGGTCACCAACCGGGTCCCGAGCAGCTTCTCAGCCGCCTCGCCCACGGCCTCCGGCGAATCACAGAGGAGGACGCCACCGGCCTTACCGCGCCCACCGCTGTGAACCTGAGCCTTGACAACCCAACGCTCACCGGGCACTTCAGCCGCCAGGCGGCGAGCCTCTTCGGGGGATGCGGCGACCCGGCCCTTCGGAACCGGGACACCGGCCTCGGCCAGAAGGGCCTTGGCCTCAAACTCGTGAACATACATGACACAAACCTCGGTCCTGAGGAAAAAAATGAGGGGGCCGAAGCCCCCCGGGTGGATCAAGGGGGCACGTCATGCGCCCCGTGATCCCCGTCGATAGTCGGATTGTTACTGATCGTTCAGCGCAAGACAACGATAAAGCCCTGATCGCCGCGCTGGACGTTAAGCATCAACTCCCGCGCACCTTTCACCGCCTTTTGGAGATCCCCCACGGTCCCGGCCGGCTTCCGGTTGGCCTCATGGATGATGTCCCCTGGCTGGAGCCCTGCACGGAAAGCATAGGAGGCCGTATTCATCTTTTCGATCAGCACCCCTTCGGCAACACCCGCCGCATTGATATCACGGAAAAGAACACCCGCGAGCTTGGGATTCATCTCGGCACCCTCAAGGGCTGAAATACGGGGCGCAGCCACCTCTGCCGTCCGGGTCAGCGTCTCCCCTTTGTGAATGATCTCAAGCTCAACCTCATCGCCAATCTGGGCCAATCCGACCGCATTGCGGACGTCCTGACTGTTCTTGACCTTACGACCATTGACCGCGAGGATGACATCGCCAGCTTCAAGCTTGGCCTTTTCGGCGGGGGATCCCGGCTGGATACCACTGACAACGGCCCCCTGATTCTGCGGAATCTTGAAGGCTTCGGCGAGCTCATGCGTCAAATCCTGAACCTGAACGCCGACCAGACCGCGCTTGACCGAGCCATGCTCAACCAGCGTATTCATGATGTGGAGTGCCATATTGGCAGGAATCGCAAACCCAATCCCGACATTGCCCCCGTTCGGTGCCAGAATGGCGGTATTGATACCGACCAGATGCCCCTGAAGGTCCACCAATGCGCCCCCCGAATTACCCGGGTTAATGGAGGCATCCGTCTGGATGAAGTCTTCATAACCCTCGATTCCCAGCCCCGAGCGGCCCAAGGCACTGACGATCCCTGAGGTCACCGTCTGTCCCAAGCCGAAGGGATTACCGACGGCGACGACAAAGTCACCGACCTGAACCTGATCAGAGTTGGCAACCTTGACCTCGGTGAGGTGGTCGGAAGGCACTTTAATGACCGCCACATCGGACTCTTTGTCGGTACCGACCAGCTTGGCCTTGAGTTTGCGGCCATCGGTCAGGGTCACGGTGATTTCATCGGCCTTATCGATCACGTGGTTGTTGGTCAGAATGAAGCCACGCGTGGCATCGACGACGACCCCTGATCCCAAGGACGAACTTTCTCGCTGGCTGGGCATGTTCGGGACCCCAAAGAAATGCCGAAAGACCGGATCCCGCATGAGGGGATGTTCAGCTTCGACAATCTTGGTCTTGGTTGAAATATTGACGACGCCCGGAGTGACCCGTTTCAGCATCGGGGCAAGACTGGGGACGGGCTGTCCTTCGACAACCGCGGGAAGTTCCGCCCGAAGGGGACCCGAAAATGCGAGAACTCCCAGGGCGAGGGAGGCGAGAAGGAAGGGGCGGTGCAACATGAAAACCTCTTCAGGATGCGAATAAGGGGATGCCGGCAGAGCCGTTTGGGCAAAAAGTGGGGTCTGGCTTCGGTGATTTCAAGAGGCTTGAGTTAGAGGCTGGGCCCCACATGACAAAAAACCGCCTTGAGATAATCGGTCTCGGGGATCGCCGGGTGCACCGGATGATCCGCACCCTGACCGCCTTCCGCCAAAATGACCAGATGCCGGTCCAGATGCCTTGAGGAGGCTCGAAGAAGGTCCTTCAAGCCCTCTCGGGGAAGATGATAGGAACAGGAGGCCGAGACCAAAAGCCCACCCGGGGATAGGACCTGAAGCGCCATCTGATTCAATCGGCGGTAGGCTTCTACCCCCCTGGTGCCATCCTTCTTGCGCTTGATGAAAGCCGGCGGATCGACAATCACGACATCCCAGTGCTGACGCTCTTCCCTGGCTTTCCGGAGAAACTCAAAGACATCACTCACATGCGTTTCAAAGCGGTCTGCCATTCCATTGCGGGTGGCATTCTCGCGAAGAAGGCCCAGAGCCGATTCCGAGGCATCGACCGCATCGACCGAGGTGGCTCCCGCAAGGGCCGCAGGCAGTCCCCAGGCACCGGTGTAGGCAAAAAGATCCAAAACCTTTCGGCCCTTGCACCAGGGGGCCAACCGTGCGCGGTTATCCCGATGGTCAAAAAACCAGCCCGTCTTCTGCCCTTCCAGAGGGTCGATCGCAAAGAGGGCACCATTTTCCTCAACGAGGGGAGTCTCATCCAGTTCGCCAAACACCACCTCGACGCGCTCGGAGAGTCCTTCAAGGGCACGGAGGCTGGAAGTGTTTCGAACGACAATGGTTTGGGGCTTCAGGACCTCCTTCAAGGCTTCGATCAGAGCGCCTTCGAGTTGATCCATGCCCGCCGTATTCGACTGCACCACCAGAAGATCACCAAACCGGTCGACGACGAGCCCTGGAAGACCATCACTTTCGCCATAGATCAGGCGATAGTGCGGCTTGTCATAAAGTCTGTCCCGAAGGGCCAGGGCGCGCTCAATGCGCTGCTTTAAAAAGCGGGGGCCGATCGATTCGCGGGCGTTACGTGTGAGAAGACGCGCCGCAATGAGGGACTCGGGATTGGCATAAGCCAGACCCAAGGGTTCGCCGCGGCTTGATTCGATCGCGACCCAAGACCCAGGCGCGATGCCCTTGAGCGGTGTGGCCTGGGTATCGATTTCATTGCTGAAAACCCAAAGATGACCGCTTTTAAGCCGTCGCTCCTCATTTTTCAGAAGCCTGAGTGTCGTGAACTCGGTCATGAGGAGATCTCCTTGGGACAAAACGGGCCATTTTACGCATTATTGATCGGGCTCCCCAGATTCGATCAAGGTCGCTCCAAGGCCGCTGTGAAAATGGCCCTCACCGCCCTTCGCTCGATCCAGGCCCACCTTGAAACCTCCAGGGACCCGCCTGGGCACGATTCTAAGTGGACCTGAAGTCTTAAACCCATTGAGACTCGATGCATTCGGTATGTTAGTCTCAGAGATTCCCTTTCCTTCATAGGGTTTATTCCATGGCCACCGTCCCCGAAACAGCCAGCCAGACCGAAGGCCTTCGCCGCGTTGTCATTGATCCTGTGACCCGGGTGGAGGGTCACGGCAAAGTGACGCTCCTTCTGGATGAAGAAAATCGGGTTCAGCAAGCCAGGCTCCATATCGTCGAATTTCGGGGGTTCGAACGCTTCATCCAGGGTCGCCCCTACTGGGAAATCCCGGTCCTGGTGCAAAGGCTCTGCGGCATCTGCCCGGTCAGTCATCACCTGGCCGCAGCCAAAGCCGTCGATCAATTGGTCGGCGTCGACACCTTGACCCCGAGCGCGGAAAAACTCCGAAGACTGCTTCATCTGGGGCAAACCCTCCAGTCCCATGCCCTCCATTTCTTTCATCTGGCTTCCCCCGATCTTTTGTTCGGGTTTGGCAGTGACGCCCTGGCACGGAACATCGTCGGGGTCGCCGAAGCCAATCCAACCCTCGCCCTTAAGGGCATTGGCCTTCGCAAATACGGCCAGGAAGTCATTCGTCACATCAGTGGCAAACGGGTCCATGGCACCGCCGCGCTCCCGGGGGGCATGAACAAGGCACTGAGCAAAGAGGCTCGTGAGACCCTTCTCTCTGACATTGAGGCCATCATCGCCGACAGCCAGATGGCGCTGAAGGTCGCGCAGGACCTTTACCTTTCCGATCGGGAAAAAAGTCTGGAATTTGCCGCGATCACCTCGAGTTTTCTGAGCCTTGCAGGAGAAAAAGGCGCCCTGGATCTCTACCATGGCGGCCTTCGCGCCCGGGGGGCTCAAGGTGAAATCCTCCTCGATGACGTCGATTACCGCGGCTATTTCGATCATCTTCGGGAAGAAGTCCGAAGCTGGACCTATATGAAATTCCCTTACATCGAACGCCTGGGCACGGAGAAGGGCTGGTACCGCGTGGGTCCTCTCGCCCGCATCAATAACGCAGATTTCATCCCGACCCCACGGGCTGAGGACGCTCGGTTGGTCTTCATGAAGGAAGGCGGAGGTTTGGCTGTCCAGCCGACATTGGCCTATCACTGGGCCCGAATGATCGAGGTGCTCTATGCCGCCGAGGGCATCCAGGGGCTGCTGGAGGATCCTGACATTCTCGGTGAAGACCTCATGGCCCATGGCGAACGCCGAAGCCGCGGCATTGGGGTCATTGAAGCCCCCCGCGGCACGCTCTTTCATGACTATACGATCGATGAAAACGATCTGGTGACCCGCGCCAATCTGATCGTCTCCACCACCAGCAACAACCAGGCGATGAATGAATCGATCCGCCAGGTCGCCGCAACTTACCTGGATGGGGTCGAACCTACCGAAGGCCTCTTGAATCATCTTGAAGTCGCCATCCGGGCCTATGATCCCTGCCTTTCCTGCGCAACCCATGCGCTAGGGAAAATGCCGCTGGAAGTCGAGGTGGTCGATAGCAATGGCACCGTCCTTGGGCAGGCCCAGCGGGGACTGTGAGCGAACCTCACACCCCACGAGTCCTGATCCTGGGTTACGGTAATCCAGGCCGAGGCGACGATGCTCTGGGTCCAGAACTCATTGCAAGGCTTGAGCCTCTGGCAGGAGAAAAGCCGATGGCCTCAAGACTGGAACTCACCCTCCTCACTGATTTCCAGCTTCAGGTCGAACATGTCCTCGATCTCAAGGATCAGGATCTGGTCCTTTTGGTCGATGCCCATCTCACCACCCCACCTCCCTTTTGCTTTGAGCGAGTGACACCCGATCCCGTCCCGAGTTTCAGCACCCATTGGGTCAGTCCCGGGACGCTGCTGAAAGTCGCTCAGGACCTTCAGGGCAAGGCTCCCCCCACTTACCTCCTCGGAATCCGGGGCTATCAGTACGAACTGGGAAAACCCCTGTCAGCCGAGGCTCGAGCCCATCTTGATGAGGCCATCCGTCGGGTACGAGCACTCTTAGTCCAGCCTGACTCCGTCATCTGGGATACCCTTTCCGCCCCACACACTAACCATCCAGAGACTCACCCACCGGCAGCAGAGAAATAAATAACTTAACGGTTGTTATTTATTGATAAAAAATAACCTATAGGTTATTTTATTTTCAAATAAAACAACCTATAGGTCGCTTATGCGCCGTGATTTAGCCAGAAAGCATTTGGACCAACGGCTTTCGAGATGGCAGCCTGCTTCCGCTTTTATCCGTCCGCCACGGGGGTGGATCCGGGCCATTCGCGAAGCCATTGGCATGACCGCCGCGCAGCTTGCTGTCCGGCTCAATGTGTCCCAATCCAGGGTATCCGCCTTGGAAAAGAATGAAGTTCGGGATGCCTTGACGCTAGAGACCATCGGACGGGTGGCTCAGGCCCTTGATTGCACATTCGTTTATGCCCTTGTTCCTAACACCTCTCTCGAGGCGCTTGTTACTGAACAGATAAAAAAACAGGTAGCTGAAAAGCTTGCTCGAGTCGATCACACCATGAAACTGGAAGCTCAGGGGTTACCTGACGCCGAGATTGTGGCCGAACGTGAGCGGATCATTAACGAAGTGCTAAAGAGCAACCTTCGCGGAATCTGGGATGCCCAATGAGCGATCCGCTTTTTGATGATGGAGACGATGCTGCAACACCGCTAACCCCAGATGAAAAGTCTGGATTAATTCCCAGCTACATCACCTTGCGCCGAGAACTGAACGAAGCCGAACAACTGGGCATCATGGCAGCCGAGGAGTGGGCATTTAGCCGCAAACGCGATGTTCTTGATGAGCGTTTCTTGCGTCGCTTACACAAGGCGATGTTCAAAGAGATCTGGCGGTGGGCGGGAGAGATTCGCACGACACCTCGAAATATCGGCGTTGATCCTTGGAATATCATGCCTATGCTTCGTGACTTGCTTGATGATGCTCGATACTGGATCCAGAACGGAACATTCACACCCGATGAAATTGCAGCCCGCTTCCATCACCGGCTCGTGTTAATCCACCCATTCCCTAATGGCAATGGCCGGCATGCGCGGCTCGCTGCCGACTTATTACTCGTCCATCTCGGCTGTGCGCGGTTTACTTGGGGCCGATTGAGCTTGACCCATGCAGGAAAGACTCGAAGCCAGTACATCGAAGCTCTCCGTAGCGCTGATGGCCGGGACATTCATCCTTTGTTAGCATTCGTTAGATCCTGACCTCAATGCCCACAAGAATGGCAATGCGGATCATCACTCGCAAATTCTCGAAAGTCTAAAAGACTCTGTCACTTAACCCAATGGAATGCGGGGGTGAGGTCTACGGGAATCCTCATTACGCCCTCCCTCCCTTAAAACGCTTGTCTTGTCATTCTCAAACTCCCCCTATTCCGATGCCGATTCAAGATCTCCTTCGCCAACGTCGATTCTGGTTCAAGACGCATAGCCTCTTGGGGCTTTTTTGCGGGGGATTTCTGGCCGTGATTGGGCTGACCGGGGCCCTGGGAGTCTATGGGGAAGGGCTCGACCAGCTCCTGAATTCGGCCCTTCACGCCCAAAAAGACGCCCGTCCGCTTCCCCTTGAAACCCACTATGCGACCTTACTCCGGCTCTATCCCGACCAGACTGGCGCCTGGACCCTCTTTTTGCCCCGGGAACCCGGAGAGGTCCTGAATGCGGTCGCTGAAAGGCCGCGTCTTTCACCGAACCCACACTTCAAGCCCCTCCTCATCTCGCTGGATCCTGGCACCTCGGAGGTACTGGCCGAGCGGGAACGGGGCTGGACCCTTCGGACCTTCCTCCTGAAGGTCCACACGCAGCTTCTGGCCGGATCCCTCGGCTCCACGCTGGTCGGGCTCCTGGGTGTGGCGCTTCTGGCAGGGGCTCTGATGGGGCTTGGACTGTGGTTGACACAGGGACGCCCTGTCAAAGAGCGGTTTCAGCTCCGCCATGAAAGAGGCGCGCTCCGCTTTGCCTCCGATCTTCACCATCTGATGGGCCTGTTTCTGGGGCCTGTCTTCCTCCTGATTGCTTTCACAGGGATCAACCTGGCCTTTCCCGAGGTGAGCGAAGCGCTCCTGGGGGCCAAGGATCTGGGCCATGCGGACCAAACCAAACCCATCCAGAGCACAGGCTCCCACAGCGCCACACAGAGGGTGAAGCTCGATGAGGCCGTCCTTTTGGCGCGGGGGCCCTTCCCGCGGGCCGAAGTCAGAAGCGTCACCACCCCGGAGGGCCAGAACGGCAGTCTTCAGGTTCATTTCAAGCAGGCCTCAGAACCCAATGACCGTCATCCTCTGACCGCCGTCTGGATTGATGCCTACAGCGGCCAGATTCTGGAGGTCCGAAATCCTCTCCGGTTTAACCGCAGGGAAACCCTTGAGACGCTGCTCTGGCCGATCCATACCGGCGAGTGGGCCGGCGGGGGCTGGCGCTTGGTCTGGTTTGCGGCAGGCTTGAGCCTCCCCGTCTTTTTTGCGACTGGGCTGGTGCGATGGTTAATCCGGACCCATCGCCTGAACGATCGACCCGTGGAGTTCGAAAAAGCCCTTCAGGCGGCCCAGAAGGCCGTCCTCATGGGAATCGAAAAACTGCGAAACCTTCGCACCTGAAGGCCGTTAGGTTTTTTCGGGAACCAGCCACTCCAGCCGAAAAGAGCCTCCTTCCGGGGATTCAAGCCCATCGACCAGGGCCGGCAACCCCTCTCGAAGCTGATCTTCCAAGGGATAGGGCGGATTGATCAGAATCATCCCGCTGCCGGTCAGGCTCTCCCTCGCCGGGGCAGCGATGGCGCATTCGGCCACCAGCGTTTTGGGAATCTGAAGCCGCTGGATCCGCCGACACAGGTCATCGGCTCCGCCACGATCCTGAATCGGATACCAGATGGCGTAGATCCCTGTGGACCAGCGCCGGTGCGCCTCCGAGAGCGCCTGCACCAGACGGGACCTTTCATCCTTTCGCTCAAAGGCCGGATCAATATGAACCAGCCCGCGCCGCTCTGAAGGCGGCAACAGGGCCTTGAGGGCCTCATAGCCATCCCGGACTTCGACGCGAACCTGACGATCCCCTTCAAATTCCCGAGCCAACAGCACACTGTCCGTCGGGTGAAGTTCGGTCAGCACCAATCGATCCTGGGGCCTGAGGAAATGGCGAATGATCCTTGGCGATCCTGGGTAACTTCGGATCTGCTCACCGGGATTGGTGGTTCTCACCGCCGAAAGATAGGGTTCCAGGGCGGGAAAGCGCTCGGGGTGACGCCAGATGCGACCGATGCCGCCGGCGAACTCGCTGTTCTTTCGAGCCATGCTGCCCTCAAGGGCATAACGACCCGCGCCCGCGTGCGTATCCAGGACGAAATAAGGCTTGTCCTTGCGACCAAGGGCCTCAAGGATGAGGCTCAGAACCCAGTGCTTGAAAACATCAGCATGATTTCCGGCGTGAAAGGCATGGCGGTAACTCAGCATCAGGGGGTTCCGGGGGGTGGGGGCACGGGTTGGACACCCGATTGCACCAGTATGGCCTTGAACGCAGGATAGATCACCTCGTTGCCGTAGCGGGTGAGGTGATCGCTATCAAAGAAAAGCGGACGACCATTCGGGGCGGCGACCCGACAAATGGCTTCGGGACAAAGAATCGGCAACGTATCGAACACGGTCATTCCAGAAACCTTCAGACGGTTCATTTCAGCAACAATAGGCCCCCGCAAGGCCTCAAGCTCCTGTTTGGACATCTGACCATCGCCTTCACAAATCGGATTCTGGCGATTGAACCAGTCTGCACAGCGGAAGGTGGGCGCCTTGTAAATCGGTGGGGGCGCCCAAAGGATCACGCTCAGCCCCCTTTCCCGATAAACCCGGAGCAGTTCTTGAGTTTCATCATGAACGACCACGGCTCTTTCTGCATAATTTCCC
>Ga0207958_1000359_pt1 | contig 14044 bp, 9 predicted proteins | sample CryBogCBH27Jul07_FD_184606 | JGI IMG/M metagenome (GOLD analysis project Ga0207958, IMG submission 184606) | Freshwater microbial communities from Crystal Bog, Wisconsin, USA - CBH27Jul07 (SPAdes) (version 2) | ecosystem: Environmental > Aquatic > Freshwater > Lake | place: Crystal Bog... | reverse complement strand
CCTCTCTGACTGCTCCAGTTGCTTCCGGTCGGAGTGAAAGTGACCGGGTGGGTTTCGCACCCACAGGAAAAGCGCCGCCTTTGCACGGCGCACGTCGAAGTCGGGAGGTCAAAGCGGCCATCCGCTCGTCCGGCATGCTTCGACCACGTCATGTTGAGCTCACTCTTAGGGGAAGGACGATGCAGAGAATCCAATGTCCTCATTTTAGGGATCAGCCAGAGAATCGTGCCATCTTAAGGCGTTCTCTTCTTTTACGTTAAGACGCAAGGGGAAAGAGATCTAGACATTTCGATCTCTGTCACGAAATGGCTGATTAAGATTCGTATAAAAAACTTGTACGCTTCTGTTTAATCCAGAACTTTGTCATAGCCTCTTGATAACCTACCCGCTCATTGCAGAGAGAACACCAGCCGATATTCTTGATGAAATCGGCTGGCTTTTCGTTCAGCGAAGATTGGTGGCAATCAACGATTACTGAACTGACCTCAGCACGGTGACGTCCTGACTCAATTCAGGAAGATAGAATTGATCACCAGCCTTTCTTGCCGTCATGATACACCCCCCACCCGTCGAAGATTCAGGATTCAGAAGATTCTGTTTCCCTATCCAGAGGATGTGAAGGAAAACGTTACAAGTAATGCCGGGCTCTGACGCTTTTGCCGTGAACGTAATAGGCCCAGTTCCATTACCACCGGCAGATATGAGTCGATACATCGATTTGGATTTAACCAGCGGTATGACTTCGAGACTCAAAGCTTGTGTCTGTGAGATTCTTTCCGGTTTGATTAACGTCGAATTCGATGAAGATCTAAGTATCCCCGTCGAATACACTGCATCCACGAAGAATACATAACTTCTTCCTTTGGCAAGATCACGGAACGTGCAAGATGTGCCTTTAGTTTTACAGACCTTGCCACCCGGCGCAGTTCTTACAATGAATTCCTTGGGTTTGATGGGACCTGTCGGGCGGTCCCAAATCACTTTAACGACACGAGAGCCCACGAGCACTTTGATCCCAGTAACCTGCTGATCAGAAGGCATAGGCGTGACCGTATTACTGGGGGTTGATGCCAAACTCGAGCCGTTTGGATTGACCGTCGTTACCGTGAATGAAGCTGGGACACCATTTTCCATGCCCGGCATGACACAACTTGTTGAGGGTGCGTTCACGATACAAGTGTCACTGGTGGGGGACCTCACCACATAGGTATCGTTTGGGTTTGCACACCCAGGGGTGAAGCTTACGAAGGCACTCCCATTACCTGCTTGAGCTGCCACGGATGACACAGGGCAGGGGGTATAAGAGGGTGAATTGTTCGAAAGAGTCGTCGTTGTAATTGGTGTTGAGGGACTTGAACCAAAAGAGTTACTTGCACTAACAACAACGGAATAGGTAGTGCTTGCTTTAAGTCCTGTCAGGTTGCACACGGTCGTTGGTGCATTGACCGAACAGGTTTGTGCAGATCCAGTACTATCGGTAGCGGTGACTAGATATCCCAATAGGGGTTGCGGACCAGGATTATTCGCTGTCAACCAACTGACGGAGATAGCATCCACTGCATCGGTTGCAGTCACGCCTGTGACCATGTCAGGTACTTCCGTTGGATCAACCGGAATCACCGGATTGCTGTTCATCCCCATGAGGGCATCATTTGATGTTGTGTATGCAGTCACCATGAAAGTGTAGGTTTCTCCATTCGTCAGACCACTGATCGTACACATAGTCTGGTTGGCGGGAGCCGTGCAGGAGCTTCCATCAGAACCCGTTACAAGATAACTCTTCACCGAAGGGCCCAAAGGCGCTTGCCAGCCAACAGTCGCCATTCCATTACCCGACATGGCGATCGTGTTATAGGGCACATTGGGTGTATTCGGTGTCGCCAAAGAGCTATAGGTACCACTAGCAAAAAGAGAGAAGGGGCCAAGTGTTGTGCAATTATTCAAAAGACGCGCATCCAAATTAGGAATTGCTGGGATGATGCAGGGGATACTCGGGCCATCCATAGGAATCGGCGGAATATCCATGGGCACCGCAGGAATCATTGTTGGAATGCCAGGAATGTTTACAGGAATGCTCGGCCCTTCGTATGTGGTCGGGGTCACCGGAAGACTGGCCCTGGATACGACACTGTCACCAGCCATGTTGGTTGCTGTGACCAAAATGACATATTGCGTCCCTGTGTCGAGATCATTGATGGCGCAATTACGGATATTTCCCGGACTCATGCAGGTTCCGGCTACCTGAACCGAGCCTTTGGGATATGCAGATGCCCTATAACTCAAAATGGGAGCTCCGCCATTGGTGTTGGGCGTTTGCGGCGGTGACCAGGTCGCAACAATCTGATTGTTCAAACCTGGAATCGCAACCACATTCTCAGGACTGTCTGGAATGGTGAAGGGGGTAGCCATGCTGTTCCCATCCGGTGTCGAATACACCCCTTTGCCATAACCATTACTGGCATAGATCTGGAAGGCGTACTGCTTTCCGTTGACTAACCCAATAATCGTGCATTGTCCCGTCGTTTGCGCAGAGCCCATAGGAGGCGGATAAGCTGTGCACGAACCACTTCCATCCATTGCGATGGCGGTGTAACTCAGAATGGGCTGATAGATCGCATCGGCGCCTTGATTGGAAATCAGATTCCAATTAACGGTCACAGATTGGTTCTTCGCAGTCGTCATTACCCCGGTTGGGGCTCTTGGCACCACATTTGCGTTCGGTATAAATGGGGCACTGGTCAGAGAGGCTCCGGTTCCTGCAAGATTGATTGCAGAGACACTGGCGTTATAGGCTGTTCCGGGTATTACCCCCAGGACATTGCAGCCTGTCATAGGGTCGCTCGTCATGCAGTCGGGTGCTGTCGAGGAGGGGTTAACGCGTGGATTGAGCGTTACCGCATAACCGACAACGGGTGAACCACCATCAAAATTCGGGGGGGTCCAGTTAATGCTAGCAACGGAGTTCCCACTCGCAACACTGATATTTTGCGGTGCATTGGGCACCGTAAAAGGCGTGACTGGGGAAGAAATCGCCGGGAAACTCACCTTCTGATGTTCGTCCGTGGAGATGACGGAGATCGTATAGCTTTCTCCGTTCGTTAAACCTGAGATGATGCAACTCACAGCTTTGTCAGCATCGCGGGGAACGACACATTGGTTACCACTTCCCATCGACGAAGCAGATGCTCCTTTTGCAACCGCCATGAATTTCGTGATGCTGTCATCAACACTGTTGTTGGGCAGGGAAACAGGAGGGAGGATATTCACGCGAACAGCACCGCTGCCAACCTTGCCAGTGTCCAATGACATGATGATCGGCATGCTATATGTGGCAGGTATAGCCGACGCACTGGGAGAGGAAGCGAGTGAACTACCGGAAAAGTTTGTCGCTGTCACTGTAAATGTGTAACTCACCCCGCCAACAAGATCCATGACATTGCAGGAAGTCATTGGCGGTAAGCTTGTACAGCTACCCGTACCTCCCTGTGGTTTAGGCGTGGCGACCACGGTATACCCTGTAATGGGATTACCCCCACTAAATTGGGGAGGCGACCAGGAAACCGTTGCCGCACCCATTCCCGCCGTTGCAGTAACATTCGTCGGAGCATCGGATCGAGTGAAGGGGAAAATGGGATAGACATTCAGAAGAGCAACGGGATCCACTCGTGTCGATGTCCCATTGACATATGCGTTGTACACCTGCCCCGCACTCATGCCGTTCGGCGACTCGAGAATCAGCTCGAGAACATCTCCTTTGGATAGGGTCACCGTGTTGGAGCCATAAAGGGCAGGGGAAGGAGCGGAGACGCCAAAGCACTGATTAGGGGGGGAACAGGATGCGGATATTCCGCCTGCGGTTGTCAAAGGAACCTTGCTTCCGCCAGTCTGACCATTGATGCGATAGTACGCATTCACCTGGTTCATACTGGAACTGCCATTGACTGGGGGAGCAAAATACTCAGAAAGATTCCACCAAAGCGTAAGGGTGCCTGTTGCCTGTGCCGGATTTAGTTTCGCTGACACTGAGCCAGGGGTTTGGGAGTTGCAGGCACGAAGCTGGACACCAGTATTAGTAAAAACGCTATTGGTGGCCGATGAATCAGATGTGGCGCAATCTGTGCTTGTGGATGAAAAACTCCACAACGAGGCGGCTTGCCCTAGTGACTGATCGTTCGGTGGAGCGTAACTTCCAATGAGTGTCCCTGGGGGAAGTGAGACGAATCTGTTCGAATATGCAAGCGTCCCAGCATATTGCCCAGAGGCGGGGGGTATAAAACCAGTAACTCCGACGTTGTCGTATACCTGACCATCATCAAAACCACCAAGCGTGCAGGATCCAACCCCAAATTGATTACCGCAGGTTACGGTGCCGCCGAAGGTCCCCAAGTTTCTTTGAGCCGAGTAGCTCCTACCTTGAACGGCATTCCAGCTGAAGTCTATGGAACCACCTGAGGAACCACCTGACTTGCGCGAGATCTGTATGTTCGCAGGAGCGGGGCTGGCGCTAAAATCAGAAATGATTAATTGACTCGTAATGCTTGTGGTGTTGCGGTTTCCAGGTCGAATCCAGAAAACAAATGAGCTATTTGTAACTAAGTTTTGAGTGATTCTGAGCTGGAATCGGCCTGGCTGACTGCAATTCAACGAAACGCCAGAGCCACTTGTTGTTGGTGCCGTGCCTGAGCAATCAGAAAGCGGGATATCGACCTGGCTCCCACCGTCGGGATAATAGGTAAAGTAGGCGTTGATGGCTCGATCACTCCCTGAGTAGGTTGGATCTTTATTCAGAGTCGCCGAAACGCTCAAAAAAGCGTTGAAATCGAGTGTGATTGGATTGTCAGGAGATGCGGAAAATGTAGGAGGGGAGTGAGTGGCAACTACAACCGCACCGTCTGGGGAGTTTACATCGCTACCACCTGTTCCACTGGCGCTACATCCAGTTACAGTGAGCGTTGAGGTCGTTTCAGAAACTCTGTTTGATCCAACTGGACATCCGCTATTTGTTGTTTGGTTAGTGTGGGTTGTCGCCCCCCAACCCGCCCAGAAATTGCTGAAATCTGCTTTCGCTGGCAAAGGATAGACGGCTAACAAAAGTATAAAGGATGACAACAACGGCCTGAATTTTACGGCGAAGAAAGTCATACTTTGATTCTTTTTCATGTTCTCGCCCATCTCATTTATCTTGCCGCGGATCATATTCAAACGGTTGTTTGAAAACATTTCTTATCCTTAAAAAAGGATGAAGTCCAACCAACTAGCCGTTGCGGCTCATCCCAAAGGGTGAAAGTTCTTCTCGTTGGCGACTGATGTCTTCTAAGAAGCCTATCCACAAGCGATTTTGCTCAATCCAAATCAATTCATGCGTGTAATATAGCGGCTGATGAGTCCCCAGACTATAGTTATAAAAAATGCTTTGCATATAAATTTCTTATAGCTTTAATCCAGGCGTATTTCACCGTGAGAAAAAAATAATTCTAGTGCCACTTTTGATTCTTTCTTATTAGACTCAGGGTGCCTTAAAAGAGTACCGCCAGCCCTCTGCGAAAGGACGGCCATTGCGCTCCGGAATGACCTCTAGCTCTGCCTCTCCCTCCGAAGCGAGCTTCAAGTCCACCTCAGCAAACCAACGCGTTGAATGGGGAGGGTGAATAATCCTTTTTCCTAGTAGATTTCCGTTGCTCAAGGTCACCTTAAGAGTTTCATCCGATAAGTCATTGCGTGCGATCGATGTCCCCTGGTACTCCAGCCGGAATCGGTAGGCCTCCGGAGGTCTTTTCCCATTTTTTTCGTTGAGCCTTCCAATTCGGGTAGCAATGCAGCGGGCCAGCCCATTTGCCTCAGGATTATCCGCAATCCAATGAATCTTGTAGTGCAGATGAAGGGAGGACCCTGGAAGGGTTTCTCCGCTCGGTCGATACGCTATCCATACATTTTCTGTAGAAGGGACGTTTTTCCCTTGCTCTGTTAAACGGATTTCACCTGCTCCAAAAGGCTCAATGGGCTCTATCCACACATTAGGCGCGAGATGAGGTGACGATGCCTCTTGGTAATGGTCAGGATCTCGATCCCTTTGAATGAGCCCAAGTCCAGTTAAGGTATCGACCTTGAACACACTGGTACGTGTGTCATTAGGGATATTCAAAGGTCGCCAGAACCATGCGTCCTGTTTTTCATGTAGAAGAAGGCCATCGGCATCATGTACCTCAGGCTGAACATCCGAATATTTCTCTCTGTCCACTTCGCTGAAAGCAAAGGATGTAACCAAAGGGATCAGATCCAATGTAACAACAGACCTGCGAATAAAAAGGGTCGCCTCAACATCCTGTATCACGCCTGTGGCATTTCGCCGTGTCGAAAAACGATAAACACCGGTCAGCGCAGTGCCATCAATGACCGTATAAAGCACCTCGGGTGAATCCGGAGTCTCCCTCGATTCCAGGTAGAACTCGGTAAATTGCGGGGCCTTTTCGTATGCCTCGTGTGACTTCAGGGTGACATTCAAAGGTATGCAATAGCTGCCATAGGGCCCGTTGCCGATTTTGGCTCTATAACTTTGATCACCCAAAAACATCAACCAGCTTTCACGGCTCTCCTCTCCGGATCTTAAATCTGTCAGATACCTCAAGCCTGAAAAGCCAGGCCTAGATGAAGATGAAATCTTTGTATCGGGTGGAACGCCATCAAAGAGGTCGTTCGAGAAGACGATCTCCCCTACAGTTCCATGATCTACCCAAAAAGCGCGAGCCCGAGACGGGAAAAAAGAGGCAGGGTAATTCAGCTCGATAAACGACTGATGGGCGCCATGATTCCAAGGCATATAGCCTTGAAGAAATCGAATTTTGAACCAATCTTGAGGGGATACGGGAATTAGTTCGCGCGAATCTTCATAGGGAATGAAGGGCTCTTGAGCTGCAATTGCGGCTCGCGCGATTAGCATTTCATGACTGAATGGAAGCGATCCCTCAGGGTTGAGCGCGATATCCTTCGCCAAAACGCCAAGAGTGAAAAGTGTAAAGAATGAAAACGTCCAGACTGACATCTGCATTCGCTTCGCTTCGGGGCACTTCCAGCAGGAAATTAAAGGAGTTGGGATATTCATAACAGGCGTTTAAAGGACAACCGATGACTATTCGGAGATTCGATAACGCCAAGTCTCAGAGATGGCAGTGTCGTGGCGTTTGAGGGTCAGCTCAACATCGGCGATGGGTTTTTCATCAGGAAGATAATCGGCTTCGATAAAGAATCGATCGCTCGCCGCGTTTTGGATCAGTCGCTGAAATAGAAACTTACCTCTGCTCGCATTGGTGATCACATTCATGTCTTCCAAATTCTTGGGAAGATTTTGAACCCGATCAAATTCGATCCGAAAGCGATAGGGAATTGGACTCTTATCCTGACCCTGACGGGTGAGCCTGCCAATATGCGTAGCGATGCAACGCGCCAGTTCAGTTTTTGGTTCGCCTTGCGTCCAATGAATACGATAGTGTAAGTGAACCGTTTCCCCTATCCTGAACGAACGTTGCGATCGCCATACCATCTGAATGTTTTCTGAAGATATCTCCTCATATGGTACTTCGTTGAGTCGAATCTCCCCAGGACCAAAAGGAGAGATGGGTTCAACCCAGACAGACGCTCTTGTTTCAGGTCGCGAGAGATCAAGATAATGTTCAGGCTCACGATCACGCTGCAAAAGACCAAAACCTTTCAGATTATGCACAGGAATGATTGAAGCTATCGGTTCTGAAGGACTTCTAAGTGGCCTAAAGATCCTACGTTGCTCCCCATCCTGAATCAGCGCACCATCCGCATCGTGCAACTCCGGATGAATATCCGCACGTATTTTTCTATCGGATTCATTAAATGAAAAGGAACTACCTAAGGGTGAAAAATCCATGGACCCTATGTCTTGACGCATAAATAAAGTGGCTTCGACCTCCTGAGTCACCTCAATGGTATTTTTTGATATGGAAAAACGAACGGCGCCAACCATCGCTTCGTTATCCACCCAGCCATTTATGATCTCTGGATCGCCATCTGTATTAACACGTTCTATATAAATTTCAGACAATCCTGCGATCTCTGTTGCGTCTGCTTGAGCTTTTTGCGACGAACCAAGGAGTCGTGCAAACGATCCGTATGTTGCATCCAAAGATTTGCCTCTAATGCTTTTGTCCCCAAGGAACATCATCCAACTCTGTTCAGTCTTATCCAAGGTTGAGATGGGGGTAAGAAGTCGGATTCCTGAGAAACCTTTGATAGTTTCTGGTGCCTTTTTGATTGATTTATTAGGCCATGCAAAAAGCAGGTTGCTAAATGGAACTTCGGTAGCAATCGCGTGATCAGCCCAAAAAAAACGCGTTCTAAAGGGCAAGAAAGGGGCTGGATAGTCCAATTGTATGGGCGAATTCAGTGGGCTCGAACCCCATGGCATGGGTTGAGATCGAAATCGAATATTTGCCCATACCGTAGGTGTGATCTTTGGACTTTCTAGAGAAATGCGGGAGGCAGATTCGCCTGCGGGGTATTTAACCGCCTCTGAGGCTTTACTTATCAGTTGCTCATAGATGCTGGAAATAGGTCGATGGTTATCAGGTGTATCATTCCCCTGTCCCAAAACCATCTCTGGAGCTATAAATAGCATGGCTATCAAGGGGTTGCATCTTCGGTTCACGGACAATTCTCTAGATCGATGAAGTGGATAACGAATAAGATACGCCCCTAAGTGAGTCGTATTTCTTTGAAAAGACAAAGAAGGCATAGCAAAAGGTTCTTCTCAATTGTCCCGACTCAAGCAGATCCTCTTTTGAGTTTAATGGATGCCAGATAGACGAGGATTCAATGCTACTTCGGACCGAATCAGATTTTAAGGCTCTGATGTGTCTTTCATCGACCGATTCGTTTACATCCCTGTGTAAAATCGGACATTTGCCGGATTCAATCTGTAGGAAATGGTTTAGGTGTTCTGATTTCAGAGGAGCCCGAAGACTTGATGGATTGGATGGTAGAAAGATTGCTGAAACTCAATCGAACCATTGCGTAAATAAAAGAGCAGACTCGTGAAAACAAGAAAGTTTGACCTCAATCTCCTGAACGTCTTCGAGGCTGTTTATGAGCTTCGCAATCAAAGTCGTGCGGCGGATCGATTGTTCATGACTCAGCCTGCCGTCAGCGTAGCCATGTCTAGGCTACGGTCCCTCATGGGCGACAGACTCTTTCTTCCGGGGCAGGGTGGGCTCATACCGACAAAAAAGGCCGATGCGCTCTATCAGCGATGCCATTTGGCTCTGGATGGGATTCGTAAAGAAATCTTCGAGACGGATAATTTTGATCCAGCGACCACGTTCAGAACGTTTTCGATCGCTGTGTCTTTTAGTGGCGGAGTGATCTATGTTCCGCGCCTGAGAAAGGTCCTCAAGGAAAAAGCACCTAACGCTCGTCTGGTCGCCCGATCATTTGATCCCGATAGCTTGATCCCCGATGCGCTTCACGAACATGCGGTGGATGTGGCAATCCACTACGGGACATTTGACGATACACGACTGAAACAAGAGGCCTATGAGGATGATCAATTGGTGCTGGTGGCATCCAAAAACCATCCACGGATTCAATCGGAACCAAGCCTCGAAGATTGTATTCGTGAGGAGTTCGTCAGTTACTACAAGTTCCACGATAAAACCTACGATGCCGCAGAAGGTGATTTTTTTGACCTCGTCAATTCATTGACTGTTCTCGAGGTCCCGAATCCCCTGGTTGTGATGCATACGGTCAGTGAATCTGAATTGTTGGCCATCACAAACCGTCGAATGGCTGAGGCGACGAAAGACCAATACCAACTCAATGTTTTCAGAATCCCTGAGAAGGTGGCCAGTTTGCGTGCTTACCTGGTCTGGTCGAAATCCATCGGTCATGATCCAGGTCATCGTTGGCTTCTGGATCAATTGGTCCAAATCCAGCGAGAATTGCCACCCCTTGAGCGACGTGCCCGTTGATGGTCTTGAAATACTTTCTCAGGACGTGTTTTGAACTGATCGACAGCAGCCAAATCGATCCGAGCACAGCTCAGGGTGCTCCTTACCTAGGCGCTGAGCTTTTTAACGATGTCTCAAGATCAATCAGGCTCTGCTGACTGATCCCGACAAGGCCACGACGCGGCGAATCAAGATCGACCAGAATGGTAATAACCCCTGCGATCAGGAGGGGAAAGAGCGCCTGGTTAAACCACATTCTCTTCCCCGAGAGCCCAACTTGATAGCCAGTCACCCCGACCCCGCACAACCCGACCAACACCAATAACATCCAGACTGCAGCCGGAACGTGATTCCGCATCGCAGCCAGGCGCTTACTGTCTAGATCGATGGTGTCATTCAGTGAGTTGACGAAGATTGCAGTCAGAGGGGTATTGAGGCTGACACCGGCCTTTACAGAAAGTCGCCAGATCTCTTGGTGAATTTCATGGGCTTTGCGTTCCGTCTCGATCACATTGTCCATGCTCCGACCTGCCTCGTAGAAATCAATCCTGTTTCTTACGTAATCGCAAAGCATCCCTTTGATCTGCTCCTGGACGTTTGATGGGAGGAATGAGGCTCGAAGGTAAGTTGTCCCGATCGAGTTGGCTTCTTCAACAACCAGGTCACGTCTTAGATCGTATCTATTCACCGCCATCGAAAATGTAAATCCCAAAAGCAAGGCCAGAAGGCCAAGAATCGATGCCTGAAGGGAGCCTGAGAGATCCCGGCTTTTAGCATCCGAGTGTCCACTGAACCCAATGCCACTTTGGAATCCCAACTCCGCTGCGGTCAATAGTGTAACGATGAGGAATCCGAAGACCCTGGTCTGTGAGGAAAATACCTGAATCGTGATCTCTTCCATGGGTGTAGGTGCTTCATCCAACAAAACGCAAAGTCGATCACCCTCTAGATGGGAAATGAATAGGCGCTTTAACGGACTGCTTTACCACAACCCCTCTGTCTAAATCATCTCCATTCATCCTGCGCGTGAACGTTCATGCCGTGGGTGTGTGTCTGTGCGGAATGCCCGAAAGTAAACGAAGGAAATGAGAATGATCAAGCCAGCACCAGTCATGTTTGGGATTTTGTTGATTCACATTCTGTTTTTTTCCGGATGCCAGACCTTGGGGGATCAACCCGATTACGAAGCGCAGTCCAACCTGGATGCTAAATCTCATATTGCTCTTAGAAACCTTTACGCAACCACCCCAGCAGCAAGAACCTTGGGCAAAGAAGCGAGAGCCATTCTGGTCTTTCCAGGCGTTGTCAAAGCAGGATTCATTGGCGGTGCCCAATATGGCAGTGGGGCTTTGTTTAAGAAGGGGAAGACCATGGGCTATTACAACCTGGTTGGCGGTTCTTACGGGTTGCAAGCAGGGGTTCAATCCTACGATTACGTCATGTTTTTCATGAAAGACAGTGCCCTTAACTACCTTGAAGAAAGCAAAGGATGGGAAGTGGGCTTGGGCCCCAGTGTCGTTGTCGTTGATGCCGGAATGGCAAAGACACTGACAACGACTACAGGAAGGAGTGATGTCTACGCCTTCATTTTCAGTCAGAAAGGTCTGATGGGTGGCTTGGGGGTTCAGGGGACAAAAATCACTCGCTTCAATCCGTGATGAGGCATTCACTAGTAAATGAAAAGCAATGCAACGATTCAGTGGCGGATTAAGCGGACGGGGATCGTCATACTGACTCTGACGATCCTTGAGGGTTGTGCGCTCCCTTTCCGCCATGATGCAGTTCCTCCGACTTTGCAGGCGCAGGCTGAAATACCTGGGATGCCAGGGGTTCGGTACTTTCCTGCCGTCCCTAGTGATGTTGAGCGAATGGCAACGGATGGTGTTGAATCCTTTTATCGTGAACGAGCGATCTTCGCAGTCCAAGGCGGGAAGGGCGACTTACCCCCGGCCAACTACCTAGCCATTTCAGGTGGTGGTGACAAGGGAGCGTTTGGCGCAGGACTTTTAACGGGATGGTCAGCACAAGGGTCAAGACCTACCTTCAAATTAGTGACCGGAGTCAGTACAGGTGCCTTGATGGCACCTTTTGCATTTTTAGGATCCCGATACGACAAGGAACTCAAGGCGATCTATACCGGTGTCTCACCGGGTGACATCCTGGAAAGGCGAAACTTCACCGCGGCTCTCTGGGATGACGCAATGGCTGATAACGCGCCTTTATGGCGACTTTTGGAAAAGTACATCGACTGGAAAATGGTGGGGGAGATCGCAAGTGAATATCAAAAGGGAAGACTGCTTTTAGTCGCAACCACCAACCTTGACTCACAACTTCCGGTGATCTGGAATCTCACGAAGATCGCCGCGAGTGGCAATCCTCGATCACTCGATCTGATCCGAAAGCTCATGATCGCATCAGCGGCGATTCCGGGTGTGTTCCCCCCGGTATTGATTGATGTCGAAGCGAAAGGAAAGGTTTATCAGGAGATGCATGTTGATGGCGGTGCTTCGACGCAGATCTTCCTGTATCCGCCGACCCTTGGAGTTGCCAAGCTGCTCAGCGATCGCGATGAACAAAGAAAACGAAAACTTTTCATTATTCGCAACGCCAGACTGGATCAGGAGTGGGCGCAAGTGAATCGAAGGACGCTCCCGATCATCCAAAGGGCCATCAATTCGTTAATCCAGTCGCAAGGCATTGGAGATCTCTACCGAATGTACCTTACGACCAAGCAGGATCACATCGAGTTCAATCTTGCCTATATCGCATCGACATTCAATGTGCCGCATCAAGAGGATTTTGAGATGGGTTTTATGCGGCAATTGTTTGATTATGGCTATCAATTAGCTCGAAGGGGTTATCCATGGGAGAACGCACCACCCGGATTCAAATCTGAGTGATTCATACCTATAACAGGTAGCGCATCTCGTAAGTAACGCCCACCTGCGGCTGAAGATTCACAGGTGGGCGGATCGGTTTACCTTTTACTGAGCATGCGTGGCTTTAGAACTGCTCATTCCGCAACCGCCATGCTTGAACGGGACTTCAGCATCAAATGTGACACGCTGTGTGTCGTTAAAGCTTGAATAGAGAGATCGAAGGGCGGGTAAAGATTCTCTCATCGCATGAAGGTGAGTCTCAACGGAAGCCATCCATTTTTCCTGCCGTTCAGGAGCGGGTAACTTTCTCCTTTCGGTTGCCGTCCGATTAAATTCATCCTTGGAGTGATGGGCTCGGAGGAGCTGTTGCGACCAGGTTTCCCAAAGCGGTTTTTGTGGTTCTGTGAGGTTGAGTTTGTCAGCCAGATTTTTGAGAGACTGCTCCATCGGGACGGGGCTATCGGCTTCATTCAAGCATTCGCACTCTGCGGCCTTTTTCAGCTTGGATGGCTCTTCAGCTTGTGCGAATTGAAAGGTTAGAACTAAACACATTAAAGTCATTAAACGATACATCTTGTACTCCTTCCATTGTGTGTGCCGTGGCAGTTGCCATCTAACGGCGGATGGATGACACCAGAACGAGCCAGGTTCGTTAATAAGCAGGAACCCTCATGGGCGGAGGCCCCTATTTCAGATGACTTTTGATGCGATCGAAGGCCTGATCAACTTCAGCCCCTAACTTCTCGATGCTCGACAAGAGATCCTGTCCCGCAGATTTGGTTTCACTTGAGATTTTTGAGATCTCAGCTTCAAGGACATCGAATTTCTGCTGTGCCTTATCCCATTCTTCCGCGATTTCCATCGATGCGAGATGGACCTTTAAATGGATCTCGTCTTTTTTCTGGCGCAGCGTTTGGCGCAGATTCTCAATCTTGTTCTCATCACTCATGTCGGTGTATCCATTTATGAGGCGTCAATAGGATGGTTTTAATCCGATATCCGTTCGTCTAGAAGTTGAGTTTCTTTTGAAAGGACTATGGATCGACAGCAAAATCGTCAAAGGAAAGACACATCGGTTGGTCTGATTCGATCTCAGTCACCTGAATCCGATAGTTCGGTAAATTTCTCTCACTGACATTGGTCACGATGCCCATCGCCTTCGATATGGCCTCGACACGATTGGTGGCTAAAACGCGA
>Ga0207958_1000357_pt1 | contig 14106 bp, 11 predicted proteins | sample CryBogCBH27Jul07_FD_184606 | JGI IMG/M metagenome (GOLD analysis project Ga0207958, IMG submission 184606) | Freshwater microbial communities from Crystal Bog, Wisconsin, USA - CBH27Jul07 (SPAdes) (version 2) | ecosystem: Environmental > Aquatic > Freshwater > Lake | place: Crystal Bog... | reverse complement strand
GCCGTTAGAGGCATTAATGATTGTGGTCATTTGTTGTCCTTAAGAGCTGATGCCGTAGAGGGATGCCGTTCCAGATGTAAAAGATCCAGAATCTGGAAATAATTTAACCGCAGTTATAATTGATGAATTAGAAACTTGACCATTTTTTATTATATTTCTTTGGTTGTAAGTTGTATCAAACATCCCAGAAGAAGTTAAACCTACAGTTTTTGAATTTGTAAAATTATACAAATAATAGGTTGCAGAAAGGTTTGTTGCCGCACTATCATAAGTCAAATTAATTTGAGCTTGATTTGCTTGAGTGTTTCCAGCAACTCCTCCATAATACTCAATAGATGTTAAATAATAACCACTTGTGATATAAGTTGGGCCAGCACCAGTACCAAATTGTAAATTTATATATGTGCCACCATTTACTAAACTATTTATAATTAAAACATAATTGTTGTACCCAGTTAATCCTGTCCAAGATAAACTAGAAGAACTAGAAGCAGTTTGTGTACTAATTAATGTCATGGCACTACTAAGCGGCGTACCAGAAACAGTAGGCGTACTGGCAAAGTTAACCACTTGACCGCTGCTAATGGTCATGGCTGTTGTAGGTGTAGAGCCTGTTTGAAAAACAAGCGTACCTGTTGTATCAGCAGTCTGGACTAATGCCGTTGTGCTGGTTGTTCCTGCTGCAATAGTGCTCATTTAAATTACCACCCATCTTTGACCAGAAGTAACCGTTACTGAATTACCGCTGTTGATTGTTACCGGCCCAACAGAAAAACCATTTTGGCCGCTAGAAATAGTTAAATTAGAAGAAACGGTTGTAAGGTTATAAACAATAGGAGCAACAGCGCCACTAGGAGCGGCCCATGATGCTGTTGTGCCATTGCTTGTTAGAACAGTTCCATTTGTACCAACAGAAGTTAATCCTGTACCACCATTAGCAATGCCAAGAGTTCCTGATAATGTGATCGCACCTGTTGTGCTTGTGCTAGGTGTAAAACCTGTTGTACCAGCACTAAAAGACGTTACACCACCAGTAGATGCTGCCCAAGTAGCAGTAGTTCCATTAGAGGTAAGAACATAGCCATTAGTGCCAATGCCCAAACGGGTGGCGCTATTGCTGCCGTTACCAATAATTAAATCACCGGATGTTGTAATAGGCGACAAAGCATTAAAAGCAGCAGAAGCCGTTGTCTGGCCTGTGCCGCCATAAGCAATACCAACAGCGTTGCCGTTCCATGTGCCGTTCGTATAAGAACCAGCCCAATTCAGCGTGTTGGTTGACCAGCTAGCATTAGAAGGAGCGGAATTGTGAAAATCCCACGAACCTGCTGCAATAGAGTTGCTCAACAAAACAACTGTTATGTAAGAACCTGCTTGAACAGTTGCAATCGTTGTTGCGGAATTGTTTTGAATAACAATTGTGCCGCTAGATTGATTGTTATTAAAAGTAAACGTAGCGCCATTTGGCAATGTAGTTGCATTAGGCAACTGAATTGTTTGACCGCCAGAACCAGTAATAGCCCAGTTTTGTACAGAGCCAGCAGTAAGCGTTATTGTTGTGCCGCTTGCAGCTTGGCTTGTATAACCTTCAAACAAACAATTTGTTGTTAGGTTTTTATTGGCATCAAATACTGGAATGCCATTAGCTACATTTATAGAGTAACTTGTACCCCAAGCTGTACCAGTTGAATTAGCAATACCAGCAGCAGGATAAACAGTAGGACCTTGACTGCCGGTTGGACCGGTAGGACCAGCGACTGTCGATGCTGCGCCTGTCGGCCCAGTAGGGCCTGTGCTTCCTGTGGAACCAGTAGGTCCGGTTGGCCCGATTGCTCCAGTTGTTCCTGTTGGTCCAGTTGGCCCATTAGCACCAGCAGTACCTGTAGGACCTGTTGGGCCAGTAATACCAATAGAACCCGTAGGCCCAGTTGGGCCTGTCGGGCCAGCATTACCTTGAATACCTTGAGTACCCTGAGGGCCAGTTGGGCCTGTAACGCCATTTGACCCTGTCGGGCCTGTTGGCCCATTTGAACCCGTTGGCCCAGCAGAACCCGCAGTTCCTGTTGGACCTGTTGGGCCATTAGAACCTGCATTGCCTTGAGCGCCTGTCGGGCCTGTGGGACCTGCTACGCCTTGAATACCCTGAATGCCCTGAATACCTTGTGGGCCTGTAGGGCCTGTATCGCCAGTCGCACCCGTTGGGCCAGTTGGGCCAGTAAAGCCGCCAGCACCTGTCGGGCCAGTTGGGCCACCAGCACCAGTCGTTCCCGTTGGGCCTGTAGGACCAGTCGAGCCAGTCGGGCCAGGCACAGTAGAGGCAGCACCTGTCGCCCCAGTCGGGCCTGTTGGGCCAGAAACTGTAGAGGCTGCACCTGTCGGGCCAGTTGGGCCTTGAACGCCAGTAGTCCCCGTTGGGCCTGTCGGGCCAGTATTACCCTGTGCGCCCGTTGGGCCTGTTGGGCCAACAGCGCCTGTTGTTCCAGTTGGGCCTGTCGGACCAGCGACTGTGGAGGCTGCACCTGTCGCACCTGTTGGGCCAGTAGGTCCAGCAACATTAGATGCCGCACCTGTAGGGCCAGTTGCACCAGTTGGGCCTTGAGGGCCAGATGCACCGTTTAAGTTAACATTCCAAGCATTGAATGTGCCGCCACCAACACTGCTGCCGACATTAACCACCATGACGCCAGTACTAGCCGAATAGCTAATAATGACACCCACCATGTAGTTGCTAGAGCTATTGGCAACAATGACAGGCTGGGCAACTGTATAGGACAGATTTGTGCCAACAGTTAAAGTAATATTCCCCGTCTGAATCGCCAAAGACGTTGTACTGGTAGTGGCATACAAGTTACCAGAAGTACCTGTCGGGCCGGTTGGGCCAGTATTACCAATAGTACCTTGAGCGCCTGTTGGGCCAGTAGGTCCAGTATTACCAGTGCTGCCCTGCGAACCAGTGGGACCTGTTGGCCCAGTATTACCAGTGCTGCCCTGCGAACCTGTTGAGCCTGTTGGGCCAACATTACCTTGAATTCCCTGTGCGCCAGTTGGGCCTGTTGGCCCAGTATTGCCCTGAACGCCTTGAGCGCCTGTTGGGCCAGTGGGGCCAACTGCACCAGTAGAACCTGTTGGTCCAGTTACGCCTTGAATACCTTGTGCGCCAGTAGGCCCTGTTGGGCCTGTAGCACCAGTGGCTCCGGTTGATCCCGTTGGGCCTGTTGGACCTGTATTGCCTTGAGCGCCTGTTGGGCCAGTATTACCTTGAACGCCCTGAATACCTTGAACGCCCTGAATACCTTGAGGGCCAGTAGGCCCAACATTACCTTGTGCGCCAGTTGGGCCTGTCAACCCAGTAGCACCTTGGCTACCCGTTGGGCCTTGCAGTCCAGTAGGGCCAGTCGCACCAGTATTGCCTTGAGCGCCAACTGGACCCGTTGGGCCTTGAGGACCTTGAGGACCAATACCACCACCAGCACCGCTTAACACCCAATAAGAGCCGCTACGGGTAATGAAATACATACCACCAGCATACAATTGTCCGGATGGCAGCGAAAATCCTTGCTCAGAAATAATTTGAGCAGGAGGCAAGCCATTGATAGTTACATAACTAGCACCAGTATTGGAGTTGGCTGGTTTGAACGTCAAAGACATCCCATCATTTGTCTGTGTGATGGGCGGGTTGTAGTTCAAAATATAGTTGTTAGCTGTACCTGTATCAGCCGCATAACCATAAACATTGGCCTGCAATTCAGTGGTTTGAACAAAGTTGGTTGCATCAGCGGCTGTATAGAGATTGGCTGCATAGTCGCCAACATTCCAATTTAAAGCACTTGTGCCTTGTTGAGCGCGAACAATAGTAGCAACATCACCAGACAATGCTGTAACTTTGACAATTTCTGTCAGCATCCCTGTTGATGCATCACTGAATGTCAACCAAAAGTATTGATTGCCATAAATTTGCGGAAACAACGAGCCAGTGCCTGGTGCTAAATAGGCAACAGTTGCCGATGAAATGAGAGGCTCTGCAAGAGTAGACTGGGCGTTATTTGCGTAAATAATATTGATCATGTGCGCCTCATTAGGGGATGGTCGATTCTAACGACACATCCCCTCTAACTCAATAACCAATAGCAATCCAGCTCAAATAACCAGTTTGGTCAAATCCAAAACTGGTTTGAGTCCAGTTGAAAACTGATGACGTCACAGAATTTCGTTCCAGCGTATTTCCGCCAATCACCATAAAGCAAGCATTTGGGAATGCTTTGGGGAATGTAACTGTCCCAGGGGCTGTGGCTCCGCTTACGCTGCCCCATTGAATGATGACGCCGCCAGGCATCACTTGATAGCCAGGATTGGACAATTGCTGATTTGCACCCGTGGTGCTATCTAAACTAACAGCTCCAACTTGCGCTGCCGTGTAGTCACCCGATTGAGGGATAACAATACCAGTGCGGCCATTGAAGCTGGCAACAGCGCCAGAAATGTTGGCCCAAGTAAAGTTGGAACCATTCCACTCCAACACCTCACCTGCGGCATTGGGTCCAGGGGACACATAGCTTGTTACACCTGTGCTGGATTGATAAACGATTGTGTTTGTACCGCCGCCAGACAAAGAGCCGACTGATCCGGTGGCCGGATTGGTCATAACAAATGCGTTATAAGCTGTAGAGAAAACCAATTGAATTGGATACCCAGCAGCAGGAATGTCGCCAGCAGCCAATGCCACATTGCCGTATTTAACGATTGAATAGGCTGGCTGCACATTGGAGCCAAGCGTCAAAGTCAATGTGGCCGCACCTGTATTGGCCGCTTCGGCAAGAATGAAGAATGACAAATTGTTGGGCAATGTTGTCAGACCTGATGTCAAAGTGGCCGTCAAAGAATTGGCTGAACCACCAGCAGTGGCGCTGGTATAAGTTGAGGCTTGCAATTGATCAGATTGAACAAATGCCCTTAAGCCGCCAGCGGTCACCAAAAGTTGAGCCAAGTCACCCGCATTCCAAGTCAGTGCAGTTGTGCCTTCTTGAGCGCGAACAACATTTAAAGTGTCACCCGTGACCGAATTCACAAAAACAATTTCATTGATTGCCTGATTTGAGGCATTTAACAAAGTCATTTTGAAGTTGTTGGCTGGGAATAATGCGCCAGTGCCCGTTGCCAAGACAATTGTCGTAGCCGAAGGGCCAACCCCCGCAGCCAAAGTAGAGGCAGCGTTATTGGTGAAATTTAAAATAGTCATGCTTTTCCTTTAAGTGCTGCAACTTCAGCGGCCAATTCTTGAATTGCTTGAACCAAATAGACCACCAAGAATGATGTATCAATGGCTTGGGGCTTAATCGAGCCATCTTCATGCACATCTGTTGGGCTTCCGCTAACAGCCGCAGGAACCACAGCTTGCAACTCATCGGCAATAAAGCCCATATCCTCTGTGCCATTTTGCTTCCAGGTAAAAGATCGGGGTTGCATTTCTGCAATCTTTGCCAAACCAGTACCTGCTGGCAATGCAGCAATATTTTCTTTGAGTCGACGATCTGACGAAGTGCCGTAAGTAGTACCAGTGCCGTTATAGGTAATGGAACCAATACCAGTCAAACTGCCGCCAGAAGAACCTTGGCTGAAATAAGCTATGTACTGAGAAGTGCTTTGAACAACTGCGCTCCAGTTATATTGACCACCGTTGTAAGCAGTAGTAATTAATGAGCTGCCATTTGTGTTAGTGGCGTTTGAATAGATCGTGCCAATGTACGCTCCAGAAGGAGGAACATATCCTGTGGAACCAGAGCCATAGTTGTTATAGCCAGAATACGCATTTGTTGAATTCAACAAAGACACATTGGAAATTGAAAGACTAACACTACCAGTGCTAGAACTTGCAGCCAATGGGGATGACGCAGAAATAGAAGTTACGCCACCATTTGCAACAGTAATGCTTCCAGAACTGTTTGTGATAGAAATGCCGCTGCCAGCAGTTAATGTACTAAGGGAATAATTGGAACCATTGCCGATCAACAATTGACCATTGGTAGGTGTTGTATTTAATCCTGTTCCACCTTTAGCAACTGAAACTGTGTTCCCGTTCCATGTACCAGACACGTTTCCGCTAAAAGAACCAGTAGTTGCAGTAACAGTACCCCAAGGCAAACTAGATGTGCCTAATGCCGTTCCGCTTGAAGCTGGGTAAAAGCCAGTGCTATCTGCAATTGCAATATTTGTATAGCTACCGCTGCCACCATATCCCAAAATTTGACCAACAGTACCGCCCACCCATCCATAATTTGAACCGCTATAGATTAGTTCAAAAAATACAGCACCTGTTGTTGGACTTCCGCTTGGAGTAACGCACTGGAAAACGGTTGAATAAGTAGTATTCCAATAGGAAGACGAAGAACCAAGCGATGCACCACCAGCAGATGATGGCCCAATATTGGTAAACGTATTGATACCAGTCCAAGCATTATTGCTTGACAATGTGGGGCCGCTACCTGATCCACTAGAACTAATAATAATGCTGCCAGCATTATTTGTAATAGTGATATTACTTCCTGCTGTCAGAGTACCAAGTGAATACCCAGAGCCATTGCCAATCAACAATTGGCCGTTTGTAGGCGTTGTGCTTAAACCTGTTCCGCCTTTGGCAGTTGAAATGTTATTTCCATTCCATGTGCCAGATACGTTGCCGCTAAACGCACCAGTCGTTGCAGTAACAGTACCCCAAGGTGAGCCAGATAGTCCTAATGCAGTGCCAGTGGCGCTTGGATAAAAACCATTGGCATCTGCAATTGCAACATTGGTATAAGTAGGACTTGCACCATATCCAAGGATTTGACCAGTACTACCGCCAACCCATCCATAATTGGAGCCGCCAAGAACTTCCTCAAAAAACACCGCACCTGTTGTTGGGCTTCCACTTGGCGTAACGCATTGAAAGACTGTTGAATAAACAGTATTCCAATAAGAAGATGCAGAACCAAGCGATGCACCACCAGCAGATGATGGGCCAATCGTGGTAAATGTATTCGTGCCAGTCCAAGCGTTATTGCTTGACAATGAAGGACCGCCGCCGCCTGATCCACTTGAGCTAATGGTAATGTTCCCAGAACTGTTCGTAATGGTTACATTGCTACCCGCCGTCAAATTTGCAACAGAATAACCAGAGCCATTGCCAATTAATAGCTGACCATTTGAAGGAGTTGTATTGACTCCTGTGCCGCCTTTGGAAACTGAAATTGTGCTGCCATTCCATGTTCCAGATACGTTGCCGCTAAAAGAACCAGTCGTTGCCGTAATGGTTCCCCAAGGCAAACCAGATGTACCTAAAGCGGTTCCACTTGAGGCTGGATAGAAACCATTAGCGTCTGCAATTGCAACATTGACATAATTGGGGCTACCGCCAAGTCCACCATATCCAAGGATTTGACCATAATTGCCGCCAACCCATCCATAATTTGAGCCGCCATAGATTTCCTCAAAAAATACAGCGCCTGTTGTCGGAATGCTGCCTGGCGTCACGCATTGGAAGACGGTTGAATAAGTAGTGTTCCAATAAGAAGATGCAGAACCAAGAGATGCACCACCAGCAGATGATGGGCCAATAGTGGTAAATGTATTTGTGCCAGTCCAAGCATTGTTGCTTGACAATGTGGGACCGCTGGATGTGCTGTTACTCCAAGCAAATCCGCTACCAGTCCATTGCAGATAAGTGCTAGAAGTAGTGGGTGCAGTAATAAAGCTGGTTGTGTTGGCCGCTGTTTGATATGCGATTTGATTGGCCGCACCACCTGCCAAATTGGTTGCAGTACCGCCAGAGCCACCTTGAGCAAATGATGATGCTGTGCCAGCAGTAATTTTGTTGGAAGCAATATCGCCTGTTGACCAAGCCCTAGCAGTGGTCCCCTCTTGACCACGCACAATTGTCAACGTGTCGCTAGAACGTGCTGTGCAATAGCAGATTTCATTAATTAAGCCAGTAGCCGAATCGGTCAATGTCAAAGTAAATTGCTGACCAGATGTTGGACTTGGAAACAAAGAACCGCTGCCTGTTGCCAACGTCACAGAAGTAGCAGTTGATGAAATCCCAGACGCCAAAGTAGATTTGGCATTATTGGCAAAAATAAATGTTGTCATGAGTATTGCACCGTGTATGTATATTGAAATGGAAGTTGCAGTACACCAGCGTTAATTCCCGCTTGCAGATAGGGAGCCAAGGTCAAGCTGGTATAGCTAGATGATTGATTTGTTCCAGTAACAACAGGATTTTGGTTGTATTGAGACACATCATAAGCCGCCACGTTGTATTCAGCCGATGATGGGGTCACTGATGATCCTGGCCTCAAATCAATCAAAACTGCATTTTCACCAGTGAATGTGACGCTAACCTGATAAGTCTGATCTGGGAAAATGGTTCCATTAAGAAATCTTTGAACCCTGCGTTTCAACCAACGAATGTTGAATTGATAGCCATCACCCTTAAAGGTGTTCCATTGGATGATGCGCTGAAACACCAAATCGTTAACCGTGTAACTTGCCGTATTCGCAATCTGTTGCGATTCGTTAGGCTGTTCGGTATTTAACTCAAAAGTGTTAACTGGACCTTTTTCAATAAAACCGCCAACAGGCAAAGAGGTTCTATACAGACCATAAATACCAGCAGCACACCAATCCAATAGATCGCCAGACTGATTCAAATAAATTGGCAATTGAACAGCATTGATGGTGTTCAAATTGATTTGACTCAATTCATTGTAAGCAGTGAAGAATGCGCTGATTCTGTCATCAGACGCATACTGCTGATATGGATAGGATGGTATTTGTTGGGTCAACATATTAGGAATTTGTTACCGTAATGTTGGCCGTTGTTGTATAGAAATAGCCTTCTGAGCTGCCACGAATCAAAATTCCATTGGCATCAGGCGGAGCATTTACACCATTGATCTGAACCGCAAAGGTCAATTTATTGATGTTGGCTTGAGGAATGATGTTCGCCGTTGCGGTTTGGAATACTTGCTGCATTTCCAAAATGCTGATGGGCTGACCAACATAAAGTGAATTAATGTAATTCACAATAGCCGGTTGAACTGCTGAAGCCACAACCGTATTGCTTACAAAATTAGTACCCGCAATGGTTGTCCAATTAATGCCCACATTGACGCTTTGCTGTAATGGCACAACAAAAAGAATCGTGTAAGTATTGGGGAAATCTTGAATGGCAATCGTTTCTGTACTGCCGCCACTGGTCAATGTCTCAGACGATACCGATTGAGAATTGTTGACCGAATAGGTCCCAGTGCCACCTGAACCTGAACCGAGTGCGGTCACAATCGTATTGGCCGTAACACCAGTTCCTCTAATGGGGCAACCCAAAGTGATAGCGCCAGCAGTAACTGAAGTAATGGTCAGTGTGGTTCCAGAGATCGAGCCAGTGCCAATAAAGCCATTTGCGCCGACCAAATCCAAAATATTAAACAAGCCGGTATAAATGGCTTGGGCCACAGCATAAGGATCACCACCGCCAACAATGACTTTCCAGCCAGCAGTTGGTGCTGTGACTTGTTGGACAGCAATCAAATTGGACTGCACACCGCTGACATTTTGCAACTGGGTTTTTAAGTAAGTCGCCATGCCTTGGCCTGTAGCCAAACCAGCCTGAATGACTTGAGATTGATAAGATTGCAGACTTTGTGCAGCAGCCCCAGGCAACCCAGCAGTTGTATTGGTGCAGCTCAAAGTGACGCCCAATGGAACAGATGTAATCAATTGGGTCACTGCCCCAACTGGAACCGCCCAAGAGCCAGCAGTCGTAGCCAAACAATACAGAGGTGCGGACACACCGCCCGACTCAACAATACCGCCGTCCTGAACCGTGTACTGGTAAGTGCCATCAGACACCGTAAAGCCAATGTTTACGACAAAGCCTGGTGTACCAGAAAAGGTAACGTAGACAGAAGTATTGGAGCCAACACCTTGTTGCACCCCATAGACATTACCGAGTTGATAAAGAATGGGTGCATTGGCTGTATAGGGTGATACTGAATTGACCAGATCAACCAAGGCTTGTTGAGCCACCGATAAAGAACCAGCAGATGTGGCATTCATGTCGCCAATCAAATTGGCTGGCAAGCTGGTGATGCCTGGGGCTAACCCTTGAGCAATAGCAAATGCTTCAGCCGCCAGTGTGGCTGGAGGCGTGACGGTATAGGGCGCAGTAAGTGCAGTTGTCATGGGCTAATCCTAAGTGGCTATTGTGGCTTGATACACAGTTCCTGACAAGAAAATTGCGTTAATTTGGTAAGTCGGGTTCAGGACACTTGCTATTTTAGTAACCACCAAACTTGCAAAATATTGAGAGAATTGGCTTTGTGTTCTAGCCACTGCCGCATCAGGTGCAACTTGAGTCTGAACCGATTGAATCGCAGGTAAACCGTAATTGGCATACAAAGGATTTTCACCAGAATTCATCAACAAAGTCTGAATTAAGGTTGTCAGCCAAACATAGCCATTTTCGCCATTGGGCTGAGTATCTACCTCAACCCAATTGCCATTTTTATCTGTTCCATAAGTACGCATTACGCTACTCCTCCGCTGGTATCAGTACCAGCTTTGACGCCAGTATGTTTGTGAGACAAATATGGTTGTCCATTAATAATAAGTGTGCCGTTGATGTTGACGTTACCGCCAGACAAAACAATTGATGTTGAACCTTGCACCAAACTGACTTGAGTATCGCTGATCGTCACGACAGACTGACCATGAGCAGAACTGATGACAACGGCTGTAGAGTCGATGGATGACCAGCCAATATTGCTGATTGGCATGAACACCAAAGCGCCCAAATTGCTGGGCGTGTTCAATGGAGCCAATCCTGACCCAAGTCCAGAAATACCACCCAACCTGGTGCTGGCCGACAAAGCAATTCCTGTATCGCCAACCTGAATTGGAATACGAACGTATTTTGAAATTGCCACAGGCATTGTGACCTGCGGGATGGTGTACCCCAAACTCTGGTCAACTTGGAAGGCAACAGTGACAGCCGTGCCGTTATGCAAGACAGCAACCACTGAACAAGGCAATACTTGGCCCTGTTGCTGCAAATTGTCCTGAACCTTTCGCTGGGCAAAAGTATTCATTGTTTGAGCAAAAGGGGTCTTGGTTACATTACCGCCACTCATCTCAAGCTCCAGTTAAGACGTTAACAACCGTCTTCCAGCTATCACCATCAAGTTGACGCAAATTGCCCACATGACGAATTTGGATGATGGTCCCAGTACCCGTAAAGGCAGAATCATTTCTAAATGGAGAGAATGATGCTTGGGTGCTAGATGCAATAAATTTAGGCAAATTGACCACTTGGCCCAAAGACAGATCATGCCTTGCCACCAAATCAATTTGAACCGTAGCAATGTCAATCCATGTCGGTTGAGACATAAAATCATTTAAGTTCAATGTAATCGGCGCAGAACTAACAGCAGCTCCCGTGCTGGTGCTGGTACTAGCGCCAGCGTTGCTGTTATCAGTCACCGTGATCACATTATTTTGGACCGACAACCTAACGCCAGCATACCCTTGGGTTTTGATGATGTTTTTAGAAGTCTGAAACAAATAATTGCCAAACTGGTTCAAGTCGGCATAGAACCCATTTTGGTCTTCGGTATAAACCAACTCTGAACTGATGTTGATGCTTTGTTGATAAGTTGGATAAGCTGTGGATAAAGACTGGGCTATGGCTTTAGACAACTGGGTATTCTTGGGCCAATTAAAGCTCAAGTTAACTGGATTGGCCGGAGTTCCAGTCGCTGGCGCAATGATCAAATCCAAGGTCAAAAGCGTACCCTGCCAATTGCCAAAAGCCTGAAACACCGTGCCAGACAGCACCAATCCGGCTTGGCTCGGATTTGCCAATGGCAGACCAGCCGTCAAACCAATTTCAAGCGTAATGTTTTGATTTGTAAAGTTGGCCGATTGAGAAATGTCAGCAAAAGGAATTCCCCAAACTCGAACATAAGAGTTACCCATTGGGGCGTCATAAGACGCCACGGGCAAATCAAATTCAATATTTAAAGCAGCACCATTATTAGTGCCGCTTGGCGTTCCATTTGAGGTGCTGGTGTATTGTTTGATCAATGCCCCAGATGCGGCATCTGTGATCATTAGGTTGTAATACCGCATCAGCCCACCTCAAAATTCTGTGTGCTGGCCCTAAAAACAATTGAAGTTTTAAAATATCCTGCTGCCAAATTAATGTTGTAATCGTCAGGTGAAGCAATCAATGGAACATTGAATACAACATTTCCCTGCAACGTGTAGCAAGTCAGGTAGTACCGTTGACCAAACAAATTCCAAGTGACAATCAGCGTATAAGTCGCATTGTCCAAATTCGCTGAAAATTGGAAATTCTGATTTGGTCTTTCAACAAAGGTTACATAAGTAGTCATCATTGCGCTCCAGAGTATGCTGGCTGACCAATGACTTTAAATCCTTGAGTAACCTTGTTCATGAACGCCGTTTGAGTCGTAGCCGCTTGTTCTTCAGTAATCAAAGGCTGAACAAAATCCCACTGATACATCAACTGGACTTGTTTGTTTTCAGCGCCAGAAACGTCCTTCAATGATGTCAAAAGGCATCCAGAATAAACAAAAGCAGGTGTATATACACTGAACCAACCACCCTGCAAGATGTGATTGTCCAAAGTGCTTTTAAGCGAAGAAATGATGGACAGCTTGTTGTAGTAATTATTCCCAGCAACATTTTGTGCTGGACATTGCATCAACAGGCTGATGGAAATAGGCTGCTGGACCACGGCATTGGCCGCAGTTGTCAGAGCTGCTAATGGATATTGAGCAACACCCCAAGACTCAATGGTCCCACCAGGTAATGGTTTGAAGTGAGCAAAATAGTCATTGGGATTATTTGGCGTCACACCATTTTGTAAGATTTGAGTAATTGGTATGGGTTCGCCGCTGCCAGCAACTCCACCCACCAAAAAAATTGGACTGAGTTCATAGAGCTGCTGAAAAGTGCTTAAGCCTGTCGTAACCATTATGAAGCTCCCATCGCACTTGCAGAAACAACTGCGCTGCCGCCTGTGTTATTTTGAATCATCAACTTAACTCCCTCAGGCGTATATTTATTCTTTGTTCCCTCTTGCTGCGCCATTGCAACCATCAATTTGGACAGCACAGTTGGATCATTCAAATTCAAATGCTCAGTCGAGGAGAACCCTGTTTTCTTGGCGACATTGGCAATATACGCAGCCGTATTGTTTTCACTGCTGGGTGCCCATTTGGAAATTATGCCTTGAAGGGTGTCATTATGTCTTTGGCCGTACAACTGAAGCTGATGGGCCATAGCCCTAAAGCCCTCTTCAGTAGAACCAAACTGCTGGAACCCTCTGCCGCCAACATTCCTCAAATTGCCTGGGTTATTGCGCCTGTCAGCAGCAGTACCAGTACCTGGCGCTCCACCAGCCGATTGACCGCCAACATTGGCCGCATTGGTCTGAGGCGTGTCTTTTGACGGTGATGAGAACCATTGGCTAAATGGAATGGACAACTTATCAACGATGAACTTTAGCACTTGGAATGCTTCGGTAAATGCCTTGGTTACAAATCCCAATACATCAGCCAAAGCACCCATAGACCCCATCAATGCCTTTCCTGCTGCACTGGCCTCTTGAATGGCTTGATACAGATCGGTCCAAGATTTCAATGAATCAGGGTTGATTCGGTTGAATGCACCTTGTTGCTGGCTGCTAATAATTGAGGATTCCAGCTCAGACTTGCTCATTGTGCCAATTCGGCGGCGCTCATCCTCGCTCACCAATTTGTCGATGCCAAACGCTTGGGCATACTGCAAACTAGGATTTTCTTGATAGCGGCGCTGAATGGCTCTCAACACATCTGGAGCCAACTGATCTGCCGACCTGTTTTGTATTTGCGCCCCAGTCAGACCTGTCAGTGCTTGCAGTTGACCCCGTTGTGCAAGGTTCAACTGCATATTAGCAATGCCTTGCAGAGTGCCAGAAGGATCGTTCAAGAACCGTTCAAACGATGGGCCAAACGACAAGAAGTTGCCAGCGGCCACACCAGCACCGCCAGACTGCTTTCTCAATGCAGC
>Ga0207958_1000354_pt1 | contig 14287 bp, 28 predicted proteins | sample CryBogCBH27Jul07_FD_184606 | JGI IMG/M metagenome (GOLD analysis project Ga0207958, IMG submission 184606) | Freshwater microbial communities from Crystal Bog, Wisconsin, USA - CBH27Jul07 (SPAdes) (version 2) | ecosystem: Environmental > Aquatic > Freshwater > Lake | place: Crystal Bog... | reverse complement strand
AGAAAGGCAGGATCGCTACCTGCCGCCGAACACATTTCGGTTCAACCTAAGGGAGAAAAACAATGACAACAAAAATCAATCTAAAAATCACCGCAAAGGAAAAGGCACTTGTAGAGCATTACGCATACGGTATTGCCGCTGCTGCTTTTGCTGCACATGAAATTTATCCTCATGCCTCGCTCAAGGATTTGGCTGCTAAGGCTCTAGTTGGTGGATTGCTTGCCCCAATTTTGGCTCGCGTGAACCCTAAGTCACTTGTGAACCAAATTGATGCAGTAACCGGCGCACCTGCAACTCTCACCGCGCCTATTGTTGATGCGGCTATTGCCAATGCTCAAAAAATTGTAACTGCCGAAACAACCAAGTAAAATAAGATTGCATCGCCGTAGGCTTCGTCTTATGGCTTGAAACCCCTGACTTCGGTTGGGGGTTTCTGTTTATTTAGGAGGGGAAATGTCCACCGCGCTTGATGTCTTAAATGTAGCCCGTTCTCAAATTGGTTTCCATGCAGGGGCGCAAGATGAAAACCCTTATGGCGATTGGTACGGGATTAAAAACGCGCCTTATTGCGCTATGGGTGTAAGTTGGTGTTTTGCTCAGGTCGGATTGTCATACCTTGTTGCCGCGCAAACTCCTAAAGGCTTTGCCTATAACCCCGCCGCGTTGCCCTGGTTCCAACGGCAAGGATTGGTTGTCAATAAATACTCGGGACAACCTGGCGACTTGGTATTTTTTGACTGGAACTCAGACGGCACCGTAGACCATGTCGAGATTATCGAGAACGCCTCACCCGATGGAATTACCACTATTGGCTTTAATACCGGCAACCCCAATGATTCGGTACATGAAAGCGGATGTTGGCGCGTTCATCGCCCTTATCTCTTTATTGCCGCAATTGTTAGACCTAAATACCCAATACCCCTAAAACCCGTTTCTAAAGGGATTACAAGCAAGAAGGCTACGGCCGTAGTCGGGGGAACGGGAACAGTAATTGCGGGCGCGACAGGGGCATTTCACGGCGGTTTATTGACCACTACGCCAACGGCTACAACCCCCGCTAAAACTGTGTTTGTAGCTCCACCTTTCCCCATTTCTAAGACCGCTTTCAATCTGGGTCAAAAGAATGATGCCGTAATGACGGTGGAAAAGGCTTTGCTCAAGGCTGGCCTACTTCCCGCCCAATATGTCACAGGAATTATGAATACTCAGACCCAAACCGCGCTGACAAAATACGAGGCTAAACAGGGCATTAAGGCTACGGGCGTTCCGCAGATTATTTACGATGAACTCAAAGGCACACTATGAAATTAAAAGACCATTTCAAGTTTCATATATTTGATGCTAAACAATTAGCAATCGCCATGACCGGCGCGTTCTCAACTTGGGCGGCTACGGGCTTTCAGCATGACCTACCGCATCTTGGTTATATCTTGATTGGGTTTGTTTCAGGTGGCTTGGTGTCCCATAACTCTATGGCTGATCCAAGTATCACCCCCGAATCCCACATCGCTACCCCATACCTTGCCAACATTGATGATGGGGGAGTTACCAAACCGATAGCCGATGCCCCAAAAACTGAAGGCGCGAATGTTAAGCAAATAATCAAGATAAACAGCAATTTGGTTAAATAATGTGCTAAGTTTCGCGTGTTGGTAAATTGCCAATGTTCGGAAAAAACTAAATATTGCTCGCTGGCGTGAGTGCTATCAATCCAGCAAAACACCCCCGTCAATAAAAGGCGGGGGCTTTTTTTATTGGTAAGATTTAGGCAAAGGGGGCAAAATGGATTTAATTTCAGCATTAAAGGAATTAGAAAAAACATCGGTTGGAACTGGATTTGCTTGCTCAGTTGATACCGCGCTAAAGGCTATGAACAAAGATGAGCAAGAGGCTTTTCAATCGGCGCTGAACAATAAAGCAGTTGCATCTACCGCCTTATGGGATTTGCTTAACTCTAATGGATACAAGGTAGGCAAAGAAACTATTTACAAGCACAGGAGAAAAGGTTGTAGGTGTTTCAAATGAGCCTTGCCGATGACCTTTCCAAACTTGCCAATTCGGGTTCGGATATTAAAAACACAAACACCCCGCAAGACTGGCGAGCTAGGTTAGATGTCGGTAATGACGGGGGTTATTTTATTTCAACTCCTCGCAACGCGGGCGAACTTCCCGATGCAGTCGCTCTATTCAAAGATTTTGACTTAGACCCTTCTCTTTGGACAGTTGTGAGCGTTCGCAAATCTCGCTGGCAAAGATACGATGGAGAATGGTTAGAGGCGGCGCGTGTATCAATCAAGCCAGCGCAACAAGTACGCCACGAATTAGAAATTGACATTGAGCAACTTATTGCCGAAGTTAAGAAATGGAAACCTAGCAAACACAAACCAACTAAAGGCGATCTCTCTGGGGTCTATGCGATTGGCGATACTCAATACGGCAAAGACGGTGGAGATGGAACCGAGGGGACAGTCAATAGAGTTTTCCGCGCCATTGACGAATCAGTCCACCGCCATCACGAATTAGTTAAATTGGGTCGCCCGATTGGAACTAACTGCTTGCCTCAACTTGGTGATTGCATCGAGGGTTCAGTATCGCAACACGGCAAGGTTCTCAACCGTAGCGATTTAGGGATTACGGGACAGGTTCGCTTAGGTCGCCGAGTTCTAATGAACTGGGTTAAGGCCTTTGCTCCACTTACAGAGCGTTTAATAATTCCAGCAGTACCGGGCAACCATGACGAGGTTCACCGCATTGCCCTTAATGATCCAACCGACTCTTGGCAGTTGGATATTGTCGCAGCCGTTCAAGATGCTTGCGCTGAAAATCCGGCGCTCGCTCATGTTGAGTTTCGTTACCCCGAAAGAGATAACTCAACTCTTGCTATTGAATTAAATGGGGTGATTGTTGGCATGGCTCACGGTCATCAGTCAAGAGATGCCGCTAAATGGTGGCAAGGTCAAGCTACGGGCAGAACGCCAATAGGCAACGCCGATATTCTTTTGACAGGTCACTATCATCATTTTCGCGCTCAACAAGTCGGACCGAGATTGTGGCTACAAGTTCCAGCAATGGATGGTGGGTCTGCTTGGTTTAGAGATTCGCGCGGTCTTGAATCGCCTACTGGCATTATTTCGTTAGTTGTTGGCGATGGTTACGATCCTCGAAGAGATTTATCCGTTCTCGCGGGGGAAACTAGATAGTGTTACAATAAATGCTCTGGCGGTGCTAGAAACACCCCAGAGCCGGCACGATTGAATAGGAACCGTACAATGGAAAACAATAACAGATCAAAACCCACTTTTGATAAAAGATGTGGAACTTATGCTGGTTTTGTAGCACACAGCAAAAGACATGAATCAAAATGCGAGCCTTGCAAGATTGCTGGCAGAGAATATCGCAGGTCTAGAACAATACCTTGCACAAAGGAACCATTAATCCGTCAAAAATGCGGAAGTTCTGCTGGTTATAAAGCGCACGAAGCAAATGGTGAAAAAACTTGTGATCCATGCAGAGTTGCCATTAACGAAAAGGTCAGACTTCGCAATCAAAAAATTAAAGATATACGGGCAAAGAAAAGCCGTGAATATCGCGCTAAAAATCCCGACCATGTTAAAGCGGTTGAAAAGGCTTGGCGCGAAGCAAATCCTGAAAAGAAAAAGGCTAAAGATTTTGCGAGATATGCAAGAAAAAAGAACGCGCCTATTGTTGAAACAGTTACCCGCCAAATGGTATTAGAAAAATGGGGTACAAATTGCCATATATGCGGTGAACCGATTGACCTTGAAGCTAATCGCCAAAAGGACCCTAAGGGATTGCATTTAGATCATGTAATTGCCTTAATTAATGGCGGTTCGCACACTTTGGAAAACATTAAACCCAGCCATGTATTCTGCAATTTGAGTAAAGGCGTTTCTTAAATTATACCTCTAGAGGTATAAAATTATGCGTTAAAACACATAACCCCCACTTTAATCGGTGGGGGTTATTTTGCGTTTCAGGGGGCGCAAATACTAATCTTTCAAATCTTCGGGGTCAAACTCTGGGTCATAAACCACGATTCCCGCCGCCTTCACTAAATCTAAGGCTGAGGCAAAAGATTCAATCGCTCTATTGGTTATGTCGTGCGCTTGGTCTGGGTAACTATCGCCTGAGTCAATTTCGACAACTAGCCCATAAATCTGCATCCGCACCGCAATCATAGGCTAAGGGTAACACCAAAAATAATTGCTCAAAATGCTTGCCTTTTGTCGGTGGTCTGCTTTAAGGTGTAACTAATGCCAACAAGGGCAGAACATGGAAGGAACGGACATGGCTGAAAAGGCAGTAAATCCAGTCGCAAAGATGCTTGAACCATTTGCGCCTAATGAAATTAATCAGATTCCTAAAGGCAATATGAAGTTGGATTATGTAGGTCACGCTGCACTTACTAAGCGACTTCTTGAAACCGACCTTGAATGGTCTTGGGAGCCTTTTGCTATTGGCGAGGATGGCTTGCCTAAGCTCGATGAAAAGGGCGGTCTATGGATTCGCCTAACAGTTTGCGGGATCACTCGTATTGGTTATGGCGATTCAGGAAACTCACGCGGAACTCAAGCAGTCAAAGAGGCTATCGGTGATGCGCTTCGTAATGCTGGTATGCGTTTTGGTGCGGCTTTAGATTTGTGGCATAAGGGAGATTTGTTTGACCTTACCGATTCTCGCGGAGATGCCAAAGAGGAACACAAGCCAACTCCAACCGTATCTCCTGAAACTCTTGCGCTCGCTAAGGAAGCAATCGAGCAAGTTGCAGGAATTGAATCTGTCGCTGAGTTGAAGATGTTCTACACCGGCGCACAAGAGGCTGGACTTCTCACGGTGGTCATTGATGGCAAGACTCTTAACCAAGTCATCTCTAACCGCAAGAAGGAGTTGGAAAAGTGAGCATGATGCACCCACTACCTACTAGCGAGCGTTCTCGTAATTATTACCGCGTTCGCTCTGTTGTTCGCTTTGTTTTTTGGACTGCCGTATTTGGCGGGATGATTTTTTGGGCAGGTCATATTGGGGGAGGTAAGGTTCTGTGATAACTCCAGCACAAATTGAAAAACGCCTCTTTGATTTGTCTAAAGAAATTGATGAGGCTCACGCGGATTTGGTAACGGCCGAAACCCGTTTCCAACAACTTACCGCCCAATACGAAGTAGGCATGGCAAAATCTCGCATTAAAAACTCGCACACCGATATGAAAATGACCGTCACCATGCGTGAGGATCAGGCTCTTATTGAGAACGAGGAGTTGCACTTTGCGCTCTCTATGGCAGAGGCTCAAGTCAAGGCGGCAAGGGCTAACGCCAACCGCTTGAAAACTCAGGTGGACATCACTCGCTCAATTTCATCTTCTATCAAGTCGAGCATGGAACTTTAATGGACATAGTTAAAACCCTTGTCACGGCTCTCAAAGATGCCGATTCCAACCGAGAGCGTTCTAAACAAACTGCTCTTGGGGCTTCATCGGTTGGAGGGTGTCGCCGGCAAGCGTGGCACATTATTCAAGGAACGCCGAAAACCAACTTTGAAACGGAGAACCTAGCCGCGATTATTGGTACAGCGATGCACTCAGCGATTTATGAGGCGTTGAAGGCTTACGATGTATTTGGTGATGATTTTATCCTTGAGGGTAATTTTCACGATCAGTATTTCAAGGGTAATTGTGATTTCTATTCGCGCGAAGCTGAAACTGTTTATGATTGGAAATCAGTTACCCTGGCGAAAATGGCTAAGGGTGGACTGCCTACAAAACAACAAAAGATGCAAGTCAATATCTACGCTTCTCTTATCTCTCAAGAATACCCCGTTAAGAAAGTTGGATTGGTATTCATTCCCCGTGATGGAAAGATGAGCGACATTCGAGTTTGGGAGGATGATTACAACCCAAAACTTGTAGATGAGGCTAGGGCATGGGTGGAAGATGTTCAGTCACGCACCGAACCACCTGCTCCAGAGAAGTCGGCTGGATTCTTTTGTTCTCATTATTGTTCTTTTTACGATGCAACGGGGGAAATTGGATGTCAAGGGAAATAAATGAGATTTCTTATTCAGATGTGGATTGGACTCTTGCTAACTGTCGCGGAGTTGGTACGGATTTATTTTTCTTAGAAGAGGAATTGCTACGCCATAAAGGTTTGGAATTTTCTCAAGTTCGCGCCGTTTGTTTTACTTGCCCGATCCGCCAGCAATGCCTTAAATGGGCATACGCTAACCGCGAAGAGTACGGAATGTATGGCGGGGTTTCGGGAGTCGAAAGAAAGTATCTTGCCAAGAAAGATTTTTACAACCCATTTCTTAGCGCGTTACGCCGGGATTTGGATAAGTGGGGAGTAAATTTGCGAACCTTGTACGAGGCATCTAAGGCAAAGAAGGTGAAGCGTGAAAGTTATTCAGGAGGCAATTAAAGCCTTTCAGTTTGAGCATGAGTTTCGCTGCTCGGTTACTAAAAGGAAATGCAATCATTTAGAGCTAATTGAACAGGCTTACGAAATGGAACCATCGCAGAAACTTGCCGAACAGAAATTACTTATTCAGCACCTTTCAGCCGTCAATGAAAAGGCAAAACAAAAAGCTATTGAGCAATTAGAGAACACTCGCAGAGATTGGTTGCAGGTTCAGGATTTGCCTCATGGATCATTTGCTTCATGGGTTGATAGTGTTTTTGCTATTGCGATTAAAGCCGTGAAGGAGATTGAATGAAGGCAGTCAGTTTATTTGCCGGTGTCGGTGGGTTTGATTTAGCCCTAGAGCGCAACGGTGCAGAGGTAGTGGCAACTTGCGAGATTGATAAACACGCGCAAAAGATACTTACTCGTCACTTTCCCAATGCTCAACTATTTTCAGATGTTACAACTTTAACTGGAGAGGATTTATTTAATGCAGGATTCAACTCAGATGGAATTATTGTCGGTGGGTTCCCCTGCCAAGATGTCAGCGTGGCTGGAAAACGCAAGGGATTATCTGACTCAGAAGGAAACGCAACCAGAAGTGGTTTATTTTGGGAAGTTGTCAGACTTCTCGAAGAAACAAAAGCAAAGCACTTCATCCTTGAAAATGTCCCTGGCTTACTTTCAAGCAACGAGGGAAGAGATTTTGGAATTGTCCTCAATGCGTTGGTTGAACTCGGGTATAGCGTTTCATGGCGAATACTTGATGCTCAATACTTTGGAGTACCCCAACGCCGTCGCCGAATCTTCATTGTCGGAAATCTTGGAGACGACTGGAAAACATCTGCTGAAATACTCGCTATCGCCGAAGGCCGCCGAGGGTATCTTGCGGAGGGCAAACCGCAGAGGAAAACAACTACCAGAGCAACTTCAGAAAGCGTTGGAGCATTTGGCGAATCAAGTTTTGGACAGTTCAGAAATGACCTTACCTCAGCAACAATAAAAGCAAGCGGTGGTGTTCTGGGGGGGGGCAGCGAAACCTTATTGGTGCGTTAACTGCTAGTGATGCTAAAGGGGTAGGCAATCAATATGTATCCGATAATAAATTGGTTTATTAAGTCACGCAGAGCGCAATCAGTAGACGATTATGAAACTTGGCTAGAGGGGGGGGGTGGTTCCTACATTGAACGCATTTGATGGGGGAGATACAAGGGCAACAGTTTTGATGTTCAGTCACACGCAAGGGCTTGATCCGCAAGCAAGTGAAGTTAGTTCGCCAACTTTAAGAAAGGGAGGTGGGGGCATGGCAGTTGCTTACCCGATTGACGATGGGAGAGAGGTAGAAAAACATCAAAACGGGACGGGAATAGGCGAGGCTAATGCTCCCGCTTACACGCTTGATACCCGCCAACACGCATCGGTGGCTACATCTCAGACCGTTCGCCGCTTAACTCCTATGGAGTGCGAAAGATTGCAAGGATTCCCTGATGTTAAAAATACTGCTACATTTGACCTATGCTTAGACCATCTATCGAGCCTTGTGGATGCGGAAATCCAAAATCTCAAGTGGCAAAAGTTTGTTGGGAGTGCCGGAAACGGCAAGTCGAGCGAGAATGTTTGGTCTGCGTTAAGCAGTTCAAGTCCAAAGAATCAGCAAATAAGCGAACCTGCTCAAATTCTTGTGCGTATAAATTGCGAGGCGAGGCAAGTAGAAATACTCAGTCAAGGAAACTTAATTTGGTCTGCGAACAATGTGGGAAATCAAAATTGGTTAGCCCTGCCTATAAAGACAGACGATTTTGTTCAAGCGAGTGTTGGGCTGATGCAAATAGTGGAGCAAATAACCATTGGTGGCGCGGTGGAACTACGCCGGAACGAAGAAAAGATTTTAACCGAAGTAACGCTTGGAAACTTTGCCGAAAAGCAGTTTGGGAGCGCGATCAAGCAACTTGCCAGCGATGCCAATTCAAGTTTGATCAAAGCACCCAACGCCATCATGTCCACCACATCATCCCCTACCGATTTGAGGAATTTAGAACAAAACTTACGAACCTTGTTCTCCTTTGTGAGTCCTGCCATAGATGGGTTCATTCCAACTCCAACAGGGGAAAAGAGTTTATTCACATTCCAACTTGAAACGATAGAAGGCTGGACTGATGGACAGGCTGACTCACATCGCTACAAGCAGATGGGTAACGCCGTAGCCGTTCCGGTAGTAAGTTGGATTGTGAAAAGACTTATGGAGGCAAGTAATGACATGGATTAAGTTAGACGACACACTTCCCAATAACCCAAAAATTCTGCCGTTGAGCAACGCCGGATTTCGCCTTTACATTGAAGGGCTTTGTTACGCCAATCAATACCTTACGGATGGGTTTTTAACTCAAGCAGTCATTAGGCGGTTAGATCACGATTTGGCGCACCTAGAGTTAATCGAGGCAGGACTTTGGGATGAAGCTGAAGGTGGGATTCAGATAGACGGATTTGCATTATTTAAGGCATCACGACTTCCTGCACATTTATGGAATGAAATCCGTCTTCGCATATTCGAGCGGGACGATTACACCTGCCAATACTGTGGTAGCCGCGGAGGTCGGCTGGAATGTGACCATGTTTATCCCGTAGCAAAAGGCGGCGGCCACGAAGACGAAAATTTAGCTACCGCTTGTTTTAAGTGCAATAGAAGCAAAAGAGATAAAACCTTAGATGAATGGATGGCGATTAAATGACATCACTCCCATATATGCAACTTTATGTCAGCGATTACCTAGCCGACACCGCGCACCTTAACGCGCAACAGCATGGGGCTTATATGCTGCTTTTGATGAATTACTGGCAACGGGGAAAACCACTAGACAACACCGGCGATCGCCTTGCATTTGTAGCTCGAATGACACCTCAAGAGTGGAATGAAAACAGAGAAATACTTGCCGAATTTTTTATAGTTGATGGCAACGAATGGACACATTCACGCATAGAATTGGACTTAAATCGCGTAAAAGAAAAGTCTGCTCAGGCTTCATTTGCAGGTCGTTCATCGGGCGTTAAACGGGCGTTGAACCATAAAGAGGAAGATATAGATAAAGATAAAGAAACTACATCGTCATTCACCGATTTTTGGTCTGTCTATCCAAGAAAAGTCGGAAAGGTAGATGCGCTCAAGGTTTACGCTAAGGCTCTCAAGATTGCTACGGCTGAGGAAATCCTTGAAGGGGCAAAGCGTTATGCTCAAGACCCTAACCGCGAAATGCAATTTACGGCTCATCCGGCGACTTGGCTCAATCGTGGCTCTTGGAACGATGACCCACTACCCCGTAAAACGCCTCAGAATGGCTCTAGAACGACTTTTAGCGTTCCCACCATAGTTCCACCTAAGTTCACGGCTGATGACCTGCCAAAAGGCGTTCCAATGCCCGATTCGGTGCGCTCTAGTTTGCGCTCGTAAGTAATTTATGTCACGCTTATCCCGTAAGAGTTACAGATCAGGGGGATTTATGAAAACTCTACACACTTGCAAGGCTAAACAACTTCAGGTTGGGGATGTCTTAGTTCGCGGGGAAACTCGCTGGGACATTATTCAAATTGAAGAGGAACAGTTTGGGCTAGAAGTTCGGATGCGTAACTATCTCGGTGAGGGGCGCGTGAAGTTCATGCTTCCCGATGAGATAGTTTCTATTGAGTTTTGATTAAGTTTTTGGTGGAAGGCACACCGATCCAGCAGCTATTCTGTCAAACTGATAAACTAATGAAATTAAAGACCCCCGCGTGGCGCGAACCACCGAGGGCGTGACCAACTAACAAGGAGTTGATATGGCAAAGATTACACCGAGATTTACCAACGAACAAATAATTGAGGCTTACCAATTAACGGGTTCGGTTTGGAACGCGGGCAAAAAACTTGGAATGGCTGGTCAAGCGGTTCATGAACGCTTGCAGAAAATTGGCTACCCAATGGCTAATCGTAATTGGACAGAACAAGAGTATGAAGAATTAAAAAAACTCAAAGAGGCTAATTTAACAATTGCTCAAATTGCTCATAGATTAGGCAGACCCTACGCCGGAATTGCGTTAAAAATTTCCCGTTTGGGTTTAGGTAATCACGTTGGCAATAAAGGCAGCAAAAAAATCCCAAGAGGCAAGGGTTACGACAAAGCAAGCCTTAAAAGCTACATAGATGAAATTGATTTTATGGATGAAAAAATAACAACTTTCGCCAAAAAAAATAGTCTTAGCGCAGAAACACTAGCTCAGGCCATCGAGCGTCATTTTCCGGAATGGTGGATAGATCATCGCCGGACACACAGCAATTTACCCGAAAAATTATGCCCAAATTGCAAAAAAGAATTTATACCATTCACCAATAAGCAAATTTATTGCTCTCGTCAATGCGGAAATGATTATCGAACAAATCAAAGTTATTTTGGAGGAAAGAGAAATAACACGATTGGATTGGCTGAAAGAACCTGCCAATTATGTTCAAGAACAAATATAAAAGGTTTATCAAGCCACCATGTAATTGGCAAAGAAAACGATCCCGAAAATGAATATTTAATTGCCCTTTGCCCAGGCTGCCACCAAATTGTCACCATTCTTGGGGGTCGCACTTTTACCGGCGAGCCTGAAGTCTGGGAAGCCCTGATCCAGCTTGTGATGATGCGAAAAAGAGGCGCAACGGGGGCAATTTACGCCTATGTAGAAATTGAAATTTTTGATCAGCCCCTAGAGTCCGATGAGGAATAAACGAACATCTGTTCGATGACTAAAGTAACAAAATCGTTATAAAGATTTTGCCGAAAATAGTTGCTTCCCTATTGCGTAGGGAGTAAGTTTTGTCATGTCAGAGGAACGAACGGAGAATCTGACAGGAGGCAAAAATGATCTGCTCACTTTGCAACAATGAAGTGGAAGTTCTAGCTCACACCAACAACCGCGAAATCTGCTTGATTTGTTTGGCAGATATTACAAAATACGCTTTTAATTACGGCAAGTCTTTTGACTCAGTTCTTGCTCGCCGATTTGAAAAGGTGGGTGCATAATGACCAGCCTTAAACCAATACTCCCAGACATTTATGTTCGCGTTCTCGAACTTATCAAAGAAGATCAATCTATTTGCGAATGTGTAACTTGCGATTGCGAAAGCACTACTAACCCACACTCCTACGGTTACGATTGGTGTAACGAGTGCCACGAAAATCACGGCGAGTGCAACATGGGAACCTGCCAACACTTTCGGTGCAACCCATGAACGCGCTACTTTGGATCGCAGTAGTTTTAACTTTATTCGCAATCTTTATGATTGCCCTAACTTTTGAGGAGCCTATTGAATGAAACTATTTTGCAAAGACCAGCATTGGAAAATCAAGAATAAACAACTTATTTTGGACACTCCTGAAGGGCAAGAGATTGTTCTAAGGATGCAAGCAGTTATTGAAGCCAAAACTCGTTTGGCAATTTATGACGAGATTTGCGCTCTTGATTTGACAACGCGCCGAAAGCAGATTGTTAAAAACGGGCTGGAGAACTCACTCCTTCAGCTTCAAGATATTTGCGCTCAAATTGCGATTGGAGAAAACAAATGACCTGTGATGAGGAAAAGGAACAAGCGTTGAAAGATTTACGCGCTCAGATTGTTAAAGACCTTGAGGAATTAGAAACGCCTACCGACATTTCAAGCGATTGGTACGCGGCATCTAAACGCACAAAGGCAGCAGCAATTTCAATAGCGAAATATGGTTTGCCACAATGAGAGCCACTTCCCTAGCCGTTTATCAAAAGACTCTGCCTAAATTTGGTTCTAATCGCGCTAAGGTTTATCAGTTGATTCTTGATAAACAGGAATACGGCGCAACGGATCAAGAGCTACAAGCAATCCTCAAAATGCCTGGCGATACCCTTCGCCCTACTCGCCTCTCATTACTCAAAGATGAATTGATTTATGACTCAGGCAAAACCCGCAAAAACCCCAACGGAAATGAGTGCATCGTTTGGCTTGCATCCGACATTAAGCAGATTGGATTATTCTAAATGCCCACCTATATCTGGCGTTGTAATGCCGATGCCTCAACTATCGAGATGTATCAGCAATTTACAGACGACTCAGTACCTAATTGCCCTGTATGCCAAAAGCCCATGAGCAAAGTTATTCAAGCAACACCGGCGCATTTTCGCGGTGGGGGATGGGGTGGCAAATGATTATTGGCCTTTCAGGAAAAGCCGGCGCGGGGAAAGATACAGTCGCCAATATCCTCGTTGAACATTATGGCTATCGCCGAGTTGCCTTTGCCGACAAGATTAGAGAGTGCCTGTTTGCTCTTGATCCAATCGTGACTGCTCGCGCCGAATACCCATTACACCTTTCAGAATACTTTGATGATTTCGGTTGGGAGCGCACCAAGCAACTTCCCGAGGTTCGCCGACTTATGCAGACTTTTGGAACAGAGGTAGGCAGAAATCTCATAGATGCTAATTTGTGGATTGAGTTGGCATTAGGCGATGTTGAGCCTGACCATAAAGTTGTTGTCACCGATGTTCGATTCCCCGATGAAGCTGACAACATTAAATGGCTATTCGGTGAGGTCTGGAGAGTTGAACGCAAGGTCGCGCCAATAAATAATCACATCTCGGAAACAGCTCTTGACGATTGGGTGTTTGATCGCGTTATTGATAACTCAGGAACTATTTATGACCTTGAAGTAACTCTTGAAATGCTAATGGGAGCGATTAAATGACTTACACACCTAAACACTCACAAAAAAAATACACAACATGGATTAACAATGAAATTGTTCTGCATACCCCAATGTTGAGCCCTAAATTAATAATTAAAAAATATATTACCTCTCTCCTAGCCAACCGAGATGTGTTGGAGAGGCATGAGGGAAAGTCAGATGAAACCGAATCTTGGTGCGTGGAATGTGGTGAGTTTAAGTATTACTTCCCGTGCCCTACCTATCTAGACATAGCCCAACGATTAGACGAGGTGATGTAGGTGAAACTCAAAGTAGGAAAATCCATTACGGGCGATAGTTATTTCTATCGCTCAACAAATTATTGGTGCGTCATGTTGTTTGGGCGATACATCGAATTAAGAACACAACAAAGCGAGGTGGAGAAGTGAGTTACCTAAAAGATTTACCCTGCGCGGGTTGTGGAACCGAAACCACATACTGCTTCCCCGATAAACCAACGGCGCATTATTGCTATTGTGAGTTTCGGTTTGAGATTGGCGAGCAGATAGCGCGGGAGATTGAGATTTGCGAACCTTGTTTTAATGATGTTTGGTGTGGCAAAGACGAAAAGAATCAAGATTGCTCATGTATTTGTCACCAATACGCCGCTATCGCTAGGGGTGAGAAATGAAAAGATTAGTTTGCTGGTTATTAGGTCATCAATGGGAAGAAACCACATTTTCCTTTTACGCCAAATCTGCAAATACAGATTGGCATTTAATAAAACACGCTGGGCCGAAAAACTGTAATCGTTGTAAGAGATTTTCAGAGCCAGCGGTAGTGGCAATAGATAAGGCGACAATGGAGCTAGTTGCAGATGTTGTCTGTGAATCGGAGAAATATAAATGACCCACGATGAATTGCTGGATGAAATTAAATCTCTAAACGATTCTTGTTCCATTTCGAGCCGTTTGGGAAATGCGCTTAAAGCGGTAGTGGAATTGCATAAGCCAAACGAGTTTGGTGATTGCTCAATTTGCGTTATTCGGACAGTAATTGATTTGGGAGTTGCTTCCTATCCCTGCCCAACTATTCAAGCCATCGAGAAGGAGTTGAAGTGAGCAGTTTTGACAAGTCTTACTCAGGACTAAACCAACGGATGAAACCGCTAGTGATGCGAGATAAAGGTATCAGTTATGGCGAACT
>Ga0207958_1000353_pt1 | contig 14290 bp, 12 predicted proteins | sample CryBogCBH27Jul07_FD_184606 | JGI IMG/M metagenome (GOLD analysis project Ga0207958, IMG submission 184606) | Freshwater microbial communities from Crystal Bog, Wisconsin, USA - CBH27Jul07 (SPAdes) (version 2) | ecosystem: Environmental > Aquatic > Freshwater > Lake | place: Crystal Bog... | reverse complement strand
TCCATGGATGGTTGAGATCAACCATCCCTTGTAGGCTGAAGAGCTAGATCGGGCCTGTACCGCTGGCATTCCCGCTCCATTATGGATGGGCATGAAAACTGCCTGTAAATCTCCAAGAGTGCTACAAAGTTAGGTTCGAGCGAATGGTTATGGATGCAAAGCGTCAGGAAGCCCCAGTTGATTTTGATGTTGATGCGGGGATTGAAGCATTAAGTCGTTGGTTGCCAACTCAAAATCCCATCAAGGACTTTATTCAGCAAAACACGTTAGCGTGTCTTCAAGATAAGCCCTTTCATGAAGCGCTGGCTATCGCCGCCAAAATCTATGGTGCTCGGAGCTATCTGCCGCTCAGCTACTATCAGGCCCGTTACCGGTCGGGTCGAATCAGTCCGCACTCTCTGCAATATGCGCTGGAGATGATTGAGCCGGATTCAACGCGTCGTTTATCGCTTCGCGACAAGGTCCTTCGTGATGAGCCGGAAACCTTCTCAAGGCCTACCTCGATTGCACAACATGGTGTGCGGTCACTCTGGCTAACCTCTTTAGAAGTCAATCTCGATGCCCTGGCGCATCCCATTCTTTTTCGCCTAATCGGAAACTTTCTGGATCAGGGCATTAGCCAATGGTCGATAGCCCGGGAAGGAGAGAGCTTATGGTCCTGTATCGGGCGTATGGTGAGAGCCAGTATCGTCTCTCTCCATCCCTTTCAGAATCCCGAGTCCCGGGAAATTTTCAAAATGGATGTCGACGATGCCATTCGCTACGCCCTTCATCGATTAGCCGGAAAAAGGGAATACTTTGAGCGTTACCTTCTCGAAATGGCTCTGGCCCATCCGGGATGGTCTGGAATGGTTCGTGTCATTGAAAAAAATCCGCAGAGGTTGCTTTCCCCCCGAAATATTCGATTGAAGGACTTTTTGGCGGTTGAGCTGGCCATACAGCTCGCGATTCTGTCCGACCGTTGTGGAAATACGTTTCCTTCGGTATCGAGCACCGCAGGTGTTGAAGCGATTGATAGCCTTGAACGGATCATGACGAACCCTTTGCTCCCAAAGACCCTGAGGGTTTGGCAGGAGGCTTTTGAGCACTCCCTTTACATTGAGTTGTTGGCTGGCCTGAAAAAAAGTGCAACTTTGCGGCATAAGAACTCCCAGCCGCCTCTGGCGCAGGCGCTCTTCTGTATCGATGACCGTGAATGTTCGATACGGCGCCATCTAGAAGAGGTCAATTCATCCATCAAGACTTACGGGGCCGCAGGTTTCTTTGGTATTGATTTTTATTATCGAGGAGTCGGTGACATCTATCCGGTAGCCCAGTGCCCAGCTGTGATAACGCCGAGACATCTCGTATTGGAGTCTGTTCCGGACGAGGGCTCTCCTCTCAAAAAAACGAATACTGAAACCGGCCATCTGCCATTTGGTTCGCGTTCACTCATGAAAGGTTGGCTATTTACTCAGACTGCAGGTCTTGGCTATGCCGTTCGGTTGGCCTTTGACACCTTCCGGCCCGGTTCAAATCTTCTTAAATTGCGTCAGTTGAGCGAAGTGGATGTGCGTACTCGACTTCACCTATTAAGAGAGTCAGATGAGCCGGATGCTGAAGGGCGATTACTGGGCTTTTCGCGCCAAGAAATGGCAGAAAAGTTGGAGGGGCTCTTAAAAAGCATCGGTTTGGTGCGAGACTTTGCACCGATTGTGGTTGTCATAGCCCATGGTTCAACGAGCACCAACAATACGCACTTTGCCGCATACGATTGTGGTGCGTGTGCAGGTAAGCCTGGGGCTCCCAATGCACGGGCATTTGCTCAGATGGCAAATGATCCGCAAGTCCGGGAAATCCTCTGTGCCCGCGGTATCGATATTCCGGAAACGACGTTATTTGTAGCAGCGATGCACAACACAACCAGTGATGAAGTCACTTACTTTGACCGACATGACTGGCCAGAGCCGATCCCTATGCCATTGGTTACCTTTCAGCGGAGTATGGATGAGGCCTTAGAGCGCAACGCCCATGAACGTTGCCGTTGGTTCGAGTTGGGGCCAAGCGCGAAGACCTTAGCTGCAGCCATTGAGCATGTAAAAACCCGATCCACATCCATTTTTGAACCCCGACCAGAGTACGACCACAATAACAATCTCTATTGTGTGGTGGGTAATCGAGATCTCACCAGCTCCCTCTTTATTGATCGGCGGTCTTTTCTTCATTCCTACCAGCCCGCTGACGATTTGGATGGAAGCACGTTGGCACGAATTCTCGGGGCCATTATTCCGGTCTGTGGCGGGATCAATCTGCAGTACTTCTTCTCGAGAATCGACAATTCAGCTTATGGGGCAGGAACAAAGCTACCGCACAATGTGATCGGACTCTTGGGTGTTGCTAATGGCGTTGAAGGAGACCTCAGAACCGGCCTAAGTTCGCAAATGGTGGAGATTCATGAGGCTGCGCGCTTAATGATCGTGGTTGAGCAGGTGCCAGCCATCATAGATCAGGCTTTTTCACAGATCAGTCATCTCATGAACTGGCTGGACAATGAGTGGGTTCGTTTTGCATCGCTAGACCCTTCGGATCAGACCATTCACATCTACAGAGACAACGGCTGGAAGAAGGAGGCATTGCCTCCTGATTTTGAGGTCCCTATGGGTCGATGGTCCATGGATGTTTATCGGGGAAAAACAGAAACCATACCCGTTCACTATCTGACCCGGGGGCTCGCATGAATCAACTGATTCTCGCATCACAATTGTTCCCGCTGATCGGTTTTGTGACGATTGTTTTTATCGGACACTCGGAAAATGCGGTCGCTCGAATCAGCCTCTTCTTTACCCACCTGATGGGAATCGCGGTGGTCGGACTCCTGTCGGTCTGGGTTTATTCGGGATTTCCACAACACGAATACGAATGGTTCACTCTCTATCGTTCGGGTGAGTATCAGTTTCCTTTGGTGTTTCTGTTCGATAAGACCGCGGCGGTATACCTTTTTTGCACGTGGATCATCTTCTCGGTGATCGTCCGTTACTGTCGCTACTATCTCCACCGTGAGGCCGGGTACAAACGCTTTTTTCTGACCATTTTCAGTTTTATCTTCGGGCTGAATATGGTCATTCTGTCGGGTGTGCTCGACATGTTCTTCGCCGGATGGGAAATCGTCGGGATTTCCTCGTTTCTTTTGATTGCGTTTTATCGGCATCGGATTCAACCCATTCGAAACGCTCAGCGGGCTTACAGCATCTACAGGTTGTGTGACTTTGGTCTGTTGTTGGCGGCCTTGCTTTTAGACGTCATTGTTCATGGTCACAATCACTTCATCGAATTGGATCAGGCGCTAGATCCCGTCCGGTCTGAAAATTACCTCGAATTAACGGGCCTTTCGTTACTCTTGATCCTGGCGGCCTGCGGAAAATCGGCACAATTTCCTTTTTGCTTCTGGATTCCGCGTGCAATGGAGGGACCCACACCTTCCAGCGCAATCTTCTATGGTGCGCTTTCTGTTCACCTTGGTGTCTTTCTACTCATTAGAACCGAGGCGGTTTGGGGTGACCATTTGATGGCTCGCCTGATCATCCTTCTTGTCGGAATTCTCACCGTGCTGGTGGCCTCCATTTCGGAAAAAGCTCAATCGAACATCAAAGGCCAGATTGCTTATGCCTCGATTGCTCAGGTTGGGCTCATGTTTGTTGAACTTTCGCTGGGCCTCCAGCCTCTGGTTCTTTTGCATTTCCTCGGTAATGCGTTTCTTCGCTCTTATCAACTGTTGGTTTCTCCCTCAATCATTACGCATCGTTTGCGTGTTCAGGGGGCAACCGATACTCGGGTCGATCTTCGCGAAACCTCTATTATTCAGCGTGCTCCGGAGATCATTAAGGAGCATTTATCTGAGGTTCTTCAAACTACCCTGGAGGTGATTGCAGTCCAAGAGTTCAATCTTGAGGCTACGGTGCGATCGATCCTTTGGGACTCCTTTCGACATCTGGGATCAGTCATCTCGAAAACCAGGGCATGGTTCAGGTGGGCTATGGTGTTTTTACTCGCAGGGGTCGGCTTTGGAATCGCTATGGCCGGATTATCAATCAGGCCCTATTGGGCTGGATTGCTGGCGTTGATGATGTTGACTCTTGCCGTTTTGGCCTTTACGCGGAAACGCGACCCCTTTAAAACCTGGCATTCGGTTTGCGGCAGTACCGTGTGTGCAGGCGTTTCCACCTGGGTGATCAGTCACGGGGTGGGAAGCTACCTGATTTGGTTCATTGGAACGATCTTGCTCGCGTGGATACTGGGATCTCTCGCCATGTGGAGGATGAGGGCAAACAAGGATTACGAGGACAGTCCATTCGTCTATCGGGCGATGGCGGAACGGGCGCCAGGACTGACTTTATTGCTCTTTGTAGCCTTTCTGGGAGTCGTAGGGTTTCCGATATCCCCTGCCTTTGTCGGACAGGATTTGATTCTCTACTACACGAGCATTGATCATGCGTGGCTGACGCCCTTGATCGCTATATCGATGGTGCTGAATGGGGTTTCAGCGGCGGGGATATTTACCCGGATGTCGATGGGCTTGCCCTATGATCTGACGCAAAGGCATATGCACGATCACGATGCCGGCATTCCTCGGGGGCATTGAGCATCCGGCGTGAACCCATTTCACTCACCGCTTTCCCAAGTGATAGCCCCGCGTCGGGGCTTTCCAGGATTGGGGTTTTCACTGCTCTTTGGGGAATCCCAAAGACTGCATCCACCCAGTGCGACATAAATGAGAAGCAATAGGCCGTAGCCACGGAAACGGTGCATCATGGTCGTGTGATTGGGTCAATGAAAGGAACTCAAAGTGCCTGCTTGAAGACTTCCCTAGATACTAGCATGACCGGTTCTGATCGGTGGAACTCGGTATGTGGAGAGCGTCTCAGAGTAATGGACATGCTTGATGCCTGAGCCAAAAGCGCGGATCTGTCTCATTTGGCTACAAAGCAGGCATATTCCGCCTCGCACTGAATTTTGTAGGACTTATCTTTTCCGCAACCACTGATCCGGATCATGTAGTTGGTCCATACCGGACCCATGGGGGCGCCTTCAGAGTTCTTTGCGGCAAGTTCTTCCGTTTTGACGTTGGCGCAGGCAAGGTCTTTTTGCCCGGTCTTTTGCGCTAAAGATTCCGCTGCGCTTAGGTCGCGACTCAGGAAGCGCTGATCGAGGGAAGCGTCATGTTGTACTGCAGCGCAGGCGCTCAGAAGAAAGGGCAGGCAAAACAGCAGGGCAAGGAGGGGCTGTTGTAAGCGGATGAGCATAAACGTCCTCAATTGAGAGCGGGTTGATCAAGGCGAAGGGGGCTTACCAGCCCATGAAGACCGAGGCGGATACCGTATTCATGCTGTTGTAGGCGCTATAAGGGAGTTCGGGCTTGGATTTATTGGCCATCAAGTTCATGTAACCGAACTCAAGACGTGCATTTTCGTTGACGATCCAGCTGATACCGGCAAAGGCACGGTTTTGGTTGAAGCCAGAGTACCCGCCATTGGGATTATTGGCGACATTGTTCGCGTTAAAGAAAAACTCATCCCAGAGGACCAGGCCTAACCGAGGCTCAAATTCGAGGGGATGGAGCAGCTTGATGAGGGTGCGAGGCCGAATGCCCGGGGCGTCGCCCCGAGTAAAACGCATTTCGACCATTTCCCGGAGGGTGACGGTGCCGATTCTGGTGGGGAAAATGTAGCGAATGGCCGGCCAGGCATCCTGTTCGCCGACATAACGTTGGCCGTAGTTTTCGGTCGGAAGATAGGTGTAACCTGCCCACACGGTCAGACGATCTGTCACGGCATAACCCACAGCGGATCGGATCAGTCCTTGATAGAAGTTCATGTTTTCCATCGGGTTTGAATTATTGAAGCGGCCTTGCGATTCAACCCAGAGTCTCACGGTGCTGAGGCGCTCATCCAGGCTGGAGAGGTTTCCTTCCCCGACCGCTTGGGTCCAGAAACCGGCCGACTGTTTGATCCCTTCAGGGGGAGGGGCGGCGGTCAGTGGCCCTGAGATGGCCATTAAAAGGACACTCGATAAAAGGGGCGCGAAGGTTCGATACGCTTCTGATGGAAGGCTGACGATGGCTTCAAAGGCTGGGTCCTCTGAAGGTGCCTCGGCAATTGACTTTACATCGGGCAAACTGGAGATCTTATGGGTGTTTGGCATCATCGAAAAATCACATCAGCTCCCTAACGTGGCCTGAATTCCGGCCGATCTTTTGCCCCATCATATGCAGAAAAATAATGAGTGAAGTCACGAACAGCCTGAACTTGGTCGATCAGATCGTCACGGGGTATAGCACCCATGTCATTGTGGCCTCGATCATTTTGTCATGCCTTGGGCAAATCACCTTCCGAAAGTTGTTGGGGCCAGACCGACTCAAGTCGTGTCACGAGGTCGGAGGCTATTACTTTTCGGTAGTGGGTACGTTTTATGCCGTTCTCGTCGGCCTGATTATTTTTGATGCGCAGGCACGCTTTGACGATGCCAAGACGGATGTCGAAAGTGAAGCGAGTGCCCTTTTCATGATTCACCTGCATGCAGAGCGATTACCACAGCCTCAGGGTGCCGAAATTCAGTCTTTGATCAAAACCTACGCCAACCGGGTCATCGAATCTGAATGGGAAACGATGAAGAGCGGGCATCGTGATGATGTCGCTCGGGGGCTTTTGGTGTCGATCAGTCGAAAGCTCGATGCGATTGAGCCTGGATCACAGGGTCAGGAGACGGTTTACGACAAAGTGCAGGATGAACTCACCTCGGCCTGGACGATGCGGCGGCAACGCATCAGTCATGTTGAATACCGATTGCCGGATCTTGAGTGGGAGGTTCTCCTGATTGGCGGACTGGTGACGGTGGTCTTTAGTTACTTTTTCGTGCTGGAGAGCCTCTGGATGCAGGCGGCTATGACCGCGTTGATGTCACTGGTCATTGCTTTCAATATCTACGTCGTGGTTGAACTATCCAATCCCTATCTTGGCAGCATTGTGGTTTCGAAAAAGCCGTTTCAGGTCATTACCGCCCAACTCGTCGTGCATGAGTGAAGGGTATTGACGACCCTGCAGCGGACGGTTGCCGCCGGGAGCCAGCGGCAACCGGTTTGTTTCCAGAGTTGAAAACTCGCCCTGAGCGTTTTTGAGGGCAGTCCCTCTGGAGGGGAGTTTCCCTGTTCCCGACGCATACCTGCTCTATTTCCCCAATCACTTTCCTGAGCTGATTTTGCTGTCGGGGTCGCCTGAGAGTGCTTAAGAAAAGCCAAAAGGGCACATGTTCCCGCGGCTGATTTTAAGGGAGCTCACGCTGACGCTCCTGCTCCCCGAACTTCTGAGTTCGAGGGCACAGGGCAACCTGGAAAAAAACTCCCGGTTACGGATTTGGTAGCCATCAGGTTCACGATTGAGGAGGTTACTCCGTCCGTTTTGGAGAGCATGAGTGTGCTCATCTCGGCTTAATGCGGGCGACACGCGCAGCCCCCTCTAACTGAGAGGGACATTTAGCGAAGTGAATGCGTACTTCTCCGGTTGTTGCTGTCGCTAATCGTCATATTTTTTGGGGATGTCATTCTTGCGGGGGTGGGGTGCAATCTCAGGAGGAATGTTTTTCTCGATTCGAATCAGGGTGTCCGTTTATTGCTGCATCATTTTCAATTATGACGAACAACTGAGAAAACGAGCAGACATCAGAGGTTGAGCCAACTTATTTCAACTTATTTCAATTTTGGCAGTGCGTCGACATGTTAGATTCATGATTTGGCTAAAGGTTAATCTGAGTTAGAACTCCCCGCTTTAACCATGGATTACTTAAGGTTATCGAGCTTCAAGTGATAATGTCCTCAAGTGATTTCTTTGCGTTAACGCAGAAACCGATGTTGTCAGTGAACCGGTACATTTTGTTACCGGCCCTCATTGTGGCTGTGTGTTTTTTTATCAGGGAGCATTTCGCTATTCCGGCTATGGGTATTCAGCAGCAGTTCCCGTTTGGTATTGCGCTGGTTCTCACCGGTTTCCTGCTGGGATTCCGATCGGGATTGATGATGCTCGTCATGACAGGGTTGAGTATTTACCTTTGGGGAACGCATCCGAATCCTGACTACCCCCTCGCACTTCCCATCAATCTCGCGATGGCTATCCCGGTTCTGGCGCTCAGCGCCTGCATTCGCCGATTGCTCAATGATCAAAGGGCTCAGCGAGAGATGCTCAGTGATTTTATTGCCATTCTCGCTCATGAAGTCAGAACGCCGCTCTCAACCATCAAGATGGCGGCAGAAAATCTTCACGAGGATAAACACGATGAATATTCTTCAAGGCGAGCAGGAAATCTCCTCTTAGCCAGTGAGCAAATAGAAGATGTCATATCCCGATGTATTGATGCCGATCTTCTGGAGTTGAATAAGATTTCGCCAAAATTAAGTTCTTTTAATCTAGAGCCTTTCATTAAGGACCGAATTGATTTTTCAGTTGCTCCAGAGCGTATTGTTTTTGATTGCCAGTCCACGGCATCGATAGTGACGGATTCTTTTTTATATGGCACCGTGATCAGTAACCTTTTGGAGAATGCACTCAAATATTCTTTGAGAAGCAGTCATGTGGTTCTTATAGTCTTTGAGCAAATGAAACGCGGACGTCGGGGAGTTACTGTGCGCTGCGAAAATCAAATTGATCCCAGCACTGCCCCTGATCCAAAAAAGCTGTTCCGAAAGTATTACCGATCTGACAGGGTTGCCTTTTTGCCAGGCATGGGCCTGGGATTGTGGTATTCGAATCAAATCGTCAATGCGTTGTCAGGCTTCATAGGAGCGGAGATCACGTCATCGATGGTGACCTTCTCTGTATGGATTCCATGCGAGCCGTAAGTTCGCCATCCCGCATCAAGGTCGTGGTCGTGGAAGATGACCTTGCTCATCAGGAAGAGCTATTGATTCGGCTCCGTGATGAAGGGTATGACGTCCATGGCGCTGATTGTGGTGAAAGTCTGGATGAAATTGCAAAGGAGGGCATGCCAGACCTTCTCATCATGGACTTAAGTCTTCCCGAGGAGGATGGTCTGAGTATCGCGAGTCGATACCGTCAGCTGAGTCCTGACCTTCTGATCATTATCTTGACAGGTCGCGTCAGGCCTGGAGATAAAGTGCTGGGTTATGAGGCAGGCGCCGATCTTTACCTCACTAAGCCCCTTCGTTCCCGTGAGTTACTGGCCGCCATGCAATCGCTTACTCGTCACCTCAATATCAGGGCATTGAGCGATGATCGCTGGAAGTTGGATCGTCAGTCAGGTGTCCTCGAGTCACCAAATCAACAGAGTTTTAGTCTGGGAGAAAGCGCTGTTCGAATTCTGGAAACCTTCGCTCAGGCGCCAGATCAAAAGGTCTCGACCTTGCGGCTCCTTGAATTATTGGGATTGCCTGACGATGCTGCCGGGCGACGGGCTCTGGCCGTTATTTTGACGCGAATCCGCTCGAAACTGAGGTCCTCTCTGGGGAACCGCCCACTGATCAAGTCGATTCGGCTTGAGGGCTACAAGCTCTGTATTCCCTTACGTATCTTGAATTAAGCCGACGAAACCAAAACAACTCGTGGAGTTGCCGCTTTCCCGTCAGGGGGCGGCGAGAAATGTGGCGATCTCCACAAGTTGTGGATCAAGGTTAACAAGGGGGCATCCTTAAGTATTGCCGACTATTTCAAGTCGTTTGAGATGGCTTGATTGTCTGCGTCAATCCGCTCCATGGCCTCCAATGCTTTCTGATAGGGCTCGGTTGAGATACTTATTTCACCCCGGATAGGGTTATCCAGAACCGCGATCAGAGCAATCATGCCGGCCAAGAAAACGACATAAAACCCGGTCAAGAGTGCGTGGGTTTTGAGCGATGGCAGGTGAAAAAAGAAGGTGATGGGTATGGTAAGCACAGCGCCTCCAATGATCACCAGCCATAGGGCGCTCGGAATACCTACGTCTACCCCGTTGACGCGCATTCTTCTTGCTTTCACCATGTCGGAAAATGCAGAGACTGCTTCACCATAGCCTGCAGGCTGATTCTTGGCCTTGGACTCATAGTTGGCAAGTTTCTTGTGAAGAGTGGTAATCAAATCGACACCGATCATGGGGCTTTGGCCGTGTTTATGGGCGGGCCACGAAATTTCAATAATGTCTTTCGTATAAGTCTTGATCTCTGCAAGAATTTCTTCGTGGGATGGATCCTTGAGAACATTGACACACCGGTAGAGCTGGATAATGGAGGCGGCCTCCTCATCCACGAGGTCGTTTAACTTGTCAAAGTTCTGCCAGGCGGCAACCGCCACCAATCCCAATAGAAGGCCATAAAGCATGCCCACTGCGCCAAAAATGGCGCTCACGGCTTGATCCGCCTCATGAGACCTGTAGAAATGTTTGGCGATGATTCCACGGGTGGCCACCAGTGCGGTCAGTGACACCAATAAGAAAATAGCCTTAATGCCGAGCCCAAGCTCCAGGCTCGGTATATCGTAGATCCAATAGATATCCATGAATGACCCCTACTGTTTAAGTGAGGCGCTTTAATCTGAGCCTCGCCTTAAGTTCTCGTTCAGGGGGTGATTGTATAAATAATCACGGGCTCCAGAAGTGTACGGGGCCTTGATGGTAGCCTATTTTTTAGGAAGAAAAGGGAAGGGGGCTGGGTCGGAGCTTATTCTTCCGATTCGTCAATGTTCACATCCGGTAAATCCGGGGATTCAGGCTCTTTCGGTTCGCCGAATCGAAGTCGGCTGGAGGCAACAATTCCGGCACTGTGACCGAGTTTCTGACCGATCCCTCCGCCCACCAATCCTCCCGCAAGGCCGAGTGCGCCAGAGAGAACTGTCTCCGCAAGATGCTCTTTGGCAATTCGCTTGAACCAGACCTTGGTCGGTGGCTTGCGGTAGCTGTTTTGCGAAGCATCGGACCCCTCCGAGGTCTCGGGAACTGGGTCGGTGGCCTGTTCCGCGATGGCGCCGCCAACGCGACCTCCGATCCTGCCAAAAACAGTCCGGGTCATCGGACCTCCAAGGACCGAACTCAAAGCTACACCACCCGCTTCTCCAACCGCTTCCCCGAGCCGTTCTGTTCCCTTCCTGGCAAGAATAGCTTCTGGCTCGATCGTCTCTGGGGGAGGCGCGCCTTCAGCTTTATCTGCGGCATAGTCGTATCCATAACGAGCGCCCAAAGATCCTCCGGCGAAGGCGCCGATTTGAGCCCCTACCACGACGCCACCAGGTCCAGCGACCGCCCCAATCACCCCCCCGATGGCTGAACCGACGGCTTCACCGGCACTCATCGCAATAACGCCACCGGCCAAGCCCTTGCCGTCAATGTCTTGCGATGCTTGATTCGCCAAGCCTTTTGTCGCATGAATGAGCGCGCTACCGGCATCTTGCGCGTGATGGAAAACGAGGCTGGCTCCCGTTTTGAATCGGCCTTCTTCTGGGGCTTTCTCCGGGCCATCCTCACTCGTTTCATCTCGGCTTTTCTCTGGCTGCTTATTACTCATATTTGCTGATTGCTCAAAAATTGAGTGGCTGCTCATCCCCTTTCGGAGATGCGGGTTTGGACAATCCTTCGGGCACGAAAACAGATGCTGACCTCGCGCTCGAGTTTACCGTCCGCGGGCAATATTCGGATAGATATGCTTTAGCGTTCAAGGTGAACAGCACAATAGACTAAGTCAGTAGCTCTTCAGGACACGAATCCCGGGCTTTGTGGCGCCTTAGATATGTTTCGAGGTCAGGAAAGTCCGCCAGCAATCCATATTCGCTGGCCCAAAGCAATGTTTGGGTGACGACGATATCGACAACGTTGAAATCTTTGCCCGCCAGATAAATCCGGTCTTTTGCCACATCATTCAGCACAGCCGCAGCCCTTTGAAAGTTTGTTCGGCTAAGAGCCACTTCTTCCCGCGACCGCTTTTCGGTGGGGTAGAGCGCCGTATGCCGCCGGATTTGCCAAAGGGGCTGATCCAATTCGGTCGCACAAAACAGGAGCCATTGATCATGTAAGGCACGTTGGCTGGTGCCTGGCGGGGGCGCTAAGCCCCGATCCACAAATGCGTCAGCCAAATAGAGGCAAATGGCGATTGACTCCGATAAAACTAAATCGCCGTCGACGAGAACCGGGACGCGACCAAAGGGGTTCAGTTTCAGGAATTCAGTCCGCTGATGTTCGCCTTGAGACAGGTTCACCTGAATTCCTTCAAAGGGGATGTCTAGTTCTTGCAATACCCATCGGCACCGACTTGAGCGTGTACCCGGGGATTCAAATAACTGCATGGCGTATTCCTCGCTTTCGGTTTATCCGGCGCTATGGGTACCTCATGTCACGTATTCAATCATCAGAAGATGGGATATGGCACGAATCTGACGTGGAACTTTTAGTTGAAATCAATAAAACTGACCTAGATCCATGCCTTTGTATAGATGAGCAACGTCTTTCGCATATCCGTTGAACAAAAGTGTGGGCTGATTGATCAGCTCACCTTGTGGACCTATGTGATATTCATCGGGATGACCTGAAGGGGTCGACAACGAGGGGTTAACATTTGAATAGAAGCCATAGGCATCAGGACGTTTTAGTTGCCATGTGGGGATGGGCTGATCCTCAACCAACCGAATTCGAACCAGTGACTTAGCGCTTTTGAACCCATATTTCCAGGGGACAACAAGCCTTACTGGGCCGCCGTTTTGATTCGGCAGGGTTTGTCCGTACATCCCAAAACAGAGCAAAGTTAAGGGGTGCATGGCCTCATCGATGCGAAGGCCTTCAAGATAGGGCCATTGAAGGATGCTTGTGTTCTGCTCTGGCAATTGTGACGGTCTGTAGACGGATGTAAATTCGACAAACTTTGCATTACCGGTGGGGCGGACTTTCTTGAGAAGCTTGGAAAGGGAGTATCCGATCCATGGAATCGTCATCGACCATCCTTCGACGCAACGGTGTCGATAAATCCGATCTTCAAGCCCCGAGATTTTTTGCAGAACGTCTATATCGAAGGTCATCGGCTTATGGACTTCGCCATCGACAACGACCGTCCAGGGGCGGGTCACTAAAAGAGCCGCGAGATTCGATGGTGTGGTCTTATCCGGTCCAAATTCATAAAAGTTGTTGTAGTGTGTGGCAAAGTCGAAGAGGGTTGCTTCGGAGCGATTGAGGCCGTAGTTGCGATGCGCAATGACGTGTAAGTCACTCGCTTTGACCGGGAGACTGGCCGCAACGGTTAATCCAGTAATCGTCTGGATAAATCGCCGCCGATTCCAATAGATATCGGAGGGCGTGATCGACGAGGGGATGATGTTCACGTCTTGGCTCCATGAGAATAAAGCGACAACGCTCCAGCCGGAGGCTAGAAGTTCAGCATAGCACCAATCCCAAGGCTTAAGATTAATGAAGAGAGTAGTCGTTTCGAGGTGGTTAACAGTTAGCCTCTCTCCTGACTAAATTGCAGTAGGGATACTCATTTTTTTGTGAGTGAGGTCGATGATCTGTGGCCCTTGAGCTTCCAGATCGCATATTCAGTTGAATTTTGGCCCATGTATTTCGTCTCGTCCTCAGGCCCAAGAATTTCCCGGGTAACCTGAGCGGCTCGGCCTGTTGCTGAGATAGTTTGAGATCCGTCTTTATGTCTTGAGCAGGCGACCGTGTTCCCATGAGGCATCGGCCAAGGTGACTTCCATCGCATTTTATTTCCGATCGTGGGCATTTGATGCCCCCCATGCTTTTCTTCGAGCAACTTCAGTACCTCCTCTGCAGTAGGGCTAAATGAATCATTGGTCACTGGTTGATGCTCTCTTGGCTTGTGGGGATCAATGTCAGCCCTTATCGCTGACTAGAATTGATTCGCTGATGGCAGCAATGATATCTCGCAGGTGAGATGAAATTTGAAATGAGAGTCGCGAGCTTGATACCCCTGAGGGGGGGGCAGCAGAGGCAGGTTTTGCGAGATTAAGCCCATCCAAAAAATTCACGTTAATTTACCTTATTCGAATCCCGTCTTTTAGTTAAGAAAGGTCCTTTCCAGAAACCAGTAGCCTCCTATTAACGCGATGACGGCGGAGCAGCTCCTGAGGATTCGGTTGGCTTGAGGGGAGGAGTTATTTATCGACCAGATGATCGGTAAAACGACCGCGGTAACTGCGATCTGGCCGCTTTCAATCCCCAGGTTGAATGAGAAAAGGGGCATTAGGATTCCTGAGCTACCAGTTGAGATTTCCATTTCCTTCAGCACGCCGGCAAATCCAAATCCATGAACACATGCGAACGGCCTGCACATTGCTGA
>Ga0207958_1000352_pt1 | contig 14296 bp, 14 predicted proteins | sample CryBogCBH27Jul07_FD_184606 | JGI IMG/M metagenome (GOLD analysis project Ga0207958, IMG submission 184606) | Freshwater microbial communities from Crystal Bog, Wisconsin, USA - CBH27Jul07 (SPAdes) (version 2) | ecosystem: Environmental > Aquatic > Freshwater > Lake | place: Crystal Bog... | reverse complement strand
CAGGCTCTTAAGCCCATTCGATCCCCATACCCGCCATGCGAAACCCTGGCCCGCCACTGTCCTTCGAATCCATCGTCGACGCCCTGTTTCGGGCTCTGGGCGCAAGACTCCAGCGCGTGTATTTCCGAACGGTAGAGCAGGCCGGACACCACAAGCGTGACATTCTGGTGACGCGGGTGGAACAGGCGCGCGACAGCCTGGAAGAAGCCAAAACCCAGTTTCAGACTGCCCTTGAAAAATTCAGTCAACTGACCCACTTCGACGGCGGCAACCTTGAAACCGTCTACCGAGAACTGAAGGTGGAGTTCGATTACAGTCAATCGAGAGCCCAACTGGTCCAGGAAAGAATAGGGGCGGTCGAAACGGTCGCCAGAGCCCTTTTTCGCGAATGGGAAGATGAGCTCGACCAGTACAGCAACCGATCCCTCAGAAGCAGTAGTCGACAGAAACTCAGGCTGACTCAGCAGCATTATCTGCAACTGATCACGGCCATGCGAAAGGCCGAAGGCAAAATCGATCCTGTGCTTCGGGTCTTTCAGGATCAAGTCCTGTTTTTGAAGCACAATCTCAATGCCCGGGCGATTGATTCATTGGAGGGTGAACTCCACACCATGACCCAAGGCGTTTCTGGGCTCATCGGCGCCATGGAGCGCTCAATCAGTCGCGCCAATCTTTTTGTCGAATCCCTGAACGGAACAACCCCTAAGGCGCTCCCCCATCACCGGGATTAATTCCGGCCGGACCGAACCCCTCCGAGAAGCGCTCTGACCTTTTCCCCTCCCCCAAAAAGAAGGGCGTCCGAAGACGCCCGAGGGGAGAGCCACACAAGAAATGATTAGTGGTGATAAGCGGTTTCGCCGTGTTCGGTGATATCGAGACCTTCGCGCTCGACTTCCTCGCTTACCCGAAGTCCGATGATCAGATCGACCAGCTTGAAGCCAATCACGGATACCAGACCGGACCAGACCAGCGCCACACCGACGCCCCAGGACTGGCTGATGAACTGCGTCTTGAGATCGTACTCAGCAACCGCATTGGCAACATAATCGTAGACGCCAGTTCCACCCAAGGCCGGTGAAGCGACGATGGCCGTGCCCAGTGCGCCGATGATGCCACCAACCCCATGAACGCCAAAGACGTCGAGAGAGTCGTCGTAACCCAAGGCCTTTTTCAGCGTCGTCACGGACCAGAAGCAAACTGCGCCAGCCACCAGACCCAGAACGATTGAACCCATGGGACCTGCCCAGCCGCATGCCGGGGTAATGGCGACAAGACCTGCTACCGCGCCGGAAGCACCACCGAGCATGCTCGGCTTACCGCGGCTCAGCCATTCCGCACCGACCCAAGCCAGGGTCGCTGCAGCGGTTGCCAGCATGGTGTTCAGGAACACAAGACCCGTGGTGCCGTTAGCCTCCAGATTGGACCCCGCGTTGAAGCCGAACCAACCGACCCACAGGAGGGATGCACCGATCATCGTCATGACCACGCTGTGCGGAGCCATGGACTCTTTGCCGAACCCAATGCGGCGTCCGACCATGATGGATCCAACCAGGCCTGCAATACCCGCATTGATGTGAACCACGGTTCCGCCGGCGAAATCGAGAGCACCCTTCTGGAACAGGAAGCCCGCCGTCGCACCCGCAGCAGCGCCTGCTTCAGGACTGGTGTACGCATCAGGACCCGCCCAATACCAGACCATGTGGGCCATCGGAAGGTAGGCGAACGTAAACCAGAAGACGATGAATGCAAGAATCGCAGAGAACTTCACCCGCTCGGCGAAGGCCCCCACAATCAGTGCCGGTGTAATACCCGCGAATGTCAGCTGGAACGCCACATAGAGATATTCGGGAACAACGACGCCCTTGCTAAAGGTCGCGGCCACCGACTCCGGTTTGACGCCGATCAGGAATGCCTTGCTGAGGCCACCGAAAAAGGCATTACCCTCGGTGAAGGCCACGCTGTAGCCATAGAGCGCCCAAAGCAGCGCCATCACCGAGAAGATCACGAAGACCTGCATCAGGATCGACAGCATGTTCTTGCTGCGCACCATACCGCCGTAGAAGAGCGCAAGGCCCGGCAACACCATCAAGGTGACCAGAATGGTGGCCACAATCAACCACGCGGTATCACCCTTGTCGGGGACTGGAACGGCATCCTCGGCATAGACAAGCCCGAAAGGAAGGGCCGTCAGGACAAAGGTCATTAGGGATTGGGATAACTTTCTCATGGCATTTTCTCTCTCAAGAGCCTTAGAGGGCTGACGAACCGGTTTCACCGGTGCGGATCCGGATCGCTTGTTCGAGGTTGGTCACGAAAATCTTGCCGTCACCGATCTTTCCGGTGTTGGCTGTTGACGCGATGGCATCCAGTGCGGTTTCGAGCAGTTCATCGCTGACTGCGACCTCAAGTTTGATCTTCGGCAGGAAGTCAACCACGTACTCGGCCCCACGATAGAGTTCGGTGTGCCCCTTCTGGCGGCCGAAGCCCTTGACCTCGGTTACAGTGATGCCGGTGATTCCGGCCTCGGAGAGGGCCTCCCGGACATCGTCCAGCTTGAAGGGTTTCAGAATGGCGGTGATGAGTTTCATCGAGGTTGTTCTCCTACTCGCAGCGAGTTTGTTTGTGGGACAAACCCTTAAAAGCAGAAGTCATGCCAACCCCTAGAAAGCAGCAAGAAACAGGCAAAAGTGGGGATTCACCCACCTCAGTCGGGGTCTTTCAGGAGGGAAAGAAAGGTAAGCCTCGCTTTTGCACCATGAGATCGCCCCAAAATGGGGCGCCCAGGTCGAAGTTGCACAGATCTGGGCGCCCGCTTGGAGACTCAGAGCTCCCAGTCAAAACGCGGCAGACCATCAAATGCAGAACGAAGTCCCAAGGCCCAGGCGCTCTGGATCTGGGCGTAGTAAGGGGATTGAAAATCCAGCCGAAGCTCCCGATCAGGCAAGAAACGATCCCGACGATAGAGCATGAGATCAATCGGCGGACCCACGGTTAGGTTGCTGCACATGGTGGAGTCCAACGAGACCAGAGCGCAACGCGCGGCATCTTCCAGAGAGATTTCGGGGTGAACGACCCGATTCAGAATCGGTTTCCCGTATTTGGATTCGCCAATCTGAAGGAAGGGCGTATCCGGTGGTGCCTTGATGCAATTCCCCTGCGGATAGATCAGAAAGATCTCAGGATCCTGACCCAGGATCTGGCCCGCCAGAATAAATGTCGCCTCCGGCGAAAATCCAGATCGCTGAAGGGCATCCCAATGCTGGCTTTGAATCTCCACACTCATCTGCCCGATCACGTGAGCCGCATCGAAAACGGTCGTGACTCGAGTCAGACTGCATCCCGCCTCATCATGCGCTATCGCCTGTTCTATGCGGTGGATCAGGGCCTGAGTCGTGGCCAGACTCCCGGCCGCCAGAAGCGCCAGAATCCGATCCGACCCCGCATCAAAGCGATGCATCTTGCCGTAAACGCTCGCCTGATCAATCCCCGCGTGCGTCCTGGAATCAGATGCAAGTACAAAACCATCCTTGGACTGTATGGCAAGACAATAAGTCATGAAGGGCCTCCTTTCGGGCCCCTACTCTACAGCGCCGCCCTGAAAGCGTCGATGCGAAACTCGCCCTTTCAGGCAAAAGAAAACCCGCCGAAGCGGGTTTTCTTTTGCCGATCATCCGGAAGCAAAATTACTTCGCCTCCTTGACCTCGACATCCTTGAGGGCTTTCTTGACCTCATCGGCGGCATCACCCGCCATCTTTCCCTTGGCACTTTTCTTCGCGTGCTCCAACTCCTTCAAAGCATCCGCTTCGGCCTTGGCCTTGGTGTCGTTACCCTGCGAGCTTCTGAAACCCTGGGGCACCGGCGCCTTTTTGTCTTCCTGAATCAGAGCCTTCTCTGCAGCATCAATCTCCTTGATGGCTTTCGTCTCGTTACCTGAGCGTGCGTCCTTTTCCGCCTGATCCAAAGTTTTCTGAATTGGGGTGGGTTCAGGCGCTTTTTTTGCCGCACACCCCACCAAGAATGTCCCGCTCAAAACAAGAAGCAGAGAGCCAGATTTCATCAAAATGTTCATTGGTTTGATCTCCATATAGTTCAGTTCACGACCTGATCATCATTCCAGCCTTGGGCTAGAAGAGAATGGTCATGTCCGTCGAGAAGGTGAACTGGTAATCCAGCATCTGTCCCTGCGAATTCATGAACGTCTTTGCGCTTGAAAAGTCATAGCGAGCATTCGGACGGATCGTGATCCACTTCAACGGCTTGTAATTCAGACCCGCTGTCATCGCGTAGTAGCTTGCGCCACCCGTTGGATACTTTGACATGTTTGAAGAATTACACGCGTAGGAGTAACCCGAGGCAGCATCACCCGGAGTCTGCAAGTTAAATGCCCCACCACAACGTCCAGGACCCGCGATACGGAAACCATCTTGGTCTCGGAACCATTCAGCACGTACACCGACGCCCAGATTGTCTTCAAGGTCATAGGTCAGATACTGGTTAATGCCGTACCACTGCGCGTTCTGCTGTCCGGTCGGAGTGATGACGTTATTCGCAAACCCATGGTCATGCTGGATAACGTAATGGAGCGTGTTATCGAGCCAGTTACCCTTACCTACGATGCTGTAAATAGCCCAGGTGCTGTTGTCATGACCTCCGGTCGGGCCGGCCGTTGACGTCACGTTGAGCGAGTAGTCCTTTTCATCACTGGTCCAAGTACCGCCCCCAATGAAGTCCCAGGACGTCAGGTTGGTATTGAAGTTGCCGTCCCAGCCGCCGGTGGCGCTTCCGGTGACGGTACCCAGAATGGCAGACCAGTTGTCATCGAACGCATAATTACCCAGGATACCGGTGTGCGTGAAGGGCTCGCCGTATTGCATGGTGTAGGCGTGGGTGTAGAAGAAGTTGTCCGGAGCGGTCACCACTTCATAGCCGACTGGGGTGTAGAAGTGACCCGCCTTCACGGAAAGGCCGGTACCCACCGGAAGATTCATTTCCACGTAAGCCTGCGGGAGGGCCAGGCCATAGAACCGCTGACTCCAGCTGGTCAGGTGAAGATCGTAGTTACCGCGGTTTTCAGGGAAGCCGCCTCGGGGATTCAGCGCAGGCGCGCCGTAGGCCTGGGTGAAGATGGCGTCCGTACCGTACATGACATCCACGCGGCCACCAATGTCAAAATCATCACTCCCAACGGTGATCGCACGCTGGAGATACCCGTAGAACTGATTCATCTGGAGTTCGCCGGAACGATCGCCGAAGGTCACAGGACCATTGAACTTATCGGCCGGAGCATTTGCATTCGCCGTGACACCGCTGTTCAACCAGCCACCCCAGGTCACGCCGTAATCAGAAAGCGGCTGATGGTTCTTACTCCCCAACGCAAAGTCGACAAGACCAGTCGTATCCTCGATCTCTTCAGCGAGTGCGCCAAGGGGGTTAAGGGCAAGGATCAGGGCCGAACTCAGCGCGGCGGTCCTGAACAGGGAATGAGTGCGAAGTCGCATGGGATACCTCCAGTTTGTATGACCACTTTATTACTGCAGGAGTTGTGCCAAACCTCAATGCATTGAAAATAAAGCAACAGCCGATGTTGTTTTGCAACAACTTGCACCTGACTTGTGCATTTATAGAGAAATCCGCACCAAGATGTGGACTCATCCCCTGCTTCCAGCTCCGCTAGAATGGGGTATGAACTCCCCTCATCACATCCTCCGCACCATTTTTGGATTTGAGGATTTTCGGGGGTTACAGGGTGAGACTGTTGCCCACGTGATCCGTGGCGGCGATGCCTTGGTCCTGATGCCCACCGGTGGCGGAAAATCACTGTGTTATCAGGTGCCCGCCCTGTGCCGGCCGGGAACGGCTGTTGTCATTTCACCACTGATTGCCCTCATGCAAGATCAGGTGGAAGCCCTCCGACAACTCGGGGTTCAAGCCGCTTATCTCAACTCCATGCTGGACTTCGAAACGCAGCGTGATGTGGAGAGCGCGCTCAGGAGCGGCCAACTTCGACTCCTTTATGTCGCTCCGGAACGGCTCAATACGGACCGCTTTCTCGCGTTGCTCGATGAGGTCACCGTCAGCCTGTTTGCCATCGATGAAGCTCATTGCGTCTCCCAATGGGGCCATGACTTCAGGACCGACTATCTTGCCTTGTCGCTCCTGCATCAGCGCTACCCTCAGGTTCCCCGCATTGCACTGACCGCGACCGCTGACGAGAAAACGCGACAAGAAATCACCGTGAGGCTCGGCCTCAATGACGCTCGGGTGTTTGCCCAGAGCTTTGACCGCCCGAACATCCGCTACGCGATTGCCCCCCGCCAAAACGCCAGAGCGCAGCTCCTTAAATTCCTCAGAACCCACCACCAGGGAGATAGCGGTATTCTGTATTGCCTTTCACGACGCAAAGTCGAAGACACTGCTATTTGGCTCGTGAAGGAGGGATTGCGCGCTCTTCCTTATCATGCGGGCCTGAGCCCTGAGGTCAGGCAGGATCACCAACGGCGGTTTGCTGTCGAGGAAGGCCTGATCATGGTCGCGACCGTCGCCTTCGGCATGGGGATCGATAAGCCGAACGTTCGCTTCGTGGGTCATCTCGATCTTCCCCGGAGCATTGAGGCCTATTATCAAGAAACTGGCCGGGCCGGTCGTGACGGCGCTCCAGCTAACGCATTCATGCTCTTTGGCATTCAGGACATTGTCACCCTCCGACAAATGCTGGATGAATCCGATGCCGACGAAAATCGAAAGCGACTGGAGCGACAGCGACTTGAAGCCATGCTGGGGCTCTGCGAAACCACACTCTGCCGTCGCCAGGTTCTTCTTCGTTACTTTGGGGAGGAACCGGCCAAACCTTGCGGAAACTGCGATAACTGCCTTTCCCCCCCCGCCAGCTGGGATGCAACCGAAGCCGCCCGAAAGGCGCTCTCCTGTGTCTACCGGAGTGGCCAGCGCTTCGGCGTCCAGCACCTTGTAGACGTCCTCCTGGGTCGGAGCAATGACCGTATCCAGCGCTTGGGTCATGAGCAGCTTTCAACGTTCGGGATTGGAAAAGACATCAATGAGAAGGGCTGGTTTTCCATCTATCGCCAATTGGTGACCCTCGGCTATCTGGCCATAGACCCTGCGGGTCATGGCGGGCTCAAGCTGGACCCGCGGGCACGTCCCCTGCTCAAAGGGGAACGGGAACTGATGCTGCGGAAAGATGCCGAGGCCCCACTCGGCTCATCCAACATCAAAGGCCGACCGGCAAGGACCATTGAAGAAACGCGCCTGTTCGAGGACCTGAGAATCCTTCGCCGTGAGCTAGCGGAAACTCAGGGGGTGCCCCCTTACGTCATTTTTCAGGATGCGGTTCTCGATGAAATGATTCGCGTTCGACCCCAAAACCTTGCAGCGTTTGCACAACTTTCAGGGGTGGGTCAGAAGAAGCTTGAACGCTATGGTGAGGCCTTCCTGAACGCGCTCAAAAGCCATCGCCGCTGAAGGGCTTCAGGTCGCGCAGTATTCCGCCTCAAGACAATGATCCAGCCACCTTGAAAGGAAGTAGTTCAAAGTCCACTTGTATTCGAGGACCTGCGCCGGGGGCGGCTCGCGACCCAAGGCATCATGAAGGTCTGGTCGCTCCCGGTCACTCAACATTTCGACCGTTTTGGCATCCAGACTGACTCGAAGGCGGACCTGTGGCTCCTCCAGCACCTGAAAGGGCCCCTCAAAGTCATGGGTCACTTCCAGCACCAAAGTGAACGGAGATCGCTCCAAAAGGCGAAACCTCAAGGCCGGTTTCCCAGGCGCCTGGGGGACTGCAGTCACCATCGAGGCCATCGCTTCCAACTCGGGAACGAGTCGATGGAGACGATGGTAATTGGCTTCGCATACGCGATGAAGCCAAAAGGACTTTTCAACCGGCGAGAAAGACGACATCGCGGCCGACTCAGCGATCCTCGACGTAGGTCGCCGAAGCACTGGTGGTCTCCCACAACGTCACACGAGCAACATTGAGGCCTTCTTTTCGGATCGCCTCATAAATCATTCGCGCTAAATATTCGGCCGTCGGATGCTCATCCACGAGAAGGAACCGCTCATGAGCTGCCGTCAAGGCGGGAACCAGAGGATCCTGCCGATGGATGAGAAAATTGTGATCGAGGATGTCGTCGATGAATTTTTGCGCCGCCTGCGTAACCTCGGAAAAATCACAGACCATCCCCTGATCATTCAGGGTTTCAGAATGGATCGTAATCGCCGCTTTGACGCTGTGCCCATGCAAGTGTTTGCATTTACCCGGGTGCCCCATGAGGCGGTGACCGTAGCAAAAGTAGATGTCCTTAGTGATGGAATACATGGTCCCGTTCCGTCATACCTCAGAGGGTGAGGATTCCCTTGATCTGTCCTGTGATTTCAAAGCGATCCCCCATGATGGCCTGACAGGCGCTCACCTCGGCGAGGACCATCAGCGGTGGAAACAGGCCTTTCACTGCTTCCAGGCGGACTTCCGCGGCATCTCCGGCAGCAAGAGGATGAAGCCCTTGAAACCGGATGGTCCGGGCGCTCCATCCAATCCCATCGCCGGCCACAAAACCCTCATCCGCAGCGCGACGATAGGTCAGTGCACAGCAGAGGGGGTTTTCCTGAGGGTCGGTTTTTTCCTTTGGCAACATGCTGAGTTCCTTTTGGAGAGACCCATTGTAAAACACTCATCCCTTCGACTCTCTGAGGCAGGCCCATGTTCCTGTGCTATCTTTCCCAGCGCCGTGCCGACCGCCCGCGGATCAAACCCGCGAATCGGCTCCTTCATTCGAGACCGTCAAAGCAATCATGAGCGCAAAACAGCATGTCCTGACCGGGATTACCACGACCGGCACACCCCACCTCGGAAATTACGTTGGAGCCATCCGACCTGCCATTGAGGCCAGCCACAGCGCCGATGTCCTGCCATTTTATTTTCTGGCCGACTATCACGCCCTGATCAAGTGCCATGAACCGGAGCGGGTGCGGCAATCAACGCTTGAAATTGCGGCCACCTGGCTCGCCTTGGGACTGGATACGGATAATGCTGTTTTCTACCGACAGTCCGATGTCCCCGAGATCGCTGAACTGGCGTGGATGCTGAATTGCGTCACGGCCAAGGGTCTCATGAACCGGGCACATGCTTATAAGGCATCCGTTCAGGCGAATCAGGACGCGGGTGAAGCCGACCCCGACAAGGGCGTCACCATGGGCCTTTTCAATTACCCCATTTTGATGGCAGCCGACATCCTGATCTTTAACGCCAACAAGGTCCCCGTCGGAAAGGATCAGATACAGCACATCGAGATGGCTCGGGATATTGCCGGTCGATTCAACCATATCTACGGAGAGCATTTCAGCATTCCGGAAGCGGTGGTCAGCGAAGATACCGCCACCTTGCTCGGCCTTGATGGTCGGAAGATGAGCAAGAGCTATGACAATACGATTCCCCTCTTCATGGCGGAGAAACCCTTCCGAAAACTGATCAACAAGATCAAGACCAATTCACTGGAACCTGGCGTCCCCAAGGATCATGAAACCTGCACGCTCTTTAGCATCTTCAAGGCGTTTGCGACGACTGAAGAAACCCAAGCCATCAAGGCTCGTTATGCCGAGGGCATTGGCTGGGGCGAAATGAAGGGCGTCCTCTTCGAGTATCTGAACGATCACCTGAAAGAGGCCAGAGAGCGGTACGACGCGCTCATCGAATCCCCCGGCCAAATCGAGGAAACACTCCAAAAGGGTGCCGAAAAGGCCCGCAGCCTATCGCGCCCCCTGATGGAAAAGGTCCGCCACAGCGTTGGCATTCGCCCTCTGGGTTAAGGCATGGAGACCGTCATTATCGGTTCGGGTCTTGGCGGCATCACGCTGGCCGAAGAACTGCACAAATTGATGCCCGCGCGGTCCATCAGAGTCCTGACTCAGGAGACCCATGGCTATTACGCCCGCCCCATGCTGTCCCACGGGTTTACCCGGGACGACATCGAGGAAAAGATCATCCTGAAATCGTTTGATACGTTGAGAGCTCTGGGAATCGAGGTCGATGCCGGATGCACGGTGAAGGCCATTGATCGAGAACAGCACCTGATTCACCTTCTGGAGAATGGGCAAGAGCGCACCCTGCCCTATGAACTTCTCGCTTTGGCGCCTGGGTCCGAGGCGTTTGTGCCCCCCTCCTTTCAGGCCTTCATGGCGCAGCTGCGTTTCGTCAACAGCCTTGATGACCTGATTGGCCTTCGACGACTGAGAGAGCAGGTGATGGCAACAGACAACACGCCCTCCTGGGCCTTGATCGGCGGCGGGCTCATTGGCTGCGAAGTGGCATCCGACATGGCACGAGCAGGAGACGCGGTCACGCTGATCCATGCGTTCCCAAAACTCATGGAGCGGCAACTCGAGGACGAGGATGCCACCCAGCTTGAGAAGGTTCTTCTCGATCAGGGAATCACGCTTCGACTGAATGAATCGGTCGATACTGTTCAAGGCGTCGATGGGGCCCTGGAGATCGGGATTAAGGGGGAACTCCTGGGACCTTTCAGCGGGGTGATCCTCTCGACCGGGTTCAAGCCCAGGACCGATCTGGCTCAGTCGGCAGGACTCAGGACCAACCGTGGCATCTGTGTGGATGAATGGCTTCGGACTTCAGATCCCGACATCTTCGCACTCGGCGACGCCGCCGAGTGCGAAGACGGCAACATCTATGCCTATGTTCTTCCTGTTAGGCAACAGGCCAGTTGGCTTGCCCGCTATATTGCAGGACAAGAGACCAAACCTTGGGCTCCGCCCGACTTTAAGCCAAGAGCGAAGGTTCATGGTTTTACCGCCACCCTCCCCTACAAGAACTGACCTTTCACATACCAGGCCCCGAATGAACCATCGAATCCTTTATTTGGTCGCATCGCTCCTTTTGACAGGCTGTGCCGGGGTCAAGCATGAGATCGCCGAATCCTCTGCCCGTAACATGGAGTTCCAACTCCACGAGGCCGGCTTCAAAATCCTCCTGGCCGATACGCAGGAACGCCAGAATCTCCTGACGCGACTTCCCTCCGGCAAGATCAGCCGCCTTCCGATGGGGGGCACGGTGTATTACATGTATCCAGACCCTGTGGTTTGCAGCTGCCTCTATGTCGGCCGCGATCAAGAAATGATGAAGCTCCAGAAACTTGCCGTCGATATGCAACGCTCTAATCAGGCGCTCCTCATTCACGAGATCGGCGAAAATGAGCAAGCCCAGTGGGGGCCTTCAGGTCCTTGGGGGAATAACGGAATGTGGGCGTTCACAAACCCCAACAGCATGGGGCGCCCTGCTTACGATCCAGAATAAAGATAGCTGAACCCCAATTCTTGATTCAGTGCCGGGCTGGCGTATGATTTCAGGCATGACGCTGCATCGGAGGAACTCGCTCCCCCCGGCAGCCTCCCTCCAACTGGACCCAAAACGATTCAAACTCTCATGATGCGACACCTAAAGTGCGTTGCAGCGGCTACTGGCTTCATGCTTTCAGGCGCTGTTGAAGCCGGGAACCTTGAAATCGTTCACGCCGACATGGCGCATTCCTGGGTCGGTTACGGTGCGCTCGCGATCTTTGTCCTGGCCTATCTTTTGGCCATGCTGGAGGAGTCCACCCTCCTTCGAAAATCAAAACCCATGGTTTTTGCCGCCAGCCTGATTTGGGCACTGATCGCTGTGGTCTACAGCCGTGCAGGGCTTGGCGCCGAATCGGGACAGGCATTCAGAACCAGCCTGGGGGCTTACGCAGAACTGTTCCTTTTCATTCTGGTGTCAATGACCTACCTCAATGCCATGGAACAACGCGGGGTCTTCGACAATTTGCGCAACTGGCTCATTGGAAGAAACCTGAGCTACCGCTCCCTATTCTGGTTTTCCGGCTGTCTTTCCTTTCTTCTATCAGCCGTCTTCAACAATCTGACTACGGCACTTTTGATGGGGACTGTCCTTCTGGCTCTGGCCCGGACGAATCGATCCTTTATTGGAATTGCGTGTACGAATATTGTGGTGGCCACCAATGCCGGAGGCTCTTTCAGTCCGTTTGGGGACATCACCACCCTCTTGGTCTGGCAGAAGGGGACGGTTCCCTTTCAGGACTTCTCTGCACTGTTTATCCCTGCCGTCGTCAATTTCGTCGTGCCCTCGATGATCATGCATTGGTTCATTCCCCGAGGTCGCCCGCAATGGAAAGTGAATCCCAACCCCCTCAGAAGAGGAGCAGTGGGCATTATTTTGCTTTTTGCCATGACCATCCTTACCGCCGTTGGTTTCAAGGTGTATCTCAACCTGCCACCGGCTGCAGGCATGCTGGCTGGCCTGAGCTATCTCAGTTTTTATTTCTTCTATCTTTATCGATCCCGAGCTCGCGATAGCCATGAGATGACACCGAACCGGGATGCACCCACTGAAGGTGAATCCCATTTCTTTGATGTTTTTCACAATGTCGCCCGGCTGGAATGGGACACCCTTCTGTTTTTTTATGGGGTGATTGTCAGCCTCAGCGGATTAGCCTTCATTGGCTATCTGTCTTTGGTTTCGGAATTCATTTTCTCGACCATGGATCCGACCTTGGCCGGAATTCTGGTGGGCATTGTGTCCGCCTTTATCGACAATGGAACGGTCATGTTTACGGTCTTGGCCATGTCGCCCATGATCAGCGAAGGGCACTGGCTTCTGGTGACTCTCGCAGCGGGTGTCGGTGGCAGCCTGCTGGCGATTGGTTCAGCTGCCGGCGTCGGCTTGCTCGGTCAAACCCGAGGTCTTTATACCTTTGCCAGTCACCTTCGCTGGACTCCTGCGATTGCTCTAGGCTATGCAGCGAGCATCTACGCCCACATGATCCTGAATAAAGGGTTCTTCTAATTCGCGCGCCAACGGTCAGATTTTCATCCATGCGTTACTCCATCTGGCTTCTGCTGGTTCTTGCACTCAGCCCATTCGCGACTTTCAGCGCTAACAACACCTTCATCACCCTCAACTACCACGACATTATTCCCGAAGAAGAGCGCGTCCCCCCCTTTGATCGTGTCGCCGTCTGTCAGGAGCACCTGGAAAGCCATTTCGCCTGGCTCAAGAAGTCGGGCTACCATGTGGTGAGCTATCAGGACATCGTGAATGCTTCCAAGGGCGGAAAAGCTCTTCCGGAAAAGGCGATTCTCCTGACCTTCGATGACGGTTATGAGAGCTTTCACAGCCGGGTTTTTCCCCTTCTGAAGAAATACCATTACCCCGCTGTGGTGGCGCTGGTTGGCACCTGGATGGAATCCGAAACGGCAGCGGAACGCCCCCAGGGCAAGACCCTACTGAGCTGGGCTCAGGTTCGTGAACTCGTCAACTCAGGTCTGGTCGAGGTCGCCTCCCACAGCTACGGCCTTCATCATGGCATTCTTTCGAATCCCCAGGCGAACGAACAGGCCGCCGCGACCACCCATGCTTATGACGCCGATCTTCGGCAATACGAAGACGATGAGGAATACCGCCAGCGCATTAATGCGGCGGTCGCTCAAAGCGCCAATTTCATCTGGCAGCACGCCGGCGTGAGACCCCGGGTCATGGTCTGGCCCTTTGGCGAATATAACGAATGGTTGCTGGAAGCGGCCCGCGACGCGGGCATGCCCCACACCATGGCGCTTTGGGATGGCCTGAATACCCTTGCTGACCTCCGGGCCATGCATCGACTCCTGATTGCCGATGACCCGAATGAAAAACAGTTCGCAGCCATCGTCGAAGGTCTTCGGGCGGATCGTCCACTGCGCGTGGTTCATCAGGACATGGATTACATTCATGATCGTGACCCCGAGCAGACCGAACGTAATCTCGGGGCCGTCATCGAAAGGATTCGGGCCAGCGGCGCCAATACCGTTTACCTTCAGGCCTACTCCGATCCCGACGGCGACGGCAATGCCGATGCCCTTTATTTCCCAAACCGTCATTTGCCGGTCAAAGCCGATCTTTTCAACCGAGTCGCATGGCAGTTGAAAACCCGGGCGGGCGTCAAGGTGTACGCCTGGATGCCCATGATGGCCTATAAAGCCGACGTGCCGGATGATTGGCGGGTGATGGAGTGGCGCGATGGACGCCCTCAGGTTCCCTCGCATATTTACAGCCGCATTTCGCCATTCAGTCCCGAAGGTCGCCGCTGGGTGGGAGACCTTTACGAGGACATCGCGAAATTTGCTTCGTTTGATGGCATCTTGTTCCACGATGATGGCATCCTCTCGGACTATGAGGATGTCTCACCCAAGGCGCTTCGCTATACCCAGGAAGTCTGGGGCTTGCCGGCAGAC
>Ga0207958_1000342_pt1 | contig 14571 bp, 17 predicted proteins | sample CryBogCBH27Jul07_FD_184606 | JGI IMG/M metagenome (GOLD analysis project Ga0207958, IMG submission 184606) | Freshwater microbial communities from Crystal Bog, Wisconsin, USA - CBH27Jul07 (SPAdes) (version 2) | ecosystem: Environmental > Aquatic > Freshwater > Lake | place: Crystal Bog... | reverse complement strand
CTGTAGCAATTTCATCTGCTTCTGTGCTTAGTTCGCCACGCGGCATTCCAAATCCCGCACAGCGGAAATTACAGCCAAAAGTTCTTAAGAAGATTGAGGGGACCCCCATATACTTTCCTTCACCTTGAATACTATAAAATAGTTCTGCTATTTTAATTTTTGACATTTATATACCTTTTTAGAATTTATAGTTAATTGATATTCCGGCGGCTGTTTCAGAAGATCCTTGAATTCCTTGATAGTTTTGGCGTGTTTCTAAAAATGCTAACATATTACTATTATTTTTTTTAGTAAATTTCCAATATCCACCTGCTCTCACTTCCTTAACTCCGGCGGCTAAGTTTAAGTTACTAGCATACATGATATTTCCGCTGTTGTCAAACCCTGTTGGAATATTTGTATTTGCCATTGCATGATATACTGCTACAGGTTGATATACCATAAATCCAAAAGAATTATTTCGATCTAGATGTCGTTCAATTCCTAATGACCAACTATAACTTAATACAGGACCTATACTAGTAATATAGTCACTGTGTGAATATGCACCTGTAACACCATTGTATAAACTAGCATATACCTCTGTTGTACCATAGGTATGATTGATATTTACTCCTGCATATGTTGTCATGTTTTGACTATTAACATTGGCATTACTAGTATAATTACCTAACCATGTATTTTGTTCAGTAAACATACCTATATTAAACTTAAGATCACTCTTTGTATAACCAATCTCTGCCATTACTGATTGATCTTTAGACAATTCTTTATTCACATCACGATATGCAGTGAATTCAAAATTGCCAACTTTTGAAGATGAATAATCTGTATAATTGTTAAACTGTGTATATGGATTATGTGTTTGATAAGGCATCGCGGCTTGTCGCGCATTAAACTCATTAACTGGCATTCTAGCCTGTAATGAAGTTCCTTTAACATAAAAATCTCTTTGATAACCATCTAACACCATAATGCTAGATATTTTTGATAGACTAGCACTTCCACTTGTAACCATGATAGGGGTTAGTGGAGCTCCTACTGCACTACGACCAGTGGTTGGAATAGTTAATACACCGACTGGACTTGTAGCGGCTGCTAAATCCAATAATCCTTGTCCATCAATATTAACATTATAGTGAGGGATATTTTTATTTGCAGTTTGTAATAGCAATTGAACAATATTTGCACCAGTCATTTGTGGCCATTCTTGATGAATGATTGCTACTGCACCAGAAATAGTCGGAGCCGACATACTAGTACCACTCATTGTTGTTGTTCCATTGCCAATGGCAGTTGAAACAATATTAGTTCCCGGAGTCATTAAATAGAATTGACTGATCTTATATTGGTCTTGGCATACATTATTCACTAAGTTAAGACAGATAGTACCAGCGGCATTACTGCTAGGACTTAACATGTTAAATTGAACGTTGTAATTTCCAGCAACAATAACTCTACCACCAAACATTAATGACCCGTTAGGGTTAGTGGCAACCGCTAATTCACCGTAACCTGCGGTATAATTCAATCCACTATTACCTGCTGCCACGACTAGCACCATATTAGGATTAGTATTCATGGCAGACACCCAATTATTAGGATTCTCTGCTACAACCTTGGTCCAGTAATTTGGAGTATTGGTCATGTTTGCTACAGTATATACACCAGGCGATACTAGTTTAGCATTATAATTTGTTGTTAATTCTGCTGAAACATTTGCTACAATAGCATTGTTTGTGCCCGCCCAAGATAACCCATTAATTACAGTAGTATCCATGATAGAACCATTTGTGCTAATTTTACCAATAATTAAATTAGCGTTGTATGCAACACCTTCAATACCAATTCCATTATTACTTGCACCTGCAAGACCTGCAACAAATGTTCCGTGTCCATTAGTATCTTGCACACTACCACTATTAGTAAAATCTTTTGTAAGAATAATACGATTTGTAAAATCAGTTGATTTAAGATCAATACCGGTATCTAAGATAGCGATAGTACTCCCGGCACCTGTAAATCCTCGAGTGTATGCGGTACTAGCATTAATTGATGTTAACACTCCACTGGCTGTATATTCTTTAGTCTGTGCATGACCAATTAATGCTGAACAGGCTAGTGCAAGTATACTAAATTTGAATTTCATTTGTCTATCCTTAATTAAAAATTGAAGACCATTGTTTAAGTTTTTCTATTTTATTTTTCTTGGCAATTTCCAGGTTATCCCATTGTATAAGATCTTTTTCTAGCATAATATCGATCATAGCCATTAAATCACCTAACTCCTCTTCAAGATGCTCTCGATTTGTTTTTGGTTTTCCTGGTTTATAATTATCTATGCCAAATCGATGACATTTACTAATTGCTTGGATTACTTCTGCACATTCTTCTGAAAGAATATTCATTACTTCGTGTTCTTTATCATTCATTTTATATTTTCAAGTAATTTGTCGGCACTAAAAAAATGTTCTGTTAAATTTTCTGCCTGTTGTTTTAATTTTGGTAATCGTGCTTCATAATTATCCATATGTTCAATAATACGTCTACATAGATCCGGTCTGAATGCAGTATAAGCATCATAGCTTTCAGTCCATTTACTAGGATACTTGAATGTATCGAAATACATTTCCGAGTAACTTAATCTATCAGGAACCATAGGAATAGCATCTACGATAGCACCTTCGTAACAGCCAATACCTAATGTCTCTTGCAGACTACAACTAAAGACCATTTTAGCTTCACCTAATAAATTATGATATTCGTTTTTAGTAAGTGTTTGATCTTGACAAACAACAAATTCATATTGTGGCAAGTGTTCTTTTAAGTCTCTAAAAATTTCAACCTGCTTCTCTGGAGCAATACGATGTGGAAACAGGATAAGATCGCGTTTTGGCATTCCTTTATATTGCAATAAAGTATTGGGCATATATGCCATTGGCCAACCTGTACGGACAATTTTGCCTGACTCTTTGAAGCCTTCAATTGTTTGTGGCATTACAATATGTAACAAGTTCTTACAAAACATGTCAATATGAAAGTCTGTAGCAAAGTAATTGTGATCAAATGCTTCAAAGAAACTTTTTTCAGCAAATCTAACCCAAGGCTTATCTCCGACCAGTCTACCCAAGAAGTCCTGTGGATCCCAACTTCCTGCGTGAAAAAGTCCATGTAGTTTCCAGTTAAATCCTAACAAATCCTTTATATATTTGAGTTGAATAACGGTGGGATTCCACGCATCTGTATAAAGTATCTGATCATCTGGTGAAGTTTCACCGTTATTATGATGTTCTAGGAACTTACATAACTGAGAACTTTTCCAATAGTTAGTATCTGAAAAGTTTAGAAAAGCACCGGGTGTTAGTTCTGTATTCTTTTGAATGCCATCTATTTGAACTATATTATATTTGTTTCCTAGTTCTTTTTCAAACATCTTTGGTAGGTATTTGTGCCATTGTGCGGTGTAGCGGGTATCTAATGGCTCGATACTGAAAATCCATATTGTAGGTTTCAATTTATTTCTCCTGACGAGCTTTGGCTTCTCTGCGAGCTTTACGCTCTAGATACTCTTGCTCTTGCTGGAACCTGCGATAATCGTAACTACGATACATATCGCTGGGATTAAATGGCAGCATATTAAATCTGCAATAATCTAACCATTTCTCTAGATCATCAAAAATTTTATTTACTTCGGGTTTCATACGAAGTGTTTTTTGTACGTAAGAGGGCATATTAGCCATTTTGTCTAATCCTTAATTGGAAGTTGTTGTAAAAGGAGGAATATACGCTACAATACCATCTGATTCACCATCTTCGGAAACAACAATCTGATATTGACGATTATCTCCGTAGTTAGGAATTAAATGATTTTGTAGAATATCTGTTGCTATCATTTCGCAGGATCTATGATTTTGATCTCCTGCTTTGATAAAATCTTGCAGTGCCCATTTGACTAAAAAGAATTCTAATTCTCTGTCAAGATGCGTAACACTGATCATTACTTCAACTTTGAAAATATGACGATGTTCGTCTTCTAAAAATTTAATGCGGGGATCAATAGATCCTGCATTAGGATACTTATGAAATCCTTCAAAGTCGGTTCTAATTTTAATATATGTTTGAATCATTTGATAATTACATCATTTGAATAAGCACTCCACGGAGTAAACTTATTACGGTCTTTTAATTCATGTAGACTATGTGTCCACACACCTGGATTACTAGCATTAAAATCTTTGTCATCGATCTTAAGCATAGTGTTATAATTCCATAATTTGATATATGGAATTGGAACTCGAATCTGTGGAATAAAATTTAGATAATCATTTAATCCACCATCGTTAAATTCTTCTACAGCACTTAACGGAATATCCAATGAGCATAGGTAACTTTTATTTAGGAAATATGTAATCATATGTTCCCAACGTTGCCAATCTAAATTGTTTTTAGGGTTGAAACTATGATTAGCACCAAAGAAGATATGTTTAACTTCTGATGAAGCACTTGCTAATATAGATTCTATAGCACTTTCTAGTTGTACACCGGTAACAAACAAAGTATCCATTCCGTAGGCAGGAGTATGCTCTACTTCTTTACCAAAAAAGTAAATTGCACTATCACTTGTACCGGTTGTATAATTTCGTTTCATATTATTAGTATAGCAAAAGTTTGTAAACGAAGCAACCAGAAATTTACTCAAATAATGTTTTTAGATAAGAATCCAAAATGTTATTGGCTTCGTCTATACTAATTGCTAGAATTTTAGCAGTTAGTATATTATCTTTGATAGTAATATCAAAAGGAACTGTACCATTGAATTTGAGTTTACCAGTCAACTTAGTTGTAATGGTAAACTCCTGCAAATTCATAGCACGATTGATCAGCGCATTTGCCATTTCAATCGAATTCATAATTTTTTATGCCTTAGCTTCTTTACGAGCATTTTTCTCAGCAGTAATTTCGTTACGTCGAGCTTTAATTAACTTACCAATTTCTGCTAATGCCTTACGTGCTCTTGTACCTGCGGCACTATTACCACCTGTAAATTTAGCATCTTCTGTGTTCCATGTTGCCACCGCGGCATTAATTTGTTCTACTGTTGTTGTCATTTTAATTTTCCTTAGTTAATTGTTCAAACTCTGCCTTAAGCTCTTCTAACGCCTCTTCTAAATCTGTTACATGATTATTAGTTGTATCATCAGGGTTTATAGCAAGTCCTTGCCATTCTTTGATTTTAACTTCATCATCGCTGTAACTATTAGTCCATTTAGTGCCATTCCATTTGCACTGATATGTATAGCTGTTTTTACCAGCTGTCTTAACCATGTACATGCCTTCACGTACAGGGTTAATCTTTTTCGGAAACCATTCAGTCATTGGATATTCAATATCATCCATGTTACGGTAACATTCATATCTGCCGCCTTCTTTTCTAGAACCAGCAATATAAAATCCAAAGTCTGAACTCTTTCCATCTGTAGTGCCACCGAAGTTGTCAAGTTCTTCACCATCATATGTGACAGTATCGATAATTTCTTCACCATCAATTTCTTCTGAAATTAATGTTAATTTGGTAATGTCAAATGGTGCTGTAAGATTAATTTCACTTTCAAAGAATGTACCTTTTTCATTACTACTACCAATAAACACTACTGTTCCTGGCTCTTTCTTATCAATCCAATGTTCATCAAAAGTACTAAGTTCTGGACTATCGTCTCCACCATCACATTCTTCTAATGGTTTTTCAAATACTACATTACCGTTTTCGTCTTCAATTTGTAATGTACCTGCATCTCGACTAACACCGTTAGTATGTACTATGCTATCGCAATCATACCAACTACCTGGTTCAAAAGGTTGCATTTCTTCTGGAATATTATGTTCTTCTGCATAATCACTATTCCAACAATAGTCACTTAGATCAAGTCTGCGTTCTTTGAAATAATTATAAATTTCACGACTTACTGTACCCATAACTCTTTCACCACCATATCCCCACATAGAAATTTTGTATGTGCGTGGAGTAAATTTAAGTACTTCCATTAACTGTTCTTTTTCTTCAAGCGTTGCCATTTTGTTTTTCCTTTCTAGTTCTCTTAGGTTTGGTCTGTGATTTTGCATAGCTTTCAAGAGCCTCACGAACATCTCTAGCCAACGCTTCGTCATCCCATTTTAATTCTGTTTTGCCATTTTCGTAAGTAATTACAGTTAAGTGACTACCTACAGTTACTTTAGGCCAAGTTTCTTTCTTTTTACGTGCCATGTATTACACCTCTAAGTTTTCTTCTAATGCTCTTAGTTCGTCATCATCTGGATTAGCTAAATCAATTTCTTCTGCATTTGTTACTTGTTCAATTTCAAACAAATTATTGAATGTATTTTGTTTAGGACCGCCTTGTAATCGAGCACCTTCTAAACTGCGTAAGAAAGGACCAGCTTGTTCTATCATAGCAAATGCAGTAGCTTTATCTGGAGTATTGAATAAGTCTTCAACAAATCTATCAAAGTATAGTATATTACGTGGCACCCAGTCTGAGTATTCATCACTCATATCACCTGATTTAACTTTTTTCCAGGCACGCCAGTTAATTTTATTCCGTGTCTTTTCAATTTCAATATCCATTAATTGTTGTGCACGTTGTACAGCAACAATATGGCAATAGACATTATGACCCATCATTAGAGCATAGGCAAAACTATCCCATGATGTTTTATTTGGAATCTTACCTAACTTATTAAGTCTAGGAACAACATGATAGTGTTCTGGATTTAAGTGGTCAAATTTTGCACCTTTTAATTCTGCATCCGTCTTACGTTTGCCTAAATTGTAATAGGCAATATCCGCCATTGTTAATCTGCGACCAATTTCTGATTCGAACGGGAATGGTATGTCGCTTCCAGCAAGGGCTTTATTGTCTGGGGCTTTGTCCATAATAACACTCCACCTTTTTGGCGTGTGGACTGCATTGGTGTAGACAAGTCCATGCGCTGTTGCGATGAACGGTGAGGCGCAGTCAAAAGATATGGTAAGCTCTTCATTTATGTGTTTCCTAATTTGACGTTGAATTGATGTTAGATAGCATGACCAGTCTAACTGTGCTGTACCCAAGAAGTGGATCCAGTTTTTGCCTTCTAGCAAACCTTCATCTCTAAGTGTCATGAGACGCTTAAGAGTAATGTCCATTTTACACATATTAGCACCACCAAAGGCCCAACCTTCTGCTTCTCGACCAGCATAAGGACCTTTAGGATCACTGAATTCTTTTACACCGTTGTACCATTTCTCAGCAGTTTCCCAATCACTGCCTTGTAGTACATTAAGCCATTTAGTTTGACCTAATCTATTATCTAAGAAATACTTATTATTGAAACGTGTTTTATCTAAACAATCTTCAAATGTTTTTAATCCAGTCTTAGGACTATGAATATGATCACACGCCCATGTTGGAACGTCAAGCATCATTGACCAATCAGCAGTTACTTCTAACCACTCTAAAATTTGTTGACGAGTCTTGTTTGCACTATCACCTTCAAAATCTAACCAATCAAATTTAAGAACACCTTTACCAATCTGATATCCACCGGAGTCACCTAAGATCATTGTGTTATTGCGATCACGTTGTTGAATCATAGATTCCTGCGTTAGACTTTTATTCAAGTCTAACTGTGCATGACCTGCTGAATACAAACCATATTTGTAAGTAAAGTACCCTTGCTCTGGATTAAGAAAGTTCATTCCTTCAATACCACGATCAAACCCTGCCGGAATACGATCTTTTGGAACAAACTCTTCTAAACGTTGTTTAGCAACATAGGTACTATAAAAACTTGAGATAGCTGGAAGATATACAGCATACCGAAGTTTTCCGTCTTTGTCTGTTTGAATGCTTGTTAAATCTACTGGCGGATTATTTTTCATTGCGTTTTTGTTCCCATAATTTTTTTCTTGCCTCTGACATTTTTCTTTTAGTTTCGTCTGACATCTTTCTACCTTTAAGTGTAGCACTTATTTTCTCTTTTTGCAAGTCTGACATTACTTTACCTTTTTGTGCGGCACTCATTTTAGCACGGGTTTCGGCACTTACTTCCACCCCTAATCTGGAACCTTTTTGAACACCTGTCTTGCCTTTATTCCAAGGAGTCTTGCCTTTACTAGCTTTGCTTAATTTTCTTTTATGCTCTTCTGATTTTGATTTACCAGTTAATGCTTCACTTATTTTTTGTTTATGATCTTCGGTAAATGGATCTCTTGGCACGCTTTTATTTTTTCTTCCAGCCACTTTGTATTTTTCACCTATTAAAATCTTACCTTTGTTCCACGGAATAATTCCGGTAGACCCTTCTCCGCCGTCTGTTTTATTATGTAAAATACCTGTACCTATATCTTTTCGACCATACCATCTAATCATCCTGCGTTCAATAGCAAGTGCGCCAAGTTCAGTTAAATTCGTTTCTAGCATCACAATTCTATTTAGATCTTTAGGAACAATAACAGAGTGAGACTTTTGCCAAGCTCTGTCATCTTTACCTTTACCAATGTAATATGGTGTTAACTCTTTAGTTCTCAAATAAGCATAAACATAAAACATAATAATCTCCTTTATGTTTATTTATACTTACTTGCGATATACACTTATTAAGCAGAGTCATGTTCTTTACTTAATAATATTGTAGCATTTAATTGTTGTCTTGCCTTCTCTAAATTGTCCAAAGCAATTTGTACAGCAGGATGATCTTTAGCTAATTCCTGAGCTTCTCGTTCTTCGGCCATTTTTCGAATAGTCCATTGAAATGCGTCTTGTGCTTGATGACTCATATCTATCTGTGCATAGTTTCCTACTAGCTGTTTCCAACTATTGCCGTCATTGACTTCAAAATCATTACCATTGTATCTAACTTGTCCAGCAAGACCTTGTTGGAGTTTATAATTATCAACATAGATTGAATTACTATAAACTCCGCTAACATTGATAAAGCCACTTCCGTTGATACCTTTGATCATCTTAAGCCTGTGCTGGAATGATATACTTGTAAGTTGCAATACCGCTATCTAATGTGATCTGCATAGCACCTTCATTACTGAAACTAACTGTTGTGTTATTGGTATCAGCGGCTTTGAGAATACTTAAAACAGCACTGACTGGATATGTCCATGCTTTGGTAATTTTACCTGTAACACCTGTGGCAAATACAAATTCACCACCATGACTGGCTTGATCACCAAATGTAAAGATCAATTTATCAGCATCTGTCTTGGCCAAGAATGTTGTGTGCTCTGTGTTAGCACCTGCTTGGAATTGAAAACGCTGTACTGAACTAAGTGTTGGGTTGACTTCAACATGCCATGTAACACCACGGAATTTTACTGTCTTAAGTTTTTCATCAATGATAGCCTGATTCATAAATCTATAATCATTCTTGAAGTCACCATCTGCATTTTCAAAGTGAATACCTGTTGGAATAGTTTCGCCGTTGATAGGAGCAGTTGTTACTTCAATTGAAGCGCCTTCTTGGTATTCTTTGCCATCAACAAGATAGCGTAATTTTTCTAGTTGTGGCATGCCAAATGTACCAATCATAGCTGGACATGGGTCAGCGGTTTCTGCGTACATAATAACACTACGATCATCTGCCATAGAGTCAATTAATGTTTTATCTGCTGTGCCAGTGACTTTGACTGTGTTCAAAAATCCTAGCTTGTTTGTGTGAGAGACGATGTCTTTTAATAAATCAATCATGATAAGTTCCTTTTGTTTAGTTTATTTAGATTTGCGGGAAATGTCAATGAATATTTTCAATCAAATGAAAATAAATTGCCAAATGTATTGGTCTCGGTAGTACTACTAAGATCCCATTCCAACACACCGATTAAGTTTTCAATTTTGTTATTGATAATAGTGGCTTCCATCTCTGCATGATCAAATGGTAGATCTTGAAACCACTTAGGCAGTCGAAGCTCATCAACCGGATAAGCCACCGATGTATAACCTAAAGGATTGGCCTTGACCTTACAAACAATAACTTTCATACCATCAACAATCTGCTGACTATATTTGTCACCATTCATACGCTTTAGTGTATTCCAATTAATACTAGCACGTACATGTCCAGGCATATTAGCCTTGCCTTGTTTCTTTTCTTTTTCTTGATATTCAGCAATGTTATTAGCACGTTTAGGTGAACCTTTTTCCCAACCCGGGCGGGCCTTAAACTCAGTGCGGAATTCTGTGATCATATCAAGCACTTCTTGTTCTTGACTACCATTAAGCACCTTGGTCAATACTTCTTCTAAGAACTTCTGCATAAATTCTGGAGTATCACTGCGTTTGAGATCCAACCCCATGGCTTTAATCTTACCTGGCTTGCCATCTACGTCTTGGCGTTTTCCCTCTTTGTCATAATACAACACAGCATAACGCTTCTTAGTAATGAACAGGCCTTTGACCGCAACAATTTCACGACCTGCTTTGATCACATCACCTCTAGATTTAGGACAATGATGTGCATCTAACATATATTGTGGAAATGTTGAATTCACTTCTGCACTAATAGTATCGTATAGTTGGATAACAGTATCTCTATCCCAAGGTATTTCGCCCTTGTTAATTTCATTCTTCAACGAACTATAAGCACTAAAATAAGCAGAGTCTGTATCGCCATATATAATTGCTTTACCTACGTGATTATATTCACCAGTTACTACTTCGTTGATTTTTCCGGCCATATGTTTTGCAATTCCTCGGCCTGTAAGGGTTGTTGACTGCCCGATACGATTATCAAAGAAACGACAGCCAGCATTAAGAATAGCACCATAAAGACTATTAAGATTAATTTTTTTGACGAGTTGTCTTTTGTCCCAGTATTCTTCTTCAATTTTATTCTCCGCTTTAATTGCATCTTTTAATTTGGCCTGCATTTCCTTACGCTCGGCATACCAACGCTTGAGCAATCCTGGAATAATACCTTCACGCTCATGTGTAAAGATAGTTCCGTTGGCACTAAGCATCCAAGGCTTGCCACTATCAAATATCAGTTCATAGATCTGTGCCCCGCTCATCACATCAGTCTCACCGTTTTCCCAATCGATGATAATATCGTGAGCACGGTCTTGATTCATTACAAATTCATATTCGTTACTACCAAACTTGCCCTCCCATGCCGCGGCAAACGATCCTTTGGCCATTTTGGCTTCAATTTCAGCATTGGTATAGTCTTGGCGTAATTGTCCTACAATAGTTTCAGGACCCATATTAAGTGCACGAATCACTGATGGATACAGTGAGTTAATATCCATTGATCCAATCCAGTCATGTAATCCTTTCTTAGGATAAGCAACATAAGCACCTGCGGCTTGATTATTTGCATCTTCATCACGCTTAGGACGACTTGGCACAATCATACCTCTGTGATGTGCTTCATTTACAATAGCTTGTTCAGTTACAGCCACTGCACCCATTGTTGTCTGCAATAGCACAGTATTCTCATGTGCAATGGTGTTGGCTAGGTCTAAGAATTTAAGTTTTTTATCTAACTTATCTAGCAATGCACAGTCTTGACGATTGTATTCAATAAACTTACGAAAGTCATTGTTGTATAACTGATCAAGTGTACCTTCATAAACTGTTTTAGTTTCCCCAATCTCCATCTCACCTATGGCATCTAGCCTATATGTATGGCGTTCTTCATAGGTATATTTGCGGTAGAGCTCAAGGCTATCAAGATGGACCCGACCAATAAGATCATAAGTAACAGCCGCTTTTCCATATTTTTCGTATTCTCTTTTCTTTGGCATTTGACCCCATAGGCAAAATCTACGAGTATCTTCTTTACTTAGTACTTTAGTTACTCTGTTGACGGTATAAGGAATATCAAAGCCTTCTGAATTCCAACCACTCAATACATCCGCATCTTCAATGATGTTTAAGAATGTATCTAACATCTCATATTCTGTTTCAAATAGTATAGTGTTAGGGAATTCTTTGACTTGCTCTTGTGCCTGTGCCATAGTTAAGGTCTTCGGCGGGATAGCAAGGCATATCAATGTATCCATCCATTGCAGATGAATAGCAATAGCAGTGATTGGCATGAATGCATCTTCTGGTGATGCATATCCACGCTCGGGATCAAAGTCCACCTCAATATCGAAAAATGCTACATTTAGTTTTGGAGGTTCTTTGCCTAGATAGTTTTCTTCTAGACAACGGAATACAGGGTTGATGTCACTTTCATATAACTTATGACCACTGTGTATTTTTTGTTCCTTGGCAAACTCTTTCCAGCTACGTGCTGTAACTTTGCTGAGATTCTCACCATGGATTGATTTGTACTTGCCCCGTTGATCTGGGTAGTAAAACATATAACGGGCTGGATACTCTTGATAGAGTCGCCCTTTCTTTGGATCTCGTTCAACGACATAGACAATGTCCTTCTCGCGATCCCACTTGGCATCTACATACGACATATTTTTATTCTCCTACCGCTTATGGCCGGCAACCTTATTTTATGATCACTTGTGGCTGATCTTGCCTTACGCATTATTTATCAGCATCCTAATTAGGCCTATAGAATCTATAGTAACAAGAAGTCCATAATTAGCCAACATACCAAAGGAACGCCGACTGTAAGCACACCCAGCATAAAGAAGACAACCTGTAATCCAGACTGGGTACAAGATGAGAAGAGGAGGATTAGGCACGGAGAGGGCCATAGTGATAGAACAGCCAACAGATATAGCCCAAGCAATGATCTCAAGACAAAAACGTACTGGATGACTTCTGTAATCTTCTCTGATCCAGCGGAAGATTCCGTAGAGTAGATCATTCATTATCTCTACGATTAGCGTGTCCACTAATGTCAACAATAGTTTCTAGATCATCAAACTCACGGAATACTTGATCCCATTGATCTTTTTGTGCAATACGAATTGCTTTTTTGATTACTGAAGGTTTAACTTCGAGTTCTTCTGCCACTGCTTTGATTGTTTCATTCAGGCCTTCTGTAAGGTCTTGAATTTCTTGCATCACAGTCATTCCTTCTGCGATGATTTGTTTAATCTTTGCTTGCTCTGGAGCACCAAATGCTTTACTCATAAAAAATCTCCTTGTGTGTAAGTATACACTATTCAAGGAGATATAGTCAACAATATATTTTAATTAGGCTAAATCAAATGCTTTTAGATTCTTTTCAATTTGTCCCGGACGAACATCTTTGGTAAGACTCATAGAGTATCTAGGATCTTTGGCTTGACTTTTACTGGCAATAACTCCGGAGGCATCTTCTAATGGATGATTCTTAGTACCTAGGAAAGTCCAAGCCATTTTTTTACATAGGCGATTGATATCATCATTTTGGGTATCTTCTAAATTAAACTCTGCATGTGGATCATGTTGGCTAGGATCCATGTATCCACAATATACTTTTCTTACGGGACTAGCATTGATAAGATCAGTACAACTTGGACCACTACGATCAGCCATTGTATCGTTGCAAGGACTTAGTGTGGTAATAATGATACTACCTTCTGGAATTTCTCCATACCTTTTATTGTAATCATCCATAGCATTGTGTTCGGCATGTTTCCATTTACCATTTTCTTTAGTAGTTGTGCCTACTCCAATATTATGATCTGGATCTAATACACATGCACCTACAATACCAAATTGTTCTGGATCTCGATGTTGTCTTTGAATAACAAGTTTGCAGAGCTTTACAAGATACTCGTCTAGGTGTTTCCTATCATGTATCTTGTAATCTTTGTCAAGAAATTCTCTGAGAATCATTTTTTCTTCTTGCTGGGATTCTTAGCACCATAGCTGGCCGCAATAGCCATTTGACGAACTTTCTCAGGACTCTTGTTTTTGAACTGATGATGTCCTTTAGCATTAGGAGTCTTGGCTGCTTTGGCAAAATCATCAATATAGGCCTTTACAGGTGCATTCTTAGGAATTTTCTCAGCAAGGCGAGCGTGTAACTCGGCCATGTAAGGATCGTTAGTCTCTTGTTTAAGTGCCGCTCTTTTAACCATCTTGCGGATAAGTTCTTTGTCTTCTTTTTCATCAGGATGCCCTGCTTCTTTATAAACATGTCCTTGTTCGTGTTGGCTTTGGATGTATTCAGCAACAGTTACCATATTTTGTTTAGCCATGCTGATCTTTTCTTCTACCCACTCTGGCATATTTTCACCAGCAATTAATACATCTGCTAGATCCTTACAGGCTCTGATAATAGTGTGTAGATTATTTTCAACCATATCTACTTCGTCATCGTACTCATTGTATTCATCACCTTCTGGCATTTCTTTGTCAACTCCTTTGCCTGGCTGGATTTCTGAACCAATAGCAGTAGCATATCCGCCCATACCCCAGCCTTCTTTCATAGATGGCATATGATATCTACCAGCAATACGACTTGTAGCGGCTCTGTCGGCATGTTGGGCTGCCTTGTCTCCGTGTTTTCTGCGGATATTAGCCATGATTTTATCTGCCTTGTCGCTATGTTTTTCTGTTTCCTCATCATCTCCGTAATGATCAGCATCGCTGGCGTATTCGCTCCTTCCTGCATAAGCACGGATTT
>Ga0207958_1000340_pt1 | contig 14631 bp, 36 predicted proteins | sample CryBogCBH27Jul07_FD_184606 | JGI IMG/M metagenome (GOLD analysis project Ga0207958, IMG submission 184606) | Freshwater microbial communities from Crystal Bog, Wisconsin, USA - CBH27Jul07 (SPAdes) (version 2) | ecosystem: Environmental > Aquatic > Freshwater > Lake | place: Crystal Bog... | reverse complement strand
TCATTGGTGTGGTCGGTCAGGATGTCCTCAAGCTCTGCATCGAAATCCCGGTCCTCACCGAACTTGTGTCCCTGGTTGACCTCAAACCAGACCTTGAATTCCGTTGAGAGGGAGCCGAATTCGTCCAGGTGGGGACGGGACTTCCGCTCCTTCTCCTCCTGAATGATCTTTGCCTCCGCCTCACGCTTGGCGACGAAGAGCCGGTTTTCGATCTGACCGGCGAATGCGCTCTGGAACTCGCTACGGGCGGTCTGCTTGGGGATCGGGAAGTATCCCCACTGCTCTTCATAGCCGTCGCGCCCGTTTGACCAGTAGCCCTCCACCTTCACCCGCTTCTTGCGGTAGACGGTCTCGTTCTTCCAGGAACCCTCGTCCAGGAAATGCTCTGCCGCACTGGACATCTGGACCACCAGGGAGGCATAGAGTGCCTCTGTGGTATTGATGTCCTCCTCGTAACCGTGCAGGTAGACGTGGGTATTGTGGTAGCTGATGGTGCATTGGATATCGTTGGCCCGTGCGATACCCAGGAGGAGATCGATACGGATCAGGCGTCCTTGCTCCCGCCGCTCGCCCACCTTGACGGTACGCTGGATCGGGACAGAGTCCTCCTTGCTACGGGTGTGCTGGCGGGCGCGGGCCATGTCGATAGAGTGGATCGTGGCCAGCGTCTGAGCCTTCTGCATGAAGGCCTCACGCTCTGCGGTATTGTCGGTCCCCTCAGCCATTGACAGCAAACCGGCAATTCTCTCCAGGGTACGGTCATTTGCCGACATGTGTGTTTCCTTTCTTTGCGGGGTAGTGGTTGATCTTGGATTCCAGTGTGTGCCGGATATGATCGGCGGCTTCGATGGCTTCGCCCACAGTGGCATATGTCTTCGACGTATAGCCGTCGCCATAGAGGGTGACGTAGGCCCGATAGCCTCGCCCATGACGTATCACGTCCGGATGGCCGATTCGATCCCTGCCGCCGGGGCAATAGGGCATGTGGCCGTCCTTTCCGCCGCACTGCCTACACCTCATGCATGTACCTCCGTCTTGTTGATTCCCCAGTGCAGCACCAGGCCGTCGAGCAAGTCGGGGTCTGGGTCACCGCCGACAAAGCCTCCCACTTCGACATCTGCGTAATGCACCGCATCACGGTCGATCTGGTTTTCGTGGAGCCAGTGGTCGAAGTGTTTGAGTGCCCCCTCCAGGGTGGCATGCACCGACGTTTGCCCGTCATAGTCGCCTGGCTCAGGTCCGGTTACCTCTGCTGTGAGAACGTAAACCGTGTCTGTCATCTGGTACTTCCTCCTTCACCCGGTCTAACGCACCGCCCCTACGGATTTATTCCGCAGTCTCCAGGGATGCGCTCCTGCCAGGCAATCTTGTCAAGCTGGCGCATCAGGCCAGCCGCTGCGTTGTATTCCGCCAGCGCCCAGTTCGCCCCATAGGACTGGCCGGGAGGTTCGATGTTGTCCCGTGCCCCTCCAGCCATCGCCTCGGCGTACTCGTACAGGCAGGCGCGTTCGTCGGAGTCCAGGCGAATATGAATACTGCCGTCCTTGCGGCGATTCGCAGCCTTGAGCCGCTGCATGAGCAACACCTCTTCCTCTATGCCAGGTTCGACTTCCTGGCACTGCCAGGCCTCTGAACCCGACAGGTGGGACAGGACGCTGTCACTGATTCGGACTAACCTTCCCAAAGCATTTCTCCCTTCACCATGTATAACGAGGCCAGGGCGTGTTTCTATTCCCGCCCTGGTCAGCAGGGGTGGGGAATATCTGGACGCGGGGACCGGTTATACCTGGTGGAAGGGAGAAAAAATGGCAACGGCTACCAAGCGGCAAGCGGAGTCGGTCCTGCGGTCCATCCGCAAATTCTACGGCTACAAGCCGGGTGACGAGGACGGCCCCAAGCTGGTTGAGGAGTACCACGGCTGGTACAGCACCACCCGCAATGCCATCGTCTGGGAGGAAGGCCCCTTTGAGTGGGCCTACCGCGCCAGCATGGGCGGTTTTGATGAGGAGTTGTTCCACGACTTGCTGGAGTTCATGCCTCGCGAGGAGGCCATCCGAAAGGCTCAGGAAGAGCCGGTGAAGACGCCCAAAGGCACCTACCTGGAGGCGATCAACAGCTACAGCCTGGCCCTGTACAAAATATAAGGAGGAAGTATGGCAAAGCTCATCATCGATCTGGACTGGATCGACCTGGACGATGTCCCGGCATTGATCAAGCATGTCGAGGACACGTTTTTCTTCGACGGGGAGAACACGGGCGGTGTCGGTGCCCAGTCGGTGACGTTCTCCGACGAGGAATAATCTCGCCGGGTTTCTGGTTGAACAGTATGGAGGGGTCATCAGATCCCAGGAAGGAGTGGCCATGATCGCCACGCTCCCCACCAAGGGCACGGTATGGTTGCACGCACGCCGTAAGGATATCGACGGCAATCCGGTAGCACTGACCGTCACGTCTATCACCAATGGCAAGGTCTATTCGCGCACCCGCTACGGTGGCCGGGTCAAGACTCCCGCCGACAAATTCAGCGACTACTGCCTGGAGATCGTGTCGGTCCCAGAAAAGGTCAAGGCATCCGCCCCGAAGTTCACGGAGGCTGAGGCCAAGGACCTCTTCGCCCGCGCCCAGGAGGCCGGTCGAATCGCCGCAGAGGCCATCACTCCGGAGCCAATGTATGTGGTGCGCCGGGAGAATCCGCTGGATGACACCAGCCCCATCGTGAAGCGCTACCCGCCGGTCCTGGACGGGGTCTGCGGATTCGCCTGGGTCTTGATCAAGCCGGGTAACTCCAGCCTGGCCCGTCAACTGAAGGCCCTGGGCCTGGCCCGTACCGACAGCTACTACGGCGGTGTGAGCATCTGGATCAGCGGCTACGGCCAGAGCTACGAGCGCAAGCTGGCTCACGCGGCTGCTGCGGCCAAGGTGTTCCAAGAGGCCGGTGTCAAGGCCATGAGCATGGGGCGGCTGGACTAGCCCCCCTACGGACCAGCCAGGGGTCAAGGAGGCCCCTGGAGAAAGGAAGCCTGAAATGTACTTGGAAGATGTAGACGACCTGAACGAGCTTCTGGCGCTGCTGGCTGAGGTTGAGGATGAGTTGCTTAAGAGTCCTTCTTGCCAGCAGTCCCAATGGGACAAAGAGGACATCTTGGACCGCATTGATGCCTTGACGTACCCCATACTCAAGCTGCGGGACTCCATCAGTAAAGATGGAGGGAAGACCTAGTTCGGGGAATAAATCCCAGTCCACAGCCGTTATACCTGATGGAAGGGAGAAAATATGAGCTACTCGCTCTGGATTCTCAAGGCCCTGGGCGGCGGTATCGACCAACTGGGAGCCTTCGACAGCTACGGCGAACTTCTCCAGGCGGTGTCCAAGATGGAGGTCGAGCGGCCCCTGGACCACAACAACGTGGTTGCCCTGCGAGCCGCCGGTAAGCCGGTCCAGGCCTGGCGGGTGCCGTCCATCGTGGATGACCCGGCAGACAGCATTCCCGGCGCAATCTTCGACATCATCTTCGCAACCAAGGAGTAGGAGGACACGACAATGGCCGCAGTGCCGAAGATCATCCAACAGATCCGTGCCCAGGACCAGGGTAGCTGGGACACGTTCATGGAGGACTACTCCACCCGTGCCCTGGAGAAGGCCCTGGAGTGGGCGCTCCACAACGATTCCAACATCACCGTCCTGATTGAGGACGAGCTTAGGTTCCGCGCTGAGGAAGGAGAGTAGTCCCGGTGAGGACCGTAGACCTCACGCACGCTACCGAAATCAAGCTGATCGGTCAGGTCCGGAAGGACGACGTGCTAATCGCCACTACCGAATCCGGAATCTGGACCCTGCGGGTGACCAGGGTCAGTTTCTCAAGGACCGGCAAGCAGATCACCATTACCGCCAAGGGCGAGGACGATGCCGCCCTGAGCAGGCTGCGGCACTGGGAAAGCACCCACCGAAGCAAAACCCTGGTTATGCGGGCGACGGGCCTGCGTGCCTACCGGCTACAGAAAGAGGAGGAATAGGAAGTGATCGGAGTAGAGGCACGGGAACTGCGAGTCGGGGACAAGATCCTTGGTGTCGGCACGGTACGAGGACCCATCAGCAAACCTGACGAGTGGGGCGAAGTCAGGGTGACCGTCAGGGAGGACGGCGCTCTGTATCTGGTCAAGCTGGATGCCGACGCCTGGCTCCGGATCGAACGGGACGGAGAGACGGAGGAATAAAGTCCCCTCCCCCAGCGTTATACATGATGGAAGGGAGAAAATATGACAGCGACCCTGGACCTCACCACCGCCACCCCGGTGGAGATCGACACCATCCTGGCTGACCTGGACTACGAACGGTTCGTCGCCATGATCAAGGCGATGGACTTCCGGAAAGCTGCTCGCGAAGCCCGAAACTACGTCCACTACGACTGGCGTACCCGCACCAGTACCCCTCGGCCCGACAAGGCCAAGGCCCTGAGGCTGGAGGGCCTGGCCGCTGAGCAGGACGAGATCCGGATGGCCAAAGAGGACGAGATGGCCCCCTACGAGGACGAGTTCCGGCGGCGGGGCGGATGGACCCGTGCCTTCCTGGTGATGACCAGCGGTACCGGCCACGTCCACTCCAGCCAGCGGTGCCATACCTGCTACCCCACCACTCAGTTCCACTGGGTGACCGCCTACTCCGGTAAGGACGAGTCGGAGATCGTGGATGCCGCAGGCGAGCGTGCCTGCACCATCTGCTACCCCTCCGCCCCAGCCTATGTGCTGAACCGGCCCACCATCCTTTTCACCAAGGACGAGGAGGCCAAGGCCGCAGCACGGGCAGAGCGGGAGGCCAAGCGGGCTGCGAAGGATGCCCTGGCGATCCTGGACCCGGCTACCGGCAAGGTGCTCTTCAAGACCGAGCGGGGTGCCACCAACGATATCGCCTGGAGGCTGGACTGCCACTTCCGGTACGAGGACGATGACAAGCTGGACTTTGCCTTCAAGGTGGCCAGCCTGGTGGCCGCGAAGCGGGGAGTCGAAGCCGAAGCCCTGTGGGACGAGTTGAAGACCAAGGCGGAGAAAAAGTTCCGCCGGGAGGCCATCAAGCAGATCAAGCAGATGAAGCTGGGTCCGAAGGGCCTGCACTACGACCAGACCGACCCGGCCAACTGGCACGCCAGCTACCGGAAGATCGCCCAGGAAGAGGGCCTGATCTGAGAGAGGCCGGGGGAATAAACTCCCCCGGCTTTTCGTTATATGGAGTGGAAGGGAGAAAAATGACGACGACGACACAGTTCCAGTTCCGCATCACCGACCCTGGCCTGGACATTCCGCCCATGGCATTCCGCACTGAGGAAGAGCGTTCCGCCCTCCTCACCTATGTTCTGGCCAAGGAAAAGGTCAAGATGGAGGATCTTGCACAGATCGCCTTCACCCGCGTGGACGATGGCAAATTCACCCTGGAGAAGGTGCTCCAGTACGGCAAGGACGTGACTAGTCGCGCCCGGTTCGCATAGCCACTGGGTAGGGGCGGGTGTCATGGCCTCGCTCCTGCCCAGTCAAAATAATTCCCAGGTCAACTAAAGAGGAGGAAGCAGGATGTTCGTATTTGAGACGCGCCACCTGGACAGTGTCGATGGGTTCGACCTACGGGTTGACCTGGTCCCTGACCACGATTCTGAGAGCCGGGATTCCCCCTATGGGGTGATCGTCACTGCCTCCAAGGAGGGCATTGACCTGGGCAGCGACTCGCTCTGGATGACGGACGGAGAAGGCTTCTACGCGAGTGGCGAGGAATTCATCCACGGGTACGGCCCTGACCTGATCCAGGGTGCCATCGAACAGGCCAAATCGGCCCTGACCAGCCTGACCAAGGAGACCGCTAGGGGAATGTAACGGCCCTCCCTGGCGTTGTAACAGATGGAAGGAGCGATATGGACACCAGAATGTTAGGTGCAGTTCTCCAGCCTTTCTGCGGCAAGTGCTGCGGCGCTCATACCAAGAGCGCCAGCACCCGGCAGAAGCGCCAGGCCCGCGCTATCGAAAAGCGGGCCACCGACAAACTGATTCAAGAGGAGGTCTCCTAGCATGGCCCGTAAGCGCCGGATGGAACCCATGATGGCCAGGGCGGTGGCCTACGACAGGCTCGCTGCCAAGTCCCACCGGAATCATGACGGCATGAGCACGCACTACCTTGAAATGAGCCAGAGGCTCAAGGAGCAGGTCTACCGGCGGCGTGCGCGGGAAGCTGCTCAGGCCAAGGAAAAGAAGCTCTTTGAGCGGGACCTCAAGACCTTGGGGTTCAAGGGAGCCATCGATGCTGCGAAGGAGAGGAAGGCCCAGAGTGAAGCACAGGCCTGATCACGAGGCGGAGAAGGTCCGCAGGCGTGAACGGACAGAGATGGGCCGTTCACCGGCCCAGCGTACCTCTAGGAGCGAGAACAAGGGCCGCTCGTACAAGTACCCTGGGAAGGGCAATCGGGCCGCACAGGGACGTAAGGAGATCGCAAGCTATGCCTGACTTCACCATCGAAGTGATGGGAATCTGCCCCCAGTACTCTGCCACCTTTGAGGTCCCCGGTTCCAGCGGGACCTACCGGGTGAGCCTGGGTCCGGACGGCGCTTACTGCCCGTGCCGGTCATACCAGTACTGCAAGGACGAGTACGACCGGACCTGCAAGCACATCAAGCTGGTGCGTTCACACGGGTGCCTGTATGACCCGCAGGGGCGCGAACCAGGACCGAATGACCTCCAGGCCCAGGGGATCAAGATCTTGTCCCAGGGGGCCGGGTACGGCGAGTCCTGCCCCGGCTGTGGGGAAGAGATGCAGCCGATACGGGTAGCGGTCTAAAACAGCTCTGAACAGGGAGAAGCCGGGAATAATCTCCCGGCTTTTTTCGTTGTAATGGATGGAGGGGGAATGGGTCCCGGCCCCTGACGAGAGGAGGAAGTGCAGAGACCATGAAAGCATTCTGGAGTCTGGAAAAAGCGATTTCAGAATTAGGAGTCGAGTTGGTTGACCTGCGGTCAGACGGTGAGGTTCCTGCGGGCACCCACGGCTGGAGCAAGATAGAGTCGGGAAACCTCCTGATGGCGATCAATGACGATACCCACTTTCCTAGGGACCTGATCGCATTCCACGAATTAGGACACCTGGTCCTAGGACACTCGCGACTCCCCTTCGCGGCACAGGTCATGGCCTATGCCGACATGGAGGTCCAGGCCATGCAAGTGGCCCAGATCCTGGGCCGGGAGTTCCTGGCCGACAGTGAGTCAGAGTGGGGACAAGAGGTCGAGGAATACATCCAGGAGTACAGCTTCTCTCGCCTGGCCCCCCAGGACAAGGCTGAGATCGCCAGGATCGCGAGTGCGGTCAGGATCATTCGGGAGGCAGGACTGGTCGAGACCAGTCAGTTGGAACTGGAGCTAGGGCTAGCCGGTTAGGAGCGAGGAGATGAGAAGGCGGAAGGCAGTCATCGTTGACATGGATGGCACCCTGGCTGATGTCCGGTCAATCCGGCATCACGTCATAACGAAGCCGAAGGACTTCGATGCCTTCCACGCCGCCTCCGAATTCGTACCGCCCAACCAGCAGGCTATCGACTATGTGATCGAACATCACGGCACCGGCCACATCATCCTGGTGGTCACGGCGCGGATGCAGAAGTGGGAACCGGCCACCCGGCGTTGGCTGGATCGTTTCATGCCGGTTCCGTTCGACGGCCCGTTCCACCGGCAGGACGGTGACACCAGGCCCGATATTCAGGTCAAGCGGGAGATCCACAAGTACCTGTCGAGGCACTACGACATCCGTGGTGCGGTCGATGACAACCCTAACGTGATCGCACTCTGGGACGAGTTAGGAATTCCCACCACAATCATCCCCGGCTGGGAGTAGGAATATTCCTAGGTTGCCTGGCGTTATACATGGTGGAGGGGCAGGAATTCTCCGGAAAGGAACCTCATGGCCAACTACGCCAGGCACGACCGGGTTCTGGAAGCGGCTGCCAAGCGGGGCGGCTGGAAGAACTGCATGACTAGCGGAGGCGGATACGGTACCACCTCCGTGGATCGGTTCCTGAGCGAAGAGGCTGCTGAGAGCCATTTCAGCGGCGACAGCCGCCAGGGCCTGGTCTTGGAGATCTTCTACAACGCAGGCGGCTACACCATTGGTGTCAACCTCAAGCGGGGCGTGTGCGGCAAGACCATCGCCAGCACCGGCAACCTCAAGGACCGGAAGGCCAAGGAGCGGCTGGCCATCGCAGAAAAGTTCATCATCGACCATCCCCTGGAAGGAGCAGCAGCGTGAAAAACTGCGACCTGTGCGGATGCTGGGTGCTGCACGAGGATCGTGCCACCGTGGGTTCCTGGTACATCATCTGCGAGTGGTGCTCCGAGGAATAATTCCTGAAAAGTTTTCGTTGAACTAGGTGGAAGGGAGAAGAATGAGCAAGCCGATCATCCTCCAGGCCACGGTCTGCGAGACGAACCACAGCTACATCGTCAAGTTCTACGGCGAGGATGCTGAGGCCCGCGCCCTGAGCTTCATCGACCGGAAGGGTGCTACGCATGCCTTCTCTGAGGTCGAAGGCGAGTTCATCGACCAGGGCTACCTGGCCTTGATCGAAAAGCTCTACCCGCAGTGCGAACACGGACTGTCAGCCTGGCTGTGCGTCGGGCCTAGCCACTACCCGCTGGACATGTGAAGAAGAGGTCTGATGAGCAACCCGTTTGAGGAATCGTTCAGCCGGTTCATCCTGACCGGCGAGGTGCCGTCCATCGAAAAGATGTTGCAAGAAATTGCCGAATACGAAAAGGAGAAAAGCAAGTGACGACAACCAAAGACCGTACCGAATACATCATCGACGGGGTCACCATCACCATGGTCCCTCGTGAGAGCTACGACATGCGGTCCTACGGGTCCAAGTCGCGGGTCTACGGAGCCATCGATGCCCTGACCCCTGAGCTTGAGGCCATAGAGCCTCAGTGGGTCTCTGAGCCGGTGGGCCAGGAGGTCGATGACCTGACCAAGGTCAAGGGCAAGATCTGGCGTGCCTGGCGCGACGGTACGAAGAAGATTGCCGGTGAGCGACTCTCTGCCCTGATCGCGAAGCTGAATCAGACCGACCTACCGATCAAGATCGATACCACGGTCACCTTCAGCTACAAGGCCGGTTGCTCCTGCGGATGCTCGCCGGGATTCATTCTGAGCGGCAGGCTGCGGGACGTGAACCACCGGCCTGTGGACCTGTACCTGCACATCGAAAAGGAGGAAAACGATGCCTAAATGGGCTGGGACCGTAGAGGGCTGGGGTGCGATTATCCAGGACGATTCCTTGGAATGGGAGGAGAAGCGCGATAAACTCTCCTCACTGTTGCGGGAATCGGAATGGTTCAAGGATGCCGGTGGTGAGGACAGTGACCTCGACATGGCCATCATGGACCTGGAGGACTCCCCCACCATCGAAGATGCAGACAATGCCATTTGGAGCATCTACAACCTGGCCGATAGCGAAATGATCTGGCTAGACCCAACGGAGGGAGGAGGATGAGGCATGACCCCATTGGTCAAGGGTGTCCTGATATCCCTGGTGGCCCAGGAATCGCTCCTGCTGGCCAAGATGGCCGTCACTAGGTATCTGGGCCGGAATAAATCGGATGACGCAGGCGTTGGAATAGGTGGAAGGGAGAGAAATGACCGAGACGACCTGGAGCGCCAGCTTTGCGGCTGACCGGCTGCCCACCTTCAAGGCCATCATCGAAAAGGCCAACCGACGCCTGCGTAAGGCCGGTGCCCCCGAATTCGCTCCGGAGATCTCTGAGCCGGAATTCCGGACCATCACCCTGCCGGGTGGGACTGAGATCCTGGTCCCCTACGTCAACGTGAGCCTGGAGTCCTACCGGCTGAGCCTGGGCGACTTCACCTTCGTCGCCAGCCTGGTGCCGGAAGAGGCCGGTATCACCGTCCACACCGCCCCTGGCGAGAGCCTGGACGGTTTCCGTCCGGAAGACTTCCGGTGCGATCACTGCAAGGTGGACCGCTACCGGACCCGCAACTACATCGTGCGGGACAACCGGGACGGTTCCCTGGTCCAGCTAGGCCACAACTGCATCGAACTGTACACCGGCTTGAAGCCGAAAGGCCTCTGGGTTCTGGACTTCAGCGAGGACCAGTTGGCTGAGTTCCGCGAGGACGAGGGCGGATGGGGCGGCGGTGGTGGCTCCCGCGACTACAGCGTGGCTATCGACACCGTCCTGGCTACCGCCTGGGCTATCACCAACGGTGGCCGCAACTACACCTCCGTCAAGGCCGCTGAGGCCTACTACGAGGCCAGTGGTGGCGAGGGCCACAAGGACAGCACCTCCTCCCTGGTCCGTGGCCACCTGGCCGGTCGCCCCAAGCCCTACAGGGGCGACGACAGCGCCGGAAGGGACTGGGATGCCATCCAGGCCAAGGTCCAGGTCAATCTTGCCGACACGGACCTCCTGGACGCCATTAAGGCCAGTGCTGAGACCCTGCGGGCCGGGACCGACTACGCCGACAACATGGCCGTCATCCTCGCTGCCCCCTCCGGTGCGGTCAGCCTCCGCAACATTGGGGTGCTGGCCAGCCTGGTGGCCGTCTACGCCCGCCAGGTGCAGATCCTGGCTGAGCGGAAGGCAGAGGCTGAGAAGCCGGTGGTCCAGGGCTTCGTGGCCCCGGTCAAGGACGCCAAGGGCAAGGCCACCCGCCTCAAGGGCCTGGAGATCACCGTGACCCGGCTGCGGGAGTTCGACAGCGACTACGGGACCCGCACCCTCCTGGTCGGTCTGACCGCAGACGGTCACGCCGTCGAGTGGTGGGCCAGTGGGACCCTGTCGGTCCTGGCCAACGGCTGGCGGGGCCTGGAAGAGGGTGACGTGATCACCCTGGACGCCAGCGTCAAGGGTCACCGGGAGGCCGGTGCCGACAAGTTCACCAAGCAGGACACCACGGTCCTGACCAGGGGCACCAACCTGGTGCTGGCCATGGCCACTGCCTGCTAGAGGTTTGCCGGGGAATCAAGTTCCCCGGCTTTCCTATAGTAAGATTAAAGTTTTGCGAAAAGGGGTGACATGAAGGAGCTTTCATCAGAGAAATGTCGTATCTGGTTCAGGGGGGACCACTGGGTTGTCAGCGTCCCACTCTGCTTCGACAAGGATTTTGAAACCGGCCAGGACGCAATAGATTTCGTCCGTGACCTACTGGAAAGGGTTGCAAGTTGAAGATCTCTGCCAAGTATATCGATGAGGAGAATGCCTGCGTCCGAAAGGCAACCTACCCCAACGGCAGTACTGCCTTACGTTTACTGACACCGGACGGGGAGACACTGGCCGTGGCTACCGTTGCCCTGGACATCCTCCCCGACGAGGGGAATGTCTTTATCAAGAACTGGTCTGAGAACGAGGGTATTCTGGAGTCGCTCCAGGACGCTGGTGTTGTCGGACCCGTAATCCGTGAATTGCCAACAGGTTTCGTCAAGGCACAAGAGGTCAAACTCCTTGTGGGAGCGCAGGACTGATGGCCCTGCACAAGAACTGGAGCCGGTCTGTGCTGGTGATCGAATGCCCTCTGATCGGTAACAGGAGACTGGGCCGGAACCAGGCCAGGGTACTCCGGTGCCTCCTGGAATTCGGGACCTTCCCGGGGACCTGGAGGTGGAATACCGAGAGGCAGACGGTCAAGGTGCTGGAATCACTAGCTAGGAGGGGCCTGGTGGCCACACAGACGATAGAACGCACCGACTGGCATGGTCAGCCTACCGCCGGGGAGATCACCTACTACAGGCCCGTTCAGTGGATGCGGGATGTTATGGACGCCCCTACACATGAGGAAGCTGTCGAGTTACTGGAGGGAGTAAAGTGATTATGGTTGCTTTTACCGCTGTGATGTTGATCATCCTGATCTCAGCCACTGCCTTTATCGGGTATAGCGTTGGTCAGGAGATGGGCCAGGAGCAGGGGTACCGGAAGGCAATGAGCCACAGGCGGCAGTTCGACAGTTCTTTGAGGGAGGAGTACCTGTGAAGTTCCGTACCCGCAAGGGAGATGTCTTCACGGCCTACTTTGACGAATTGGGTTCTGTCATAATGACATTCCTCAAGACTAAGTCCATCCAGACCATCGACCAGGAGTTCTTTAACGAGCTTATGGGTGCCGGTGAGATTCGGGCCATGCCGCAGAAGATACCTGCCGCCGGGGAGCGTAAGCCACCTCCGCTTTAGGCGAAGTGGGAATCGCTTGTCTGTTTCTCTCCCGGTGACTACAATCGTTTTCAAAGGTCCAAAAACCAAAAAGGGGAAAACTAGTGACCGCCACCAAAGAAAAAACCAAAACCATCGATGACGTGCGGGAAGAGCACCTGGAGTGCCGGGACCACATGCACTCCTGGGAGCCGTACAATGCACGAGAACTCAAGCGGGGCAAGGTAGTTGAGCGCATCCTCCGCTGCGAGCGGTGCAAGACCCTCAAGCGCCAGACCCTGGTGATCAAGCGAGGACGTGCCTTCCTCTCTGCCGGTAGCTACAAGTACGCTGAGGGCTACCTGATCAAGGGGATGGGTCACGTCAGCCAGGATGACCGGGCCAAGTTGCGATTCCGCATCATCACGCGGGAAATGGAAAACCTAGAGAGCAATTGATCCTCGCTCCCTTGCCCCCATTAAGGGGTAGAGGGAGGTGGTTGAGATGTCTCATATCGCGCTACACGGTGGGGAGCAGGACGGCAAACTCATTCCCAGTGACTCCTTGCGAGACAAGAAGCACCCTGAGGTCTACTTTGCCGTCCCCCTCCGTGACGATGAAAAGGTGAGATCCGCACGGGGACAACAGAAACAGAAGCTTCAAGAGAAGCTGGGTACCCTTGCGTACAAATTTGATAAAAAGGTCATGAAGGATGGGCTGGGACTGGAGTACGTCTATGTCCGCTCTCCCGACCTAGACAAGACCACGACCTAATCCCCCTGTCCCCCTAGGGTTTTCTTTCCTTAAGGGATAAGGAGGTATCGCCGTGTTCCGTGAATCCAGCAGCATTGACAGCGAGCGTACTGCGTCTAGTGTCCGCTCCCTCTATGCCAAGTACTCTGAGGACGATGGTTGGTTTGATGGGACCCCTGGTTCCGTAGACCGCCGGATCGCCCAGGCCCAGAGGATCAGTAATATCGCGAAACAGGCCTCAGTTCGCCTCTCAGGGCGCAATGCGGCCTCCCAGTACATTGCCCTAGCCGGTGAGATGGACGGCGACAGGCGGGCCTTAGAGGGGCTAAGAAGAGACCTTCTGACTGCTGCTGCTGACCGCGAAGACGGTCTGGAGTTCCTGGGCAAGATGGACACCACCGGCTGGTCCGGTGCTGATGCCCTCAAGTACATCCGGATGAATCCAGATCAGCGCCACTATCCTGACCAGGCTTACATCTGCCGCTGCCCTCAGTGTACAGACCGGGACCCGAGCCTGATCCATGAATCTGCATTCTTGGACCTGCACTCCTTTGACCCGATTGTCCACGAGCGGACAGAAGGTGCCCCCCGGCATCCCCTAGATGCCCTCCACCACCAGGTGGGCCGGGACATGGTCCATGCCGACGACATCCTTGAGGACAACGGGGTCAAGCCGCCGGGTTACTTCAGCCGTGTACCGGGAAAGCACCGTGCCTCTGCACGAAACTTCATTGCTGAACAGGAATGTGATGACCTGCGGGAGTTGATAATTCGGGCACATAAGTATGCCGAGGATCTATCTTCCACTATGCCACAAGAAGATTCCCGATCCTTTGTAAGGAGTTTTGTCGGAGCCGTGATCAAGGAGTACCAGCCGCCGCGCCAACAGCGCACTGCGTCCTCTAGGAGCCAGGTTCAGGACTTTCCTGACTTTCTGATGTACGAGGACTAAGAGCTTCGGCTCTCAGGGGGGAGAGAAATGAAGCACTGGTTGGGATTTCTGAGAAACCTATTCCTTCCGCCGGAAGACTCTTTTGACTGGGCACTGGTGCCCTGGCAGCCACTACTCTTCCTGGCGACATGGGTATCCTCACTGATCCTCCTTACCTGGGGGGATTTTGGGAATATTCCCCTGGAGACATCAGATACCCCAGTCGGGGGAAACGGTGGGGTGGAATGGATCTGGCTAGGACTATCACTGGTCTGTCCACCACTGGCACTCTTCTCCCTCTGGCTGACCAAGCATAAGACAGGAGCATGGCGATACCGTGGATTCTGGTTCCGTCTCGCTGCCGACGTAGGTCAGTGTGCGGCACTCCTGACCTACACTATCGCGAGATTTATGGGCGGAGACTGGAGGGTTTATCCTACCGGAATCCTTGTCGCCGCAGTACTTTTCACGGCAATATTAACATTTCGGGACATCCGGACCTTGATCCGTGCAGAGAAGATCGCGAGGGGACTAATTAGGGAAGAGATCGCTTCACTAAAGGATGAAGAGGAGAAGAAGATGATCTCTGTAGGGTTCGGAAAATGAAGGCGGGAGATGCAGTACAGGCTCTTGCTTATGCCGGTGTCGGATCTGGCCTGGGCGCTGTGGTGGCAGCGGTGATTGCCGCTAGGTCAGGGAGAGGTTCTGCTCGTGCCGCAGCAGCAGACCTGCTTACTGAGGCAGCAGAACGTGTTTCGCGGATGAATCTCCAGCTTGATTCG
>Ga0207958_1000336_pt1 | contig 14723 bp, 35 predicted proteins | sample CryBogCBH27Jul07_FD_184606 | JGI IMG/M metagenome (GOLD analysis project Ga0207958, IMG submission 184606) | Freshwater microbial communities from Crystal Bog, Wisconsin, USA - CBH27Jul07 (SPAdes) (version 2) | ecosystem: Environmental > Aquatic > Freshwater > Lake | place: Crystal Bog... | reverse complement strand
CGGATCAGGAAATAGATATTGTATACCCAGTCCTTCTGCAACTGTTTGGAGATTTATATCTTCCACAGGATTGTTTATCTGCAGAGCCACGGACATTTTTGGAGTATGCGAAACTAGAAGCATTACTGAACGACTAAGATCATCTTTGGGATTAAGAGGATTTGCCACCAACAAGTGCCCCGGAGCAATTTTTATTTTATTAGTAGATATTGTCATATATTCAAAGAGTATTTAACCGTATAAATAACTGACCATGAATCTAAACGAGTTTGCTCCCCCTATAGAACATCACAATGAATTAAATCCCAAACTTTGGGAACGTAATCAATTAAAAAGTGAAGTCCGTGGTGCACTGTTACGCATAGCTGATGATTTTCGCAAGTACGTTGAAGTGCCATTTAATCTAGTAGATATTGTAATTACCGGGGGCAATGTCAATTACAACTACACAAGTAAAAGCGACATTGATCTACATCTAATAGCAGACTACAGTAAGGTAGCCTGTGATCGAGAAGTTGAAGAATTGTTTGATACCAAACGTACACTTTACAAACGTCAATACACGTTAGAAATACACGGGATACCAGTAGAGCTTTACATAGAAGACGCAGATCGTCCGGCAGTGAGTTCTGGTGTTTACAGCGTATCACACAACCGTTGGATCAAACGACCTTCACAATATGCTGAACCACAATACGATGAAAAAGAACTCAAGCATTGGGTCGCGGTATGGCATACTATACTCAAACACGCTATGAAAACTGGAGATCTGCACTCCTGCCGTAATGCGTTCAAACTACTAAAGACTTATCGCAAGATGGGACTCAAAACTGCCCCTGGCGAATATTCAATACCAAATTTGGTTTATAAAAGTCTACGCAATGATGACACAGTACACGGCATCATGGTGATGATTGACCGTTTACACGATCAAGAACTCAGCGTATAATATACTATATGACACCTACAATATATCTAGACTTAGATGGAGTCCTTGCTGACTTCGGACTACACGCACGTAATCTACTTAAAACTGAACGAGCCAATGATGACATCAACGGACGTTGGCCCGATCAACAATGGCGCCAAATTCGAGACTGCCAACACTTTTATCGTCACATACCTTTGATGCCCAGAGCGCATGAGATGGCGGCTCTGGCCCGGGGGTTTCGTGATAATCTAGGGTGGGAACTTTACATGCTCACAGCCATACCCCATAAGAATGACATGCCCCATGTGTTTCACGACAAGATAGATTGGGTAGCAGATTACTTTCCGGACATACGTGTACAGTTTGGACCCTACTCAGAGGACAAACAACATCACTGCCAACCCGGGGACATACTGGTTGATGATCGACTCAGTAACTGTGAACAGTGGCAAGCACGTGGTGGAATTGCAGTCAGGGTGGGCTCAAACTATCAACTGGCACTAGACACCCTGGCCCAGCTTTATGTATCAGCTGCCAAATCTCAGCAAGAATAAGGTAGTATCTACTTCACGTAGGAATCGTACTGTACAGATTTCAATACGATCATTAGCGGCCATGTTCCAGGTCCAACGCACCCAATGATGGCCCACGCTGGCTTCTAACCAGGTTTCTACCACCCCCATGCTGTTGATCCAATCCCACTGCCCAGGTGATGACTCTAGTTCTATCAATGGCCAAGGCGCGGATGCTACATAAGGTAGTTCAGGGTAGCGATCATATAGCATACGCATGATAAAAATATTTATTAAATAAATGTAGTATGACATCATCAACAATAACTACTCCAGACTTTACCAGTCATCAACTTAGACTGGATTGGACCCAGCCAGACTTGCCTATTCATTGGTACAACGACTCACCTTTCTACTCACACTTTATGAACGCCCTGGGTGCGAGTTTTATAGATGGTGAGAAATTCTTCATAGACAGCCTCATGGTCTACAAAGATGAGATCAGCCAAGATCCACAGCTACAGGCCAATGTACAGGAGTTTATCCGTCAAGAAAACTGGCACCGTTATCAGCATACACTGTACAATCGTTGGTTGGACAGCCGGGGATTGCCAGCAGAACAAATAGAACTGGACATGCGAGATTTTTGGGTCAAGATGAGGTCACGTTGGGGTGACCGAGCCTGCCTGGCCGCTACCATAGCCATGGAGCACATCACTGCCCGCAATGCAGAGCTCATGCTGAAATATCGTAAATCATTCAAGATCATGCACCCACACTTTGAATCTGTTTGGCGTTGGCACAGTATAGAAGAAATCGAGCACAAGTCAGTCAGCGTCAATGTATGGAATCGCATCGGGGGCGACAACACCACTCGTAGACTGGCCATGCTGGTGGTGTTATACTATTACACATACTTCATGACTCGCAATACACTAAAACTACTGGTAGCCGACCCACAAAGAGGTTCGATTTGGAAGATGATCAAAGACGCTGGCACCATACTGTGGGAACGCCGAAGTGGACTGCTACGCAACAGCTGGAGCTCGGTTTGGGACTACATGACCAATCCCAATTGGCATCCTGACCACACAGATCACAGCCTACTGCTGAAATACTCTAAAGAATAATATATACATACATATGCCACAATTCGAATCCGTAAACACAACCACCCCCCAGCAGGTCATTGCTCTAGTAGCACAAGAACTAAGACTACGCCCAGAAGCCATAGAACTGGACTCGGACTTTGTTGAAGATCTAGGCACAGACAGCTTGGACAAACTAGAGCTGTTGGTACAACTAGAACGAGCCTTCCGCCTGCGTATCCCCCACGACACAGACAAGTTTGAAACAGTGCAGGACCTTATAGACATCGTTCTACAAGCACCCAAAGACATGCGCCCTTCAGCCTTACGCAGAGAACTCAAAGACAAGAACCAACCTCCAGGTCGATAAAGAGCCAAAAGAGCGCGAAGCGCGGCGAAGCCGAAAAAACGGTTAAAAAGATTTTCTTCTGGTCTTTAACTACATACATAATAAAAATCTATATGCTAGCCTAAAAAAATACTGCGCAAAAAATTTTAGATCTAAGATCTACGAGTGGACACCGAAAGTTTTTAAGCATATGGTGTGTAGTAGTACATAGTGTAATCAACAGTAAAAACTGTAACTACAGTAATAAATGGATTGTAGAAGATCCCGCGCTACACTATACTTGTAGTATGACAAAAACTACTACTATTCCAGTAAAATTTACTCTAGTCTTATTAACATTAGCATCTATATCAGGGTGTGGATCGGGAAATTCAGGTAATGGTCTACAACAGTTACCAAGCGGAGCTACTATAACAGTGAGCTCTTGCAATGCTGACATAGTAGACACGCTGAGTAAAATGACTACACCTAGCTTTAACAACGGTTTGGGTGTGCCCGATGCTATAACACACTATCCTAATATAGTGGCTACTGGGGAGTCAGAGGTTAGTTACAGCTGGATTGGGGCTAAAACCACTATACTGTTTGAATGGAATACACAGAGTGGCTCATGCATACAGCAGACTAGTAAAGGATAGTAAAGGAGGGGCGCAGGCCGAGGTACTAGTAGCCCAAAAAAATTGCCGCGCAAAAATTCCAAGAATTGGAGATCAGGCATCATGGGGTTTTACTCTAACACCAACATTTTGCAAGCGGTTGTTGCGCAAGCGCAACGGTTTTATAAAAAGCACCTGACCCCCCAGCGCCAGGTACCACCACCACCCCCGACCCTATTCAACTACGCTTCCCAAAGCCCGGGACCCGATCACCGCGTATGAATATACCCAGTAGGACCACAGCTGACCAAGTGTCTAGGTTGTAGTCTATGTGTAGCACGGGGAACAGAGTGTTCAAAGCCCAGATGGTCAGCAAGGGTCCTAGGACTACTAGGGCTATTATAAGAGCAGCCGCTAGTAGTACTGCTGTGCCTGTGTTATTGTTGCTACTGCTCATACTAACTCTCCTTCTTCTATTAGCTCTTGTACTGCGGCATTGAACTCTGACTCTATGTCCCATACTGAGTTGGCTACACGTATGTCCTTATGACGCTTGCGTAGGTTACTGCCCTTCTGGTACACTAGCCAAACGTGCTCTTCACAGTAGCTCTTGCCTGGTACGCTGGGGTTACAACACACGGGTTTGAGTGGACTGTATTCAGCATCAGGGCCGGTCCACTGGCATTGTATAAGGTGTATGTTCTGCATTTTATATTATGTACTCTTTATTCTTCGTCTATGAGTCTATTGATCTCAGCTCTTTGCTCGGGGGTTAGCTTGCTGAAGATGTGGAAGCCTTCTTCCACACCTGATTGGAAAGCCAGGAACTCTGCTACCATTGTAAGGGCTAGGATACAGCTCAGTGCCCAGAAGTGTTCACCTTCCAAGTCCAAGTTCAACATGCTTAGGATCATTGTGATGGTACCCAGGGTGATAGCCCTGGGCAACCATCTGCTGGTTAAGAAGTTACCCAGCACGGCTTAGGCCCTACGGAAGCAAGTGGTACGAGCCATTGCTTGATAGTTCAGTGGAAAGCTCTTCTTTAGATCAGCGATCTTAAGTACCATCCTTAGACTTAGCTCACGGAGCTTGTCCGCATTGTCTATGATAAAGTCTACGATCTCTGCTTTGACCGCATCGTGGAACTCATACTTGTCCAGCATGCCATCACCTATGATCTGCTTGATGCGGAGTAGTTTCTCTCTGGTTGTGTCCATTTGCAGATCAATGTAGTGGCAACGGCTTTCTAGGGCGTCTAAGTGATCACGGAGCTTCTTGCTTCGAACGTGTTCAAACTTGATGTTGGTGATAAAGATAGCACCTGCACAGAACTCGAACCTGCTGGGTATGCCTTCTGAACGTAGGATCCTGCTGTCTGTGTTCCAACTGATGAAGCGTCTGTTGGAGCTGTCTAAGGCACCCTTGAGGATGTTCAGGCTCAGGTCTTCCATAAGGATACTGTCACAGTCATCAAACACTACGACATTACCTGCCTTTGAGTACTCGTATAACTTAGCGTAGAGACCGATGCTACTCATAGCACCTTTGACGATCTCAAACTTGGGCTTGCGTTCTGCTAGGCTGTCGAACAAACCGTCCTTTTCAAGTACTGCCTCAACGCCGAAACTCTTGCCAACTCCGGGGGGACCTGATACGATCATAGCACGAATGTCACCAGCCTTGACCGCTTTGGTCATGTCAGTAAGGATGTCGAAACGCTCGCGTAGTCGAGTAACGATTGCATCATCGCTTTCTTTAGCGACTTCACGTTCTCTCTGCTTGATAGCGTCTGTATCAAACTCGATTAGGTTGCTAGTGGATGAAGATTTTTTTGCCATTGCTTTTGCCATTTAAGTGCACTCCTGTGTGTGTTATTTAAGTATGTATTATAACAGGGGAACTAGCCCCTGTCAAGTATTAATTAATCCATTCTGCTACCAGCGTAGGCCTGCAAGCCTAGATCTCGCAGATATGTAGCCAACGCATCTGCACCTGCTTCCTTAACAGAAATGCTCTGTGTGGGAATCTTTGCTGGATCCCAGTATGACAGGCACTTGGGTTTGTAGTCCTTACGGAAGCCTGCGGCTAAAAGCTCTTTGGCCTGCTTGCTGTTAGTACGGTCCACGTAGACTTCTGTCCAACCAAACCCACAAGCGTCACGCTCGCCGATCTTGTTGTACATCTCAACGCCTGCTAGGTGTGCTAGGATTAGGCCTGCTTTAATTTGATCTGCTGTTACCATTTTTAGTGCTCCTTTTGTGTTAATGTAAGTGTATTATACTCTCAAACTCAAATGCCGTCAACCATTAGGATTGCAATTCCCATCGCTGTGATGGGGATTAAAACAACTGCCATATTAAAGAGTGCGTGTAACATAATAGCTCCTTTTGTGTGTGTAAGTATGTATTATACTAAAGGCGTCGGATTCTGTCAATCTCTTTCTGTGCCTGTGACATTTCTGCCACATCGTCCCCTCCGGCTATGATCAGCTCTGTGAGCCCTGCTATGGTCAGTTGATCTTCGTAGGGCAGGCTACGGGTGAATTGTACGAGCCTGCTTTTGGTGTCGATGTTCCAAATGATCCTGGCCAGGGTCTTTTCTCTGTGGCTCAGGTTGTTGATGGTTGGCTGGACTCTGATGTTATTCATCGTCCCACTCTCCCCAGCTGGTCATAGCCTCTTTGACCTCAAGGGCCACTTCGTCACCTGTGAGGCCTAGACCGGCAAAGGCCTGGATTAGGTTTTCACGGACCTCATTGTTGTCTACGATACCCATTTTGAAATCAGCGGCCAAGTCGCTGAAGTAATGTATAGCTCCTATGGCTGAGTCTCTGTCTGTCATAGTGTCTCCTTGTGTGTGTCTGTATTATACAGGGTAATCAGTTCTTTGTCAACGATTTGATTCCAGACTCTAGTGGTTTGGCTCTGTATCTGTGATAGATAGGCACTCCGCTTGGCCTTGGGCAATTCCATCAATACACTGACCAGCATGGTCTCTAGATAGCCTGCTGTATAAGCATAGCCTTCGTAGAGTTGCTTTTGATGACGAATCATCTCGGAGACTTTGTAGCAGGTCTCTTGGTACTCTGCTTGAAACTTTTGATTGTTTAGGCCCATGTCAACTCCTTTGCTTTGAATCTAATTGTACCTTCGTACTCCAATTGGTCTTGCTCGAACTCTGTTAGGAAATCGTCTTCAACTACATCCCAGCCAATGACGGTTTCCTGGAAGAACTGGTTGTTTTCTTCGATCGTAGGGCGAAGGCTGTCTACGATCATTTCGCAACGAACGTCAAAGAACTCACCGCCTTTGACGCGATTGTCCAATGGAACCATGTAGTCGTTACCGCCCTTGGCTTTCCAATAGTTAGGGCAGATGCCAGTGCCGTCCCAATCGTGTGCGCCGTAGTTCTCGTATACTTGGGTTTGAATGTGTAGTTTCATATCAGCTCCTTAGTGTGTCTGTGTAAGTCAATTATAACCTCTATCTCCAAAAGGGTCAATCAAAGACCCTTTCAGGCATAGGGCTATTAGCAATCTGGATCAAAGTCGTGCCACTCTTGTGCTTCGTCGGGCTGGCCGTCGTCTTCTACCCAATCTTCTGGGGGCTCGTACTCCTCTGGGTCACAGCCTGTTACTGTATAAGCAAAGTCTTCGCCAGCATCTAAATCCCAATCGTAAGTGTCATTCATAGTGTGCTCCTTTGTTGTCTATGTGTGTATTATACTGTTAATCAATTTGAATGTCAACCATTTTAATTACACCAATCGTTTTTAAGATTCCAGTATTTGTGGACAGGGTTGATATATCCATTTAACACTAATTTACGATCAATGCTTTCTTCATAGTACCCATCAACTCCACAATAGATAGTATAAGTTCTATACTGATTTTCTTTTTTATAGAACAACCATCCCTCAAATTTAACTATTTTATGACTCTGGCTATCAGTCCAGGTGCCTACATTATTTGAAGAAAAAACATTAGAGTCGCCTGTAGGAAACCATTTTGACTCAGCATGAGCAACACCTGTTACTATCATCAATGCTAGGATTAGTGTCTTCTTCATTTAGTGCTCCAATGTGTTGCTGTCTATGTGTGTATTATACTGTTAATCCGTCTGAATGTCAACCAATTTGCCTTGTCTAAAGATCCAGTAGGTTTCTAATCTGTTGTAAGAAACCCACACGCAATCATTGCCTGGTCTCATGTCATAGTAGTCAACTCCACGCTTCTGGAGTTCCTCTGCTATGACCAGTACCTCTAATGGGTTTAGGCGGGGATCAATCCTTTTCATGCCCGCTCCAACTTCCGCATCAATTCGTTGTTGAGGAAGTCCATCTCGTCCCTGCTGACATAGAAGTCAGTGGTCGGATCATAGTAGCTTCCCTCTTTGGGATCATAGTACAGTACACGACCGGAGAAGTTGAATGGACCTTCAAGTCCCTTGCGTGGACCATACTTGTTTCTCATATAGTCTACGGTGTCTAGTACGCGATATCCCATAGTGTGTGCTCCTTGTTGTGCGATAGTGTATTATACTGTCTTTTGGTTGAGCATGTCAATGACTTTTTGTGTGTCCTTGCGATCTGCACGAACTAGGACGACAGCATAAACCAATAATGCGATTTGAATAATAGTGAAAATCATTTAGAACTCCTTGTTAACATGTATGTATTATAGCACCAAATAATATCCGAGTCAACCGTAGGGTCTTTGGAGTGCCGGGGGTGTGGCAGATCTGCAACGGAGAAAAGAAAGCCCCTATCGCAATGATAGAGGCCTTCCACACTAACATGCCCAGAGGAGCGGTCTGGGCTTCTAGGGACACTACCCCCTAGATTCGCACATGGATCAGACTAGACCCATTGACAATGCTTTGTAACCTGCGGCTACGATTTCGCGTGATGGAGTGCCCATTACATACTCAACAACCTTAGCGTTGTTGCCTGCAATACGCTCTTTACGGTAGACAGCGAAACCTGACTGACGAACACGGCTAACCTCAGCACTGAGGTTCTTGATGCCAAAACGCTTCTCAGCCTGGCTAGCAGTCAAACGCTCACCAGCTTGAAGAGCTTGGAAGAGTTTGTATGTTTTGGTTTCTTTGTTGAATCTTTTGATTTCCATTTTGTTTTCCTTATGTAATACTGCTGAGCAGTTAGAACTATATTACAACAGTATTACGTCAAGATCAACCTTTAATTTTGCCAAATTCCTTGCTGACATAGTAGTCAATCAATCTGCGTTGGATCATTGTAACCAAATCGCCATGATCATCTGCTACAATGAATCGAACTGGGCTATGTCCCCAAGTGCCAAAAAATTGAAACTGGGCGAAATACTTTCTGTGTTCCTTGTTAGCAGGATCGAAAGCAACCCAAGGTCTACCGTAATAATCTAGTCTGCTCATAGTGTTTGTGCTCCAGTGTAGGGCACCGGGGACTTACCCCGGTGCAGGTTGATCAGTAAGATGAGTTCTCTAACTCTGCATCAACTTTGGCTGTAGTAGGCTTGACTGCTTTGGCAGCGATGGCATCCAATGTAATAGCTTTGGGAGCCTTGGGCTTGGGAGCCTTCTTAGTTTCTTTCTTAGGAGCATCCTTGTTGCCTGCCTTAGGTGTACGCTTGTCCAACTCTGCTTCGATCGCAGCCTGCTTGACAGCATCGCCTTCAGCAAAGTTGATCTGCAACAAGTAAGCGGCAATAGCCTCTTTGGTCATTGGCTCTTTGAGCTCAATAAGGTCAATGTTGGTATGATCGTTCTTCTCTAGTACTTTGACTCTGAGCATATCGTTGGCGAAACGAACTTTGGTAACGCCTTTATGTGTACTGGTACCTGCGACTGTAAATGTGTTAGACATATTAATCTCCTTGTGTGTGAATGTCTGTGTGTAAAAACTAACTCTGCTTCCTAAGCATTAATACTATTGTAACTTCGAAATCTCTCTTTGTCAACCGTTTTATGAGTTAACTGTGTTCCAGGGATCAAACTCTTCTTGTGGCTGATCAGCCACACCAAACTCCTGCTCGATCACAGCCAGGACCTGGTCCATGGGCACATCTAGTATCTTAGCGATACCTTTGGCACTCATTCCATCAATGTACATCTCTTGGATGTCATATACTAGTTCTTTAATCTTACTCATCGTTGATCTCCTTGTCAAAATATTCTACTTGGTCATCTATCACTGATGTCTGTACCACGCGGGGGTAGTCTTCACCACCTAGCAAGTGGCTAAAGTCTGTTAGGTAAGCATAGTCCTCTAAGAAACGCTCTTTGCTCAACATGGGCTCTAGGCTACGAACAGTGATACGAACAGTGGTCACTACCTCATGCTCGTAGACAATATCAGTCATCTCATTCATTTGTTGCTCCAATTGCTCTACACGAATCATATCACTGACTCCTGGGCTAGGGCTTTCTAGGATAGCAAGGCGCTCTTGCGCCATTGCCAGTTTTGTTTTGTAGCCGGTCATACTGTCTCCTTTAGTGATTCTAATGCTTCTGTCAGTGCAACCAACTTGTGATACAACCCTGCTTCACGCTCGTGTACTGTACCACAGTACCAAACACCGTCCCGCATAATGTAGTAGTACTCGCCGTAGCAGTTCTCTACCTGCTCCAGGAACTCCTCAAATGTATGTGCTACCTTCCAGCTGGTGTTGTCTTCGCCTCTGTCTCTGCCGTAGAATGTGCAGGAGTCTGCGTGTTCTGCTTCAAAAGCCTTGCGTTCTGCTTCTGGCAATTCAAAGGCACTGAAGGCGTGCTTGACACCAATGTTAGGACGCAGGCAACTCATATCGCCTAGGCTCACAAGCTGATTGGCCTTGGTGCTGTCTGTGTAGTGCGTGGCTAGGATCTGGCCATTGTGTTCCAAGTAGCCGTCCCAGTGACAGTAGACTGACTTGCAGACATCTCCGTGCATGACTGCGATGCGTGATCTTGTTCCCATAGTGTGTACTCCTTTTAGTGTGTGTAAGTCTTTATTATACAGAGGTTTTACCAATCCGTCAACCACTGTATAGTAAAGACCCTACTGTGTGTAGGGTTGTTGTGTTTATGCAACAGAAGTTTCTGTTACCATAGAGTCCATAAAGCTCTCAAAGTAATCGCCACGCTCCATTGCGTGTATTAGCATCTCGCCGTTGCCAATGCTAGTGCGTTCCATAATGTACTCCGCATAAGCATCGTCTAGCTCGTAACTGTTCATTGCGTCTTCAAATTCTTGTAGTGTCATAGTGTGTTCCTTTTTTGTTTATGTGTGTATTATAGCATAAAATAATAACCCGCACAACTGGCGGGCCTTTGTGTTGTTTATATGCAACAAAAGTTGTCTGCTGTAATTAAACGCTTGCGTTCAATGTACTGTAGTACTGCAATGTAATATTCCCGTACTAAAGTGTCTTGTTGCATTATAGCGTCGTGTAGTGCTTGTACGTCGTGCGTTTTATGGAATTGTGCTAATGCGCTTACATTGTACGCAACATCGTCCGCGTACATGGAGTAATTGCTAGTATTAGCGTCCGGGTTAGTGGCAAAGCATTTAATATAGCTAATTGTAGTCGTATACATTAGTTTATTAATGCGTTTAATGTGCGCAGGCGTAACGGCAACTGCGGGTTTGTTTGCGTGTTTAAGTGCTTGTAGTGCGTAAAACATAGTTTGCTCCTGTTAAAAATGTATTATACAACAAAACAAAAGCCCGCACAAGTGGCGGGTCTTTGCTGTGGCTTAAAAACAACGGTTCATGATCTGGTGAGTTGCCCCACCATCCAGTTAATTACATCACTCATCGTCAGCCTCCTCTGCTTCATACTCTTCAACCTGATCACTGATCCCAAACATCTCATTCAAGTCCTCGGGCAAGATGTCCCACATCTCTGAACTGTTCAAACCAGACAGGTCGTAACAGTCATCGTCACCGTCTTCATAGACCCCTGCAAACATCATACCACCTTCGAAGTAGTAGGCCTTGACCTCAAACCCCAAGTCCTCTAATACAGCGTAGAATGCTATAGGTGGGGCCCAGGCACTGCTGAAACTTGCTGTTAATGATCCATCCTCGTTGATCGAGGCCGAACCTTCATCACCTACATCCCACTTGGTGCCCCACTCGTTCACGCACCAATCATACCAGTTGGTATAACCGAACTTGGCCTTGTTGGCTTCTTCCTTTGCCACTAGATCGATCTGTTCTGGATCTGTGTCTTCTCCCACTCGGCCTGCTACAATCTTCAACTCTGGAGGGACAGGGTGGAACTCATTTAGGAACTCCGACCTCTCTAAGGCATCGTGTGCCCTCTTGATCATTGTGGGGTCACTGTGTGTCAATGTGATTGTGTTGTCGCACCAATTAGGCATTTGTAATCTCCTCAGGTAAGTAAGCGATTAAGAATTTTTCTGGAATCAACTTCAACAGTTCTTCAATAGCAGATAAATCACCGTCTTCAACATCCTTAACTATCTGTTCTAAGGCAAGTTCTACATAATCCATATTAAACTCCCATCTCCGAAAATGTTACTTTGAAATCAATGCTAATTAACTCCTCTGCACAACGAGTCAACAGTTTGAGCTTGCGACTGACTTGTGCACGGCTCAACTCGCCATCGCAGGTCAAATTCTCAGGACTCATCTCGCTGTCAATAATGTCTGCAATCTGCTGACGGTCCGCTGGCTTCAGCAAGCTCAGTGCAGGCTGGCCGAATATGGCACGCCAGCGATTCTTTTGTTCTACATAGTTCTCAAGTGTTGCAATGTTCATCTCTCTGCTCCTTTGTGTGTGTGTAAGTATGTATTATGACAGGGGATTGCACCCCTGTCAACCCCTTTAGGCAAATATTTCTTTGTTTAGGATGTTGTCTTCTACAAGTCTGTGGCAACGATTTAGTGTATACATCATTACCAAGTAAGCATTGGCCCTGTGTGCCTTTGGCATAGATTCTATTAGTGCGTTTATTTCCTCTAGTGTAGGCTCTGTGAATAAGCCACTGTAGGGGATTGGGTTTTGAACTGTGTTATACATTGTAGGCTCCTTTTGTGTTAGTGTAAGTGTATTATACTCTCAATTTACGCAAGTGTCAACAGTTTTTCAAAGTCTGCCATTACAATGTAATAGTCACGCAACTCTGCGAGGCTGAACTCTTCTGTGTGCGCTCTGACATACATCAGCGTCTCTAGCATAGGCATCTGTAGTTGCTGGCTAATTGCGGTAACTGTCTCTAGTGCTTGTGTGATCATAGTCTGCTCCTTTGTTGTCTATGTGTTTATTATACTGCAGATGGTAAAACCAGTCAACCCCATGCACGATATAACCCTACAATGCATATGGTTATTCCCACAATGTTCGTAATAGTCTGTGGCATATTTGCAACTCTGGCACTCCAGCCCAAATAGCACAATCCCCCTAGTGCACCAAAAACTACATTCCAGGGATGTAGTTCCGGAAAGAACGACATTAATGTATACATGCACATGAAGCAGGCAGTACCTGCCCACTGTAGTATTTCATTTAATTTCATGCTGCCTCTCGCAAACGGATTACGAACCCGCTATAGTCTTTCTTTGCGGGCCCTTTGGCCTTTAAGCCAATATAGCCTACTTTGGGATCTAAGAAGCGCAGGTCTGTTTCATCGGCACTGTACATGTTCTCTGGGATCTCATCGTAGACCGCTGTAACATTCATACCCGCTACCAGCGCCTTAACACAATCTTCATCATTGCTCTCTGCACGGCTAAACGTTAGGTGGTAGTTGGGATATTGCGCAGTCTTACGGCCTAAGACTTTTGTATAGTCATAGAACTGTACTGTAGGGAACATCTGGAAGATATTGTCACCCTGTCCGTTGACTACATACTTCTCCCAGCTCAAATCGCTGGTACCATTCAAGCGGAACACTGGAGTCAAGCCCTGCTTCTTGGCATAATTAATAGCCTTGCAGATGTCATTGGCCAGATCCAGCATAAATGCATCGCGATTCTCAAAGAAGTACTTGGTCTTACGTATACGAGCCTTTTGGATCATGTTAGTGTTCTCACCCCGCTTGAACATACCGCCACGCCCCGCTTTATTAAGGCAAGCGTCTGTGCAACCTGCTGTTCGCTTGGGGCATACTTCACGCCCGCTCAAGTCAGCAGGTGCAAGATGCAGGATGAAGCTGAGGTAGCCCAGCTTCGTGCCCTTTTGGATCTTTGGATTGGCAGTACTTAATAATTTGAACATTGAGGCTCCTTTTCAGTGTATGTGTGTATTATAACCCCTAAAGGCACTCTTGTCAAATGCCCTTAGACCCTACAGGGTTTTTATTCTGCTAGTACAGTACCCCAAAAGTTCTCGTAGTCAAAATACGCTACCATACGATCTCCCTTGAAGTATTGCATGACAGCGCCTACATCCTCTGCACGATCCCAAAGGGCCCGTGTTGCAGTCTCAAAACGCTCTGTAAGTGTTTCTGCTATAAAGCTCCAGCTCTTGCCCGCCCCATACAGTACATCTGCTTCTGCTTCGTAGTCGTGTGTGAGCTCTGAATGTACCTCTTGCCCTGCATCGTTAATGTAAAACATAGTGTGTGCTCCTAGTGTGTTAATGTAAGTGTATTATACTCTCAAACTCCTACGCTGTCAACTCATCCCCTCTAACATCCGTGTTCAGTGTAGGGTTAATCTGTCTTCTCAACTGTACTTCCCTACGATGTGCCTCTGCTTTGCCCCTTACGATCTCGTGCACAAGTATCTCTATCTCATCTTTACTTGTAAGCTCTCTTAATGCTATACAAAGGCTCCACTGTTTATCCTCTTTTTTCGCACGATAGTAGTGTTTTGCCGCTCTAGCACGAACACTCTTTAATACAGTACTCTCTGTCTTTGCTGTAACACCAATATAGTTTCCCCCGTTAACTCTGAGCTCGTATATGATGTGATTACGATCTACCCTCTTTTTACGAGCTGTTTTAACTGTAGTGTTATTAGTGCTAGACATAGTGTTAGTGTTTTTTGCTTTCATGTATGTATTATACTGTGGTTTTACCATTTTGTCAACAGTTTAATTGTAAAGATATGTAAAGCATCATTGTGGCTCAAACGCAACACCCCTGGCACTACCGCCTGTGGATATCCTGTGGACTAAAGAAAAACCCTATAGCCGGGTAAACTATAGGGTTTTCAGTACTGAGCTAACGCCGGGATCACTGCTCAGTCCCGCTCTGCTTCTTTACATGCACAATGGCCATGTCCGAACCTCTTGAAGTA
>Ga0207958_1000321_pt1 | contig 15392 bp, 14 predicted proteins | sample CryBogCBH27Jul07_FD_184606 | JGI IMG/M metagenome (GOLD analysis project Ga0207958, IMG submission 184606) | Freshwater microbial communities from Crystal Bog, Wisconsin, USA - CBH27Jul07 (SPAdes) (version 2) | ecosystem: Environmental > Aquatic > Freshwater > Lake | place: Crystal Bog... | reverse complement strand
GTAAAGATCCGCAAACTGCGCGATCATTACCACACTCGCGATGCTCGCTGGACTGATTTACAGTCTATCCGCCAAGGTGATATTCAACAGGTCTACCCTGGAATGTTCCCAGATGAATTTCCGAAGCCAATGGTTGCTAACTTCATTGACATCGCAGCACGCGATGTAGCCGAAGTTATCGCCCCGCTTCCCGCCTTTAATTGCGACTCAACGGATTCTGTATCAGACCGCGCACGCAAGAAGGCCGACAAGCGCACTATGATTGCCGCTGGTTACCGTGACACATGCCGTCTCCAAACCTTAATGTATACAGGCGCAGATCGTTATGTAACCTTCGGCATGCTCCCCTTCATTATCGAGCCAGATTGGGAAAACAAGCGGCCAATGATCCGCATTGATAACCCAATCGCGGCTTACCCAGAGTATGACCGTTTTGGCAAGTTGCTCTCCTACTCAAAGCGCTACAACAAGACAGTGCGCGAATTGTGTAATGAATTTCCAGAGCATGAGACTGTTATCCGCGGACCTTATGAGAATCGCAACTCAGAGCGTATGCTTGAGATATTTCGCTATCAAGATAAGAACGAAGTAATCCTATTCGTTCCAGAGCGCAATAACCTTATCCTAGACCGCGCAGCAAACCTCATCGGTGAACTGCCAGTGGTTATCGCTATCCGCCCAGGCATTGACTCAGATGAGAACCAACGTGGACAATTTGATGACATCATGTGGGTGCAGGTAGCCAAGGCTCGCTTCGCCACCTTGCAACTTGAAGCAGCGCAGAAGAGTGTACAGGCTCCATTCGCTTTGCCATCTGATGTGAACGTACTTGAGATTGGCCCAGACGCCACGATTCGCTCTGCTAACCCAGAGAAGATTCGCCGTGTTGGGCTTGATATTCCTAATGGAATCTTCCAAGAGGCTGCCACGCTTGATGAAGAACTACGTGTAGGCTCACGCTACCCACAAGGTCGCCTCGGCCAACAGTCTGGCTCTATCGTCACAGGCCGTGGTGTAGAAGCCCTTATGGGTGGATTTGATACACAAGTTAAGACAGCACAGGCTGTCTTCTCAGAAGTATTCCGTCAGGTAATGCGTCTGTGCTTTATGATGGACGAAAAGTTATTTGGCAATGTTGAGAAGGAAGTGCGCGGAGTTGTCTCTGGCGCACCTTATGAAATTAACTACACCCCATCACGCGACATCGCTGGTGATTACTGGGTAGATGTATCTTACGGCATGATGGCTGGACTAGATCCAAACCGTGCTTTGGTATTCGGATTGCAAGCACGCGGAGATAAATTAATCTCACGCGACTTCTTGCGTCGTCAAATGCCTTGGGATATGAATGTAACTTCAGAGGAACAAAAAGTTGAGGTTGAAGAATTACGCGATTCGCTTATGAGCGCAATGGCTTCCTACTCACAAGCACTGCCAGCAATGGCAGCACAAGGGCAAGATCCATCAAAGATTCTTACGGCTATGGCTCAGGTCATCAAGGGTCGTCAAGCAGGCGATAATATCGAGGACCTTGTAGTTGCTGCATTTGCGCAGCCCGCAGCATCCCCAGAAGAAGCAGCCGCTGGCGAGCCTCAAAGCCCAGGACAGGCTCCTTCTGGGGCGCTTCCTAACCAACCACAGCAACAAGCACCATCTGCGCTACAGCAGTTAGCCGCAGGACTTTCATCTTCTGGTCAGCCGAATCTCTCGGCCAACGTAACCAGAAGGCAACCAGCGTAATTATCTGGTTGACAAAAACCTATAGGAGAATAACAATGGCAAAGCCACTCAAAGCATCACTTACCACAAGTGTACCAAAGCCTAAAGCACAAGGTGGACATAGTTCATCTGCTGCGGTAACACAAAAGACAAAGATTCAACCAAAGTCAGGACCAGCAGGTACTGGAACATCAAACATTAAGTACAGCGGACAACCTTCTGGCACCAAGGGTAGCGGAACAACCGCGGGTACACCACGAAAGACTAAGTAGTTCATGTCAGACGAGCAGGGCAGAGCGTCAACTCAGTTTACAAAATGGGATATCTTTGCCCTGCTTTCGCATGTCGCAGCAGAGTTTTTTGAAATACTCAGCGCGATGTTAGAAACACAAGCAGAGTTTGTGGAAGACCAAAAATCATTCCACGAATATGCAGCCCGCACCATCGAAACACTTAACGAAGGAGAATAGGTATGCCACAGGCCGCGAAGCCTTCGACTACACCATCCCTTCCTGGCGCCATGTCGCGCAGAACTGATGGCGGTGTCGCATCTAAGCAAGCACAACGGTATATCTCTGGTATGCCTAATTACGGCGATGGACAAGATTTAGCGAACTTACAGGCGCAGGCGCCTATGTCTGCTAGTGGCGTACAAGGCCAGAAGATGACTCCATCTCAAATTGCACAAGCGGCATCGAATGGACAATCACAAGCACAACAGGCACAGATGAATGTCACACCATTGTCTGCACCTACGCAACGTCCTAACGAACCAGTTACTGCTGGCTCCCCATTGGGAGCAGGACCAGGGCCAGAAGCCCTTGGCATCCATCCAGCGCAAACAATGCAAACTGGACAATCGGCCAAGAGCCTCGTTCAAACCTTAGCGTCACATCCAGACGCTTCACCAGAATTGCAACAACTCGCAACTGCACTAGGGAAGTAACCCATGGATCCGCAGGTAAATATACCTAATGTTAGCAGTGCTAATGATATGGTTCAGGGCAACCAGATGTTTGTTAAGCAAAACCCTGGCCTTGCTGCCGCTGGTATTCAATCAGGTAGCCAAGATGTATTTAACACTCTTGCCGCTACTTCTCACATGACAGCGATTGCCAAAGCGATTGATGAACATGTTGCTACATACAATTCCGCAACATGGTGGCGCAATGCGTTAAAGGACATTCCAGATGTCGCCAACGCTGTAATTAAAACAAGACTAGAATCTTTGCAAGAAAAGGCGGGTCAATGAGTTTAGTTACTCCTTCTAGCACGCCTATCGCATCTACACTTACAGCATCTGCTACTGCCGACGCCACGGCTCCTGCTACACCAGCCCCTTCACAGGGCGGATTTTGGAATGACCTTAAAAACTTTCCAGGTCAAGCACTTGGCGCAGTTGAAAAGGTGCCTGTTATTGGCAAGGCCATTGGCACTGCAATGTCATGGGCTAACAAGCCATTACAAGAAATTCAAAAAGATTATAAATTTATTCACAGCCTATACGCAGACCATGGAGTTGGTGCGGGGTTGCTTGGTACGCTAGGTGTAGTTGCTGGCGGAGTTATTGGAACTATTGCTGGCCCAGAAGGAACTATTGCTGGCGCTGCTCTTGGAGCAGACCTTGCAGGTATGGGTGAACGTCAAATTCTTGGTCGTGTCGTCCCATCATTTCGAGATTCCTTTAACAAATCTAATGACCCAAACTACTTAGTATCTGCTGGTAGGGATTTGGCTCACGGGCTTTCTTACATCCCTGGCCTTGGCGCATTGGCAAATACCAATAGCGGCGTTGGTCAAATTGTATCTGGCGTAGCGGATGCCTCATTTGATTTTGAAACAGACCCACTTGCCAACCTTGGAAAATTAGGTTCTGAACTTCGTCGTGGCGACCATATTGCGCTTGTCAAAGAAATAGATTTTGCCACTGGCGAGATTGTGCGTGACGAAAAGGGAATGCCAGTCAATAAGATTGACCCAACAACTGGCAAAGTAATTCCAAAGAATACACTGCCATTTGCTTCTAGCGCGGGTGGTATGTCCGACTTTACCGCTGGTGTAGCAGTAAAAAAGATTTTCTCCCCAGAACAATATGACGCCGCTATGGCGAATCCGCTTAATGGCGCTCAACGCGCAGCGCGTCAAGACATTGTGAGTATTGCTCAAAATCAAGCAATGAGCGACAGCGACAAAGCGGGATTGATCTGGTATAAATACGGCAAAGCAAACCAATGGTCGCAGGCAACAATTCGCGCTATGGTTAAAATTAACGACACCAATGGCTTCGACCAGGTTGCAAAACAAACTCTTTATTCGGCCGATTTGGCCGACAGATCCGAGCATGCCCTTACTGCATTTTCCTTGCCATCTAGAACAGTTGGTAAACGCCTTAGCGAAAAAATTGGCTTAGATGCCATTCGTAATAGTAAAAATGCAACCAACTATAACGAATCTTTAAATCTACTTTTGCCACGCAAAAGCGCAGTCATGGAGCCTGTATTAAACCCAGATGGCACGCAAGCACTAGATGAATCTGGCCAACTAGCCCAAAGGTTTAAAACACGTTCTGTTACCAATGCCCAAACTGGTGAAGTAACACAGGAACAGGTATTTAAACTTAATAAGCCTGCATTATTTTACGCCCCTGGTAGGGGCGCCATGATAAATGCGCTTGCAAACAAAGTACGTACGTTTACTGGTGAAAAACCATTATCCTACGACACAGATGCAAATAGTTTATCGTCTCACGTTTTTGACGTAAAAGACCCTGGTTTTGCAAAGACTACATACGATACAGCATTGCTGTCCATGCCACATAACATTGCGTTAGAACGTGCTGGCGCCATGATTATGCAGACAAATAATGATTTGCGCGTATCCAACATGCACGTTTTAAATCAAGAAGTCCTTAAAAATCTTGGCGTGGCAGATTCTCAATCTGCTCACTTGTTTAGCGACTTACATGACGCTAGCGCACCTAGTAATTATGATCCTAGTGTGTATGCCGTTAACCAAGGCCGTGACGTTGGTAGCGTTGATATGCTACCTGAGCATGGCGGTGGACAACGCCCACTTGCTATCACTTACAGCCAGCGTTATCAAGGCGCCCTTCTAGATTTGAAAAAGACTCGCACCGCACTTCGCGAAGCCAAAGCCTATGGGGCTTTGTATTCGCCAGTTGACGACTTTTTTACCAAATATACCAATGTAATTTTTGCCCCATTGGCTCTTCTTTCACCTGCTTTTGGTATTCGTGTATCCACTGGTGAAGTTTTACAACAAGTTATGCGTCGTGGCTTGGTAAGTTATCTTGGACAACGTTTAGCCGCCAGCACGCTTAATTTGTCGGAAAAATATCAAAACTTTCACATTGACAAAATGGATGACGCGCTTACGCAAACCGATAAAAATGCCAAAGAAGCAGAATTGGCAACTGGCAAATCAGTTCCCGTAAAGTCTAATGAGATTACTAAAGAACTTGACGAGCGCATGTCTACGCTTGATAAGTTAAATAAACTCACTGATTCCAAGCAGGGCATTAATAATGCCATTGTTGGTTTGCAAGATAAGCGTTATCGTGTTATGCCATTTTCGTATATGGCGACCAGATTCAAAGAATCTAATCTTGGTTCCTACCTTGTAGACGACAAAATTAAATATATGATTGAACGTGCTGAGGAAACTGGCACATATCTTCCAACACCAGCAGTTTCTGCGGCGCACAATGCTAGCCAAGAACTTACGGCAGATGACCATGTAGATATTTTCCATAAACAAAAGGGATATGGCACGGTGCCTGGAGAAGAAATCCAAGGGCTGACAAGTACAGATCATACTTACGATAAGTATTGGGCTAAAAATATCAACAATGCTGCAGCCGATTTTGGGCAAAGGGATATAGCACGTGCGCTTATCAATGCACGTAAAAATCCTGAATTTGCAGCCTTGCCACTAAATGAACAGTTTGCTCGATTGGTAGATGGCCAAGCGGCCAATCTACGCAATCCGAACATGTACAAAGAGTATCGCGGGATTATGGATGGCTACACAAAGGCCGTTCCAGAGTCGTTTGCTAAAGCGCAAATTGACAACTTGCAAGGGCTTGTTCACGGCGCAGACAATACCATTAACATGGATATTGTCAACCGCATCGCCAAAAGCGAAACAATTTCCGAAAAGGAATTGAAGCAACTGCCTCAGATGTCCAAGCCAATCAAGGTTTTGGGTCGGTATGAAATGCCTACAATTTCCAAGGCCTTGCAACGAGTTGAGCAAATGGGATATTCTAAGTTTGTTACACCAGTCATGGACTGGATTTCTCGTCAACCTTTGTATAACGATTTTTACATGCGTGCACGTCAAAACAATCAAGCATTGCTTGATATGGGCTTGATGGATCGTAGTGAGGTTGTACGCTTATCTCAGATGCAGGCTACGCGAGATATGATTCCAGCGATTCACTCACCTGCTATTCGTAGCCAATGGGCTACAATGCACCGTAGTTTGCTACCGTTTTATTTCGCCCAAGAGCAGGCCATGCGCCGTACTGGTCGTTTGATTCTATCAAACCCACAGGCATTTCGTGATTTTCAGATCATCCAGCAGGGATTAAACAATCCTGGATTTGTGCATACAGATGCCAACGGCCAGAAGTACATCGTTTATCCTGGCCTTGGTGAGGCTGGCAATGCCATCATGCGTGGCTTAAATGCCATTGGGCTTAAACAATTTACTGGTTTACCATCATCAATTTCTGGTAATACATCTTCGCTTCTTAGCGTACTTCCAGAAATTAAACCACCAGGAATCAGCCCATTCTTAAACTTTGCATTGACTGATTTATCTAAGAAGTTTCCATGGACGGACAAAGCCGTCAACCTGGCCAATGGTGGTTATCCATCACAGAACTTTATTGACACGTTTATGCCATCATCTACCATGCGTGACTTGTGGAATAGCATGAGCATGGATGACCGCGAGTCAACCGTTTACAACTCTAAGTTGTCTGCCATCATGGCGGCTTATTACCATGGTGATTTGCCAACCAATTTCACATCTTTGCCAGCGTTTCAACAGCAACAGATTCTCACCAAGATTGAGCATAACGCTCAAACAAACCTTATCATTAAGGGATTGTTTGCTTTCTTCTTGCCACTGGCTCCAACAGTCAGCAATGACTATTACGACAAGAACATGCAGACGCTACGCTCTGAGTATCTGAACCTGCTCAACCAGACGGATCCTACAACTGGCGCAAAATACACAGCGCCTGCTGCGCTGAACAAATTTATTGCCGATAATGGTGAGCGAGCATTATCCTATACGGTTGCCCGTACCACATCTGGCACTAGTGGCGCTTACGCCCCATTGGCAGATTCTACCGTTACTTGGATTAACAACAACCAGCCTATCCTGAATAACCCTAATTATTCAACTGCTGCGCCTTACCTTATCCCACAGGTAGCCGATAGCAAGGATGCGTTAGCCGTTGAGAACAAGTTGCTCATTAACCACTTCCGCGCAAGGGTAACATCCAAAGACTTTATCAGCGCCTTGTACGTAAAGCAAGGATGGCAAGACTTGTCAGCGGATTACACCGCCTACCAGTCAGATATGAATAACCTTCGCGCTTCTGGCGACAAGCAGGGTATGTATCAAGCCTCACAAATCTGGAAGCAGATTACGGCAGATTATGGCCAAAGCAATCCAATCTGGTATGCAGATTACAACAACCCTACCAAGGTTGAGATGGCGCAAAAGGCCATCACTCAATTTACCGCAATGCAGGATAAGGGAATCTTGGCAGTATCACCGCAAGGCAAAAAGATTTCCGAGATTCTGGACAACTATAAGCAATACCACGCGGATTTGCTTGCCAATACTTACAACGGCAAGCATCTTCCAGGATACAGCGCAGCGCAAGATGCGTGGTATTCCTACATGGATAGCCTTGCCGTATCCGATCCACAACTGGCTAGTGTTGTAACTGGCGTATTTAGAAGGGCAGTATAGTGACTACATTAACTACACCTGCAACCACTACAGTTCCAACAACAACTTACGCTCAAATGCTTGCAGCCGCTTCAAGTGGTGGCGCAAACATTTACGCAAACATGGTAACGAATACCGATACAAGTTACCTTACCCAAACTTCCCCTCAAGATATTGAGGCACAAGTTAATGCAGCCATGCAGTCTTTGGCTGGTCGCAATGCTACGGCGCAAGAGATTCAACAGTACGGCCAAGAACTTCTAGCCGCCGAACGTGCCAACCAAGGCACCTATAAAGGCGTAACTGCTTATGGCCCAACTGGAAAACGCTCAGACGTTACTGGCACACAAACCACTACTGGCATTGACCCGCAGGGATTCTTGGCACAAATTATTTCAGGTAGCGCAGACGCGCAATCCTACAAGGCAGCGACGGGGTACTTCGACGGTATGACACAGGCGCTACAACAGATGAAGAGCATCTAATGGCTACTAAGAAAATAGATCCTAACAAGCCATTACCAGCAGACGCTTCGCTTCAAGAGCAAGTTGATTACTGGACTGCTCGCGTAAATGAACAAGGCACTGGCACACGTGGACGTCTAGCACGTCAGTCACTTGAATTAGCGCAAACCGCACTTGAAGAAGAACAAAAGACTGCCCACCCAAATCCTACTGCTACTGGTGGTGGAACAACTACCCCACAAAATTACGCAGCAGATGCTGCTGCGCTAGCGCAAAAAACTGCTACGCATACACCCGATGTGCAACCAACAACGGCTACAAGCGCAAAGCCAAAAGTTGCAACGGCTACTGGTTTCACTGGCCCAGCGTTAGGCGCTGGTCAATCTACCACGGGTGGTACATACAAGACTGTTAAGGGCGTTTTAAATTATCAAGACAATCCCTTCACTGGCGAGTATCAAGGCAAGTATTACTCCAATGGTAAGTTAGAGACGCCTGCTCAAATCAAAGCCGACTTTATGTCGAAATATGGCGAGCAAGCAAAGTTCATCGCGTCCGTACCAGAACTTAGCAACCTTCTCTCAACGGCCATCGCTCAGAACTGGGCGCCGACTCGTTGGACTACCGAGTTTGCTAATACCCAATGGGCGCAACAACATCCTGGCGACATCGGCCTTGCAGAGATTAAGCGCGTATCTGCGCCAGAGCAATACAACACAGATTACAACGCCGCCTATAGTAAGGCCGTTGCTCTCGCCAACCAACTTGGTGTAAAGTTAACGCCACAACAACTTGGCGCACAAGTGACAGATATCAAGCAAGCCCCTGGCACTGTAGATCAAAATGCCGTCAATTCTGGACAAGATGTAACCACATGGATTCTGCAACATCCTAACGCATCTGACCAACAGATTACGCAGTTCATGGCACAGCATGGCACCTTAGACCCACAGGCTAAAGGTGGAACGATTGCGGCACAATCTACGCAGTTGGCTCAACTTGCACAGCAATACGGCGTCTATGGGCAATACAGCCCAGACGGCAAAGATACAAGTTTCTTCGACAAGTATGCATTGAACATGGCGCAAGGTGCGGTTGGCTACGATGCCAGCACAGCCGAGCAACAGTTTAGAACAGCGGCTATGAATACATACAAGCCATTTGCTGACCAGATTGCAGGCGGAGCCAAGGTATCAGACCTTGCCTCGCCTTACGTTAACACACTTTCAAGCCTGCTAGAAATTAACCCTGCCGACATCCAACTCGGCGCAACTACGGGTTACGGAGCAATGATTGGCAAAGCGCTAATGGGTGATGGTACAGCACCAGTTGACCCATACACATTCGCAAGCCAAGTTCGCTCACAGCCAGAATGGCTTAATACTCAAAACGCTCATTCCACACTTCTCAGTGCTGGTAATCAGTTAATCGCAAAGATGGGATTCTAACCAATGGCACAGATGCAAGTCGGTGAAAATGGTGGAACAACATCCACATCTAATTGGGCTAGTTCACCTGGTTCAACTGCCACAAATCCGCTTGGCGGGCCAAAAGACACATCAAATTTTCAATCACCTATTGTGCCAGCAAGTGGTGTAACTGGTCCAAATACTACTGGCACCACTGGCCCTGTAAAAACTACTGGCCCAGCGACTACTGGCCCAGCGACTACTGGCCCAGCGACTACTGGCCCAGCGACTACTGGCACCACTGGGCCTGCATCCACTGGCCCAACAACAACCAATGCTTCGCAACAATTAACCGCGCTTTTATCTGGTTATGGTCTAACTGGCGATATCGGTTCTGGTATCACCGCAATGCTCGCAAGCGGTTTGGATATGACGACAGTCCTTAATATCATTGATTCGCCAAACCCATCAGCGCAAATAACGGGGCTAGGCTTGACGCCAAGCCAACTTGGTGCAGCGCAAAGATTGGTTTCGTCTTGGCAACAGCGCTTTTCTGGCAATCAGGCCAGAATTTCTGCTGGCCTTAACCCACTGTCACCAGCCGAATATATTGCCAATGAGCAATCGTACAAGCAAGTTATGGCAATGGCTGGTATTCCGACATCAAGCCCACTTATGTCAAGCGATTATCTTGGCAAGTTGATGGGTACAGATGTATCACCAGCGGAAGTACAGATGCGTGTTAATGCCGCAACTGCCGCAGTGCAGAACGAAGATCCTCAAGTTCTAGCACAACTGCAAACACAGTTTGGTATGACAATGCCCACAATCCTTACCCACCTGCTTGATCCATCAGTAGCAGCACCGTTGGTACAACAAGAATATAACGCCGCTACAATCGGCGCAGAAGCCGCTAGGGCAGGTGTCAGCATTGCCTATGGAGTCACAGGCCCACTTAGCGCAATGGGACTGGCGGCCCAAGGGATTACCCAGTCACAGGCCAATCAAGGCTTTACCAGCATCGCGCAGCAACAAGCCGCTATGCAGTCCCTTGCAGGTCGTTATCAAGGCTACGGCAACGCAGAAGGCATTGGCCAGCAACTTGAAGCCTCAACCTTTAATACCGAAGGTGCAGCACAAGCACAGCAAAACCTTGAGCGTCTTAAGACCCAAGAAACATCAGCCTTCTCAGGCTCTGCTGGCGCTGCCACGGGCAGTCTAGGCGCGAAAGACATTAGCGGCCTTTCCTAAGAAATAGATTCCATCGCGGTTCACCAGCGCCGATGATGTGTATTCAGACTGGTAGTAGGAGCCAAACATTCTTCCCCTGGAATGTATTGCGGCCTGCGTCACACTAACAAGAAAGGGAGTGCCGAAATGGCAAACCAATACGAAGACGACGAAGACGACCTAGACACTGAAACTTCCCAACAGGAAGCGCCAGCCAATCTCCGCAAAGCCTTAAAGCGAGCAGAGAAGGAAAAGAAGGATCTTGCTGAACAACTTGCAAGTATTCAAGCAGACCTTCGCAGTCGTAGCGTCAAAGACGTACTGGCAACAAAAGGTGTACCAGACAAGGTAGCGAAGTTTATTCCTGCCGACATCTCAACACCAGAGCAAGTAGATGCTTGGCTTAACGAAAACGCCGATGTATTCGGATTTTCAAAGAGCGAAGCAGATGCTCCTGCCGATGAAGCAGTACAAGCGAATATCCGTTCGTATGACCGCATCAATGCGGCTACTCAGAATGTTAATAGCCCAACACGTGATGCCGATTTAATGGCAAAACTGTCTGGTGCTAAAAACATTGATGAACTTAACGCGATTACGGGTAATCCTACACAGCGTCGTCGGTAGCCCGACAACCTAACCCATTCGCCACAAACCTATAGAAAGAAGGTGACACATGGCAAACGCATATACAGACACATCGTCTGGCTCCCTCGGTACGTCCCTCGTACAGACAGCCTATGACCGATATGTCGAATTTGCTCTCCGTGCTGTTCCTCTCATCCGCGATGTCGCAGATAAGAAGCCAGTACAACAGGCTATGCCTGGTTCTTCAGTCGTATTCCAGATCTACACAGACTTGGCTGCAGCAACTTCTGTTCTTTCAGAAGATGTTGATCCAGATGCAGTAGCACTTGGAAACACAACCACAGTTTCCGTAACACTTAACGAATACGGAAACGCTTCACTTGCTACACGTAAGTTGGAGTTGTTCTCACTCTCAGACGTTGATCCTGCTATTGCAGACATCATCGCCTTCAACATGGCTGACTCTCTCGATATCAACGCTTTGACCATCCTCGATGGTGGACCAAACGTAATCGCAGAAGTTGGTGGAAACCTCGTTTCTACCTATGCCGCTTCATACACCAATGGTACAACCCAATCAAAGGTTACATCTACTGACGTATTCAAGTCACGCGATGTTCGTACCGCTGTCGCTAAGTTGCGCGCCAACAAGGCTGTCCCACGTCAGGGCGAATACTACTGGTGTGGTATCCACCCAGAAGTTTCATTCGACCTTCGCTCTGAGACTGGCTCTGGCGGATGGCGTGATGACCATAAGTATTCCGAGACAGGCGCTGCTGAATTCTGGCCAGGCACCATCGGAACTTATGAAGGCGCAATGTTCGTTGAGTCACCACGTCTGTTCAACGCAGCCGATGGTACTGGTTCCACAGGTTGGACAGGTACCTTTGGTGGTACTTCCTTCACCTATGGTACTGGTGGTACTCGCGTATTCCGTACATTGGTTGCTGGAAAGCAAGCATTGGCAGAAGCAGTTGCCGAAGAGCCACACGTTATCTTCGGACCAGTTGTTGATAAGTTGATGCGTTTCCGTCCTATTGGATGGTACGGCGTACTTGGATGGCAGCGTTATCGTGACGCTTCATTGGTACGTATCGAAAGCACATCTTCGATCCACAATACTTGATAAATAGTTGGTGGGGGTGGGCTTCGCGCTCACCCCTATCAACCCTCGAAAGGAATCTAATGCCATATACATTCTCCCCGCCAACGACCGAAGAAGGGCCTGCTGGGTTTGGAAGACTATTCTGGCGTTTTCGCATTGCACGTAGCAACACACTTTTGGTCTACGGCACAGCGGTTGTATCAGAACGTACACCTGGGGTAGATGAAACATTAGCAGCGGATTATCATTATCTTGGTGGGCATATTTACAACCTTAGCCCAACAGAAGTTACTATTCTTACAAATGCTGGTTATGGCGCAAACATAACCTATGTCGCTTAAGGAGCATCGTGAATCCAGGTAGATACAACATTTCCGTTGTTAACGGAACCACATTCACCTTAGCACCTCAGTGGATTATCAATAACTTTCCAGTCAATCTTACTGGCTATACCGCAGATATGCAAGTACGCGATGTCAGTAACAATCTTATCGTAGAACTATCTACTGCCAATGGCAAGATAGTAATTACTGCTACAACTGGAACAACAACTTTAACCCTTACCGCTGCTCAGACAGCGGTAAGCGTATTGCCAGCAGGCAATTATACTTATGCCTTAAACTTGACCGATGGTTCGGGCAATGTTAACCAGATCTTGCAAGGTGCATTTGTCGTTACGACAAGCGTGGTGCAATAGTGTCTGATGTAACGCCTATACAAGTTATCCAGATACCTGTATCCACAAGCGTACTAAACATAACTTCTAACCAAAGCAACATTAGCACTAGCGTGGTTAGAATCCCTGTTACGACAAATGTGTATAATGTTACAAGCCCTGTTTGCGAAATAGTGGAATTGGGCATTATCGGCCCACAAGGATTGCAAGGAGTACAAGGTGTCACTGGACCATCTATCACTGGAGCAACAGGCAATACTGGTAACACAGGCAACGCAGGTAATACGGGCAACACGGGAAACACAGGCGGTGGAATCACTGGAGCGACAGGATCCACAGGTGTTGCTGGCCCAACAGGTTCTACTGGAAGCACAGGGCTTACTGGATCCACTGGGTTTGGAGTAACTGGTAATACAGGTAACACTGGGAATACTGGTAACACGGGAAACACAGGCAATACGGGTGCAGGTGTTACAGGAGCGATAGGTAATACTGGGGCGACTGGCAATACAGGTAATACGGGCAATACAGGCGCTATGGGATTGACTGGTAACACTGGTGCTAATAGCACCGTAGCAGGCCCTACAGGCAGCACAGGAGCCATCGGAGCGACTGGCAATACAGGAACATCAGTTGTCGGTAATACAGGCGCAACGGGTAATACAGGTAGCCAAGGTAACACGGGCACTACTGGACCAACTGGGCCAACTGGCTCTAATGGAACTAATGGTGCTACAGGTAGCACTGGCGCAACTGGAAATATTGGCAACACTGGCGCAACTGGTAACACAGGAACTACTGGTAATACGGGCGTTGCTGGACCAACTGGCAGCACAGGAAATACTGGGGCTACGGGTAATACTGGTAACACAGGTAATACTGGTAGTACTGGCAGTACTGGTGTAGGCGTTACGGGAGCGACTGGCGCTACAGGATCAACTGGCGACACAGGCGTAACTGGAAGTACAGGCAATACAGGTAATACTGGTGTCACTGGTCCAACGGGTAACACGGGCAGTACTGGTAACACAGGTAATACGGGAGCCACTGGTAATACTGGAACCGCAGTCTATGACTCCGATCAAGGTGTCATCTCACAACAGATGTTTAGTTAAGGATAGCAATGGCAACCTATAGCAAAGTAGCGTTATCAGCCGCAACCACAGGCGTTCCAATCCCCGTTGTCGCTATCGCCTCAACTGGTACGACTATCCACGCAACAGGCACATCAGCCATTGACGAAGTGTGGCTCTATGCCACCAATACCGATTCAGCGGCTCGCACACTCACTATTCAATTTGGTGGAACTGCAACACTCAACCAGATTCAACAAACTATTCCTGCTAACTCAGGTCTAACTCTTGTAATTCCTGGGCTAATCCTTGCCCCATCAGGCTCGGCATTAACTGTTTATGCCTACGCCTCAGTAGCAAGCGTTGTAAACATTTCAGGCTATGTAAACCGAGTCGCATAATGGCAGAGGGATTTAAGCGCGGAGAAGTTGGCTCACAGGTCAATTCATGGATGCCATCTACTAACACAGTTACACCAAGCGGATTTACTTCCTCAATCGCGCCCTTTGGGTTGCAACTTCAACAGACTATTAACGCTGGAACTACCTCAGTCACAATCCCTGCTGGTATCACATTTGTTTATGCAATTTGCGTAGCAGGTGGTGCTGGTGGAACTGCAGGCTCAGGCGCAGGTGGTGCTGGTGCTGGCGGTATTGCTTGGGGATGGACTTTAGCAACTTCATCATGTGTAGTTGGTGCTGGCGGAACAAGTGCTAACGCTGGTGGCTATACAAGATATGGAAATGTAATTGCAGGCGGCGGCAACAGCGGTGGTGGTTCTGGTGTTTTAGGTAGCGGTGGCGGTGGGGGTACTTCTAGTGGCGGTGCTAGCGGAGCAGGTGCAATCAATTACTGGGGAATCCCAGGCGGTACTGCTGGAACCGCAACTATTGCGGCTGGTGTTGGCTCAGGTGCAGGTGGTGGATACGGTACAAATACTTTAACTATTGCTGGTGCTGGTGGCAACGGTATTTCAGGTGGTGGCGGAGGCGGAATAGGTACTGCAAGCGTTCCGACTACTGCTGGTGCTGGTGGTTCAGGATTAGCGGGTGGTGGTGGTGGTAGGTCAGTAAACGGCACTACAAATACTGGCGGTGCTGGCGGCAACGGAATAAATATTCTTACAGGTGCTATTAC
>Ga0207958_1000318_pt1 | contig 15455 bp, 6 predicted proteins | sample CryBogCBH27Jul07_FD_184606 | JGI IMG/M metagenome (GOLD analysis project Ga0207958, IMG submission 184606) | Freshwater microbial communities from Crystal Bog, Wisconsin, USA - CBH27Jul07 (SPAdes) (version 2) | ecosystem: Environmental > Aquatic > Freshwater > Lake | place: Crystal Bog... | reverse complement strand
CAAACCCCAAGGCACTCATCTCAAGCCAATTCTTGATCGCGATTTATGGCGGGTATTTCGGCGGTGGAATTGGTTTTTTGATGCTGGCTGCCCTGACGATGGCGGGATTTCCTCCCCGATCGGCGGGTAGCCTGAAGAATATTTTTGCCGCGGTCATGAATCTATCAGCGGTGGGGGTCTTCATGACCTCACCGTCCCTCAACTGGACGGCCGCCTTCATGCTCGGAACGGGCGCTGTGTTGGGGTTTGCAACAGGCGCCCATCTCCTTGGACATCTCAACGAAAAGCTTCTCAGAGCGTTTGTGATCCTGGTCGGACTTGCCCTCACCGTCGGCTTGTTTATGGAACAAGCCTAGTTCCTAGTTATCGATGTAGGCGATGGCCCGAAGCGGCGCGCCACTCCCCCCCTCAATTTTCATGGGAAGTGCAACGACCGTAGCCCCTTTTGCCGGCAACTGATCCAGTCCTTTTAGATTCTCGAATATGGGGACCGCATGAAGAGCCAGAATTCGGTGGCTTTCAAAAAGCCGGGACTGCCCATAATCGATGCTTGCCGTATCGAGCCCAACGGCCCGAACATCCCGTTGCTCAACCAGCCAGCGCGCACCCTCTGCTGAGAGCCCTGGGAAATGGAGTTTCGCGATCGCGGCCTCACCTCGCTCATCGGTTCCAAGATATTGCTTGGGATCGGGCCAAAAGCGGTCATAGCCGGTACGGATGAGCACGATAGCTCCCTTAGGAATCCGTCCATGCTGGGCTTCAAAGGATAGAAAGTCACTGGGGCCCACCCGATAATCACGATCCGCAGCGGAATGGGCCATCACATCGATGACAACCCCGGGACCAAGGGTCTGCGTGATCCCGATCTTTTCAACCGTCTCACCCTTGATATCGAAATGTATCGGGGCGTCCATGTGCGTGCCACCGTGTTCGGCTGCCGAATAACGGTTGGCAGAGTAATGGTAGCCACCCGCTGCATGCCCGTCATACACCTTTTCCAATTTGAAATGCTCGGCATTGGGCCAGTAAATGGTCTCAGCTGAGAAGGGATGCGTGAGGTCTATCCATCGGCCATGGTTGAGGTCTAACTCGCGTTGAGCGCAGGACTCGAGCAAGCAGGCGAAAACGACAATCAGCTTTAACCGACTTTCTTTAGAAAAACACCCCATTCGGCTCTCCGTTCGAAGATCTGCGTGCTTACGTATACTTTGATAATTTACACGGATGATCAGCCTAGTAGTGAAGCCTCAGGGCTCATGGGGCTCTGAGTCCCGCTCGTTTGGAAAGCTGGAGCATCGTCTTCACGACCACATCAGGGTTCAAAGAAATACTGTCAATACCACTATCCACCAGGAAGCTCGCAAACTCCGGGTAATCACTGGGAGCCTGTCCGCAAATTCCGATCTTTCGTCCTGCCGCCTTGACGTCATGGATCACTCTGGCAATTGACTGCATGACCGCGGGATTTCTCTCATCAAAAATATGGGCAACCACCTCAGAATCTCTATCAACCCCTAGAATCAGCTGGGTTAGATCATTGGAACCAATGGAGAAACCATCAAAGATCTGGGCAAAATCTTGAGCCAGAATGACATTGCTTGGGATCTCGCACATCACATAGACCTCAAGTCCATTCTGACCCCGCTCCAATCCATTTTCGGCCATCACCTCTAACACTTTACGGCCCTCTTCAACCGTTCGGCAAAAGGGAATCATGATCTTGAGATTGGAGAGTCCCATGTCCTCCCGGACTCGGTGCATCGCCCGACACTCCAAGGCAAAGGCCTCCTTGTATCTGGGATCGTAATAGCGGCTGGCTCCCCGAAACCCGATCATCGGATTTTCCTCGACCGGCTCATAGGGATGCCCTCCAACGAGGTTGGCGTACTCATTGGACTTGAAGTCACTCATCCGAATGATGACGTCCTTGGGGTAAAAGGCTGCCGCAATCATCGCAACCCCCTCAGCCAGTCGCTCGACAAAGAATTCCGCCTTATCGGAATACCCTATCGTCAGCTGATCAATGGCCGCACGCGTTTCTGAATCCTTAATTGTGTCGTAGTCGATCAATGCCTTGGGATGAACCTTGATCGAATTGGTGATGATGAATTCTTGCCGAGCCAAGCCTACCCCGTCATTCGGAATAAAGGAGAGGCGGAAGGCCTCATCAGGGTTGCCGACATTCATCATGATGGACGTTGAGGGCTTAGGGACGGCCGAAAGGGTCGTCCGTTCCACCTCAAAAGAGAGCAATCCGGGATAGACGAAGCCGACGTCACCCTCGGCGCAGGAAACAGTGACATCCATGCCATCCTGAAGAACCGCCGTCCCCTGTTCTGTCCCTACGACTGCGGGCACCCCAAGCTCTCGACTGATGATGGCAGCGTGACAGGTCCTCCCGCCACGATTGGTCACGATGGCTGCTGCCTTTTTCATGCTCGGCTCCCAATCAGGATCGGTGCGGTCAGCCACCAAAATCTCTCCCTCCTGAAACAGAGGGAGCTCCTGAACTGAATGAATCACCCGAATCCGGCCATGAGCAATTCGTGACCCGACGCTCCTTCCCGTAACCAAAGGAGCCCAGCGGGTGTCCGATGTCAGTCGATAGGTTTCAATGTCATCCAGCCTCCGGCGGGAGTGCACGGTTTCAGGCCGGGCCTGAAGAATAAAGAGCTCGCCCGTCCGGCCGTCCTTGCCCCACTCCATGTCCATAGGTGAAGGCATACCGCGTTTTTTCGTGTAGTAGGATTCAATTGCGATGGCCCACCGGGCCAACGTGAGGATATCGTCCTCCCCAATTGAGAATTTTTGCCGATCTTCAACGGGGACCGGAATATTGCGGGTCATCCGACCACCGCCCTGATCGTAGATGAGCTTTTGTTCCTTAGTCCCCAACTGCTTTCGAAGAATCGGTCGGTAGCCTTCCTTCAGGGTCGGCTTGAACACATAGAATTCATCCGGATTCACCGATCCGGCCACGACGTTTTCACCCAGCCCATAGGACGCGTTGATCAGGACCGCATTTTCAAATCCGGTTTCAGTATCAATGGAGAACATGACCCCTGCGGCCGCAAGATCTGAGCGGACCATGCGTTGTACGCAGACCGAAAGTCCAATTTTCAGCTCCAAAAAGCCCTTATCGACCCGGTAGGAAATCGCCCGGTCCGTATAGAGGGAAGCGAAGCAACGCTTAACGGATTCCAACAAGGCCGCAGCACCCTGAACATTGAGATAGGTTTCCTGCTGTCCTGCGAAACTGGCATCGGGGAGGTCTTCAGCCGTCGCACTGGATCTGACTGCAACATCAAGAGGGCCCTTTTCACCTTCTTCCGCGAGTCGCCCATAGGCCTCAAGGATGTCAGTTTGAAGATCGGAGGGAAGACGGGCATCCAGGATGGCTTGCCGGGCCCGCCGACCCCGCGCTTGAAGATCGGCAATATCCTGAGTATCCAGTCCCTTGAGAATATGACAAAGCGTTTCGGTAACGCCCGCTTCCTCGATAAACCGGTGATAGGCGGCTGCCGTGATGGCAAAGCCATTCGGGATGCGGATCCCTTGAGGTCTCAAGGCCCGATACATTTCCCCAAGGGACGCATTCTTACCCCCCACCAAAGGAACATCCTCGATGCCGAGCTCACTAAACCAGAGGATGGCCGCTTGATCTCGTGGTGCACTAGACATGATTAACCTCGCAATCAGTGCGGTTTTTAATCCTTGCGAGCGTGAGTCTATGCCCCAAAATCAAACAAAACCATGCGGCCATCTACGGTTCAACGGTTCCGACATCTAAAAAATCGGATGATCGGGGCGCCTCAGATCCCGTAGCCCCCGCCCCCCGGCGTTTCGATTTGAAGTTGATCTCCAGTCGTGACTCTCACCTGAGCCAAATGCCCAAGTTCTTCCATCGTTCCATCCTGCCGGATCAAACGGTTGATTCCCGGGGCCCCGGCACTCCCACCAGCCAGGCCAAAGGCACCCTGCGTGCGACCATTGGTCAGAAGGCTGACCGTCATCGGCTCCAAAAAGGTTAAGGTCCGTATCGCCCCATCGCCTCCTCGCCAGCGGCCAATGCCTCCGGATCCTGGACGAATGCCATGATGTTCGACTCTGACCGGAAAACGCATTTCCAGGATCTCAGGATCGGTTAGACGAGAGTTGGTCATATGGGTTTGAACGACAGAAGTCCCATCAAACCCACTCTGAATGTTTCCCGCGACATCAAGATAAACTCCCGCACCGCTCCCACCGGAGAGGGTCTCGTAATACTGATGATGGGAATTCCCGAAGGTGAGATTGTTCATCGTGGGCTGCGCAGAAGCCATCACGCCCAGCGCGCCATAAAGGGCATTGGCGATGCAGGTGGAGGTCTCGACATTCCCGGCAACCACTGCAGCCGGAAATTGAGGGTCCAGCATGGATCTTTCAGAAATGATGATCTTGAGTGGACGAAGACAGCCCTCATTGAGCGGCAGATCCTCTTCAACCAGGGTTCGGAACACATACAGAACCGCCGCCTTAACGATCGATTTCGGACAATTGAAGTTGTTGGTGAGCATCGAACTGCTTCCGGTCAGATCGACCGTGCACTCACCCAGAGAGGCATCAATGGTCACGGAGATTTCGATCCTCGCACCATTATCCAGCGTCAACGCGAAGCGCCCCTCCTTGAGTCTTTGAATCGCCTGCCTGACCTTCTCCTCGGCATGATCCAGGATATGCGCCATATAAGCCTTAACACTGGTCTCACCATGATCCTGAACGGCCTTCCTCAGTGCCTCAACGCCCTTCTGATTCGCTGCGATCTGAGCTCGAAGATCCCGAAGATTCTGCGCGGGGTTTCTGGCCGGGTAAGGGCCATGGGCAAGAAGCTTCAGGAAGCTGTCCTCACAAAGTCGGCCCTGACTGACGAGACGAAAGTTCTGAATTCGAACTCCCTCTTCCTCGATGGAAGCCGAAAAGGGAGGCATGGATCCCGGGGTGACCCCGCCGATATCTGCATGATGTCCCCGACTCGCCACCCAGAAATCGGGGCGCCCAGCCCCCCTCGTCTCATCCAAGAAAACGGGCGTCACCACGGTGATATCAGGAAGATGCGTTCCTCCCTGATAGGGATCGTTCAGGACCTGAACATCTCCAGGCTGGAGAGTGTCACCACAGTCCCGAATCACGGTCTTGATACTGTCGCCCATGGATCCCAAATGCACCGGCATATGGGGTGCATTAGCAATCAAGGAACCTTCGCCATCAAACAGCGCGCAAGAGAAATCGAGCCTCTCCTTGATGTTCACCGAGCTTGCAGTCGACTGGAGCTGAACCCCCATTTCTTCTGCAATGTTCATAAAAAGGTTGTTGAAAACCTCGAGTCGAATCGGATCCACCCCGGTCGTTTCAGGAAGAGCCATTGCGGTGACGCATCTCCACTCAAGATGAAGATGGTCCATCGGATCAAGCATCGCCCACCAACCCGGCTCCACCACGGTGGTGGCGTTCTCCTCAACCACGATCGCGGGCCCTTCAATCCAGGTGCCAGTGGTCAGCTGGCTTCGGGAAAGAATCAAGGCGTCCACCCAAGCGCCTTTGGAATAGAAACGGGTCCTTTGAACCGGATCTTTTGACCTTGAGGCAACCTCCATCCTCCCGAGGGTCTCTGGAAGTGAAGCCGCCTTCAGCGCTTCCACTGTAATGGCGGCGACTACCATCTGATCACCTTCCGGCAGATAAGCATTCCGCTGCCGATACTGCTCTTTAAATTTTGCAACCACGGCATCTATGGACCCCACTTCAATGGGATCGCTCTGATCAGAACCCTGGTATCGCACATGAAGCCAGGACTTCAGGATGATGCCGTCCGCCTCAGCCACCTGAGCCCTTAGCTGCGCCTTAGCCTTCGAAGACAATGCGTCAATCCGTTGCTGGAGAGACCCCATTTCAGAAGGCACCAAAGGTTGCTCGATGGTTTCTGAAAGGACCACCGACTGATCAGCCAATCCCATTCCAAAGGCCGACAAGACACCGGATAAGGGGTGAAGGAGCACTCGCTGAATGCCGAGGGCTTCGGCAACCAGACAAGCATGTTGCCCGCCCGCACCCCCAAAACACTGGAGAACATAACCTTGAGGCTCATGGCCCGCCCCGATGGAGATCTTGCGGATGGCATTCGCCATCTGCTGCACTGCGATCTGGATGAAGCCCTCGGCCAAAGCCTCCGGTGCCTTTCCCATCCCCGTCGACCAGGCGATGAAAGCCTCTCTTACACTTTCAGAATCCAAAGCCAAATCGCCATGCCGACCAAAGACTGCAGGAAAATGGTTGGGCTGAATCTTCCCGAGCATGACATTGGCATCGGTGACGGTCAGCGGCCCTTCTTGGCGATAGCATTTAGGACCTGGAAGGGCTCCAGCGCTCTCTGGACCCACCTGGCAGCGCGCCCCATCGAAGGAGAGAATGGATCCTCCACCCGACGCGATGGTGTGAATACTCAACATGGGTGCCCGAATCCGAACTCCTGCGACTTGCGTCTCCTCGTTACGCTCATATCGGCCCGCATAATGAGAAACATCGGTGGACGTCCCACCCATATCAAAGCCGATGATTTGATTGAAGCCTGCCTGCTCGGCCGTCTTGATCATGGCAACGATGCCGCCGGCTGGGCCTGACAGAATGGCATCCTTACCCTGGAAGTGATCGGCATCCGTCAGGCCGCCTGAAGATTGCATGAAAAGAAGCTCAACGCCTGGGAGCTGGTCCGCGATCGAATCCACATAACGGCGAAGAATCGGGGAAAGATAGGCATCCATGACCGTGGTATCCCCTCTCGAAACCACCTTGATGACGGGACTGACCTCATGGGAAACCGAAATCTGGTCAAACCCGATGGCTTTAGAAATGCGCTGGGCCACGCGTTCATGACTCGGATAGCGATAGCCATGAAGAAAAACGATCGCAACGGAGCGAATCCCCTGGCCGTAGGCTTGAACTAGATCCCTTTCAAGGGTGAATTCATCGAGCGTCTGAAGCACACCCCCATCCGCCCCAATGCGTTCATTGGCCTCGATGACCCTCTCATAGAGGAGCTCAGGCAGGACGATTTCTCGTTCAAAGAGCTTGGGGCGGTTCTGATAGGCGATGCGAAGTACATCCCGAAATCCCCGCGTAGTGACCAAGACCGTGGGTTCACCCTTTCGTTCCAGAAGGGCATTGGTGGCCACAGTCGTTCCCATCCTGACCGAAGCAATGCGGTCAGGGCCCATCACTTCGCCCCGTTTCAGCCCCAGAAACTGACGCATTCCCTCAAGGGCTGCGTCAGCATATTGGCCGGGATTCTCAGAGAGGAGTTTTTTGGCTTTGAGCTGACCTTCCGGGGTGCGCGCAACGATGTCGGTAAAGGTCCCTCCCCGGTCAACCCAAAATTCCCAGCGATCGTCTGACATGTTGAATTCTTATTCTGTTAAAAATTGGAAGACCGGATGTAGAGATCGTAGCGGATTTGTTTTCTTCAGAGGATCAGGAGTCTCTTGGATCATGGACAAGACAGAAATCTTGATAGTGGATGGCCCAGCCAACGCCGACCAACGCGCCCTTTTAGGCCGGGCGGCGAGAAAGCACCTCCATCGCGCCGAGTTGGGTGCGCTATCCCTGGAGCCAGTTAACCGAAATCCTGTAGCGCTGATTCAACAACAGGAGAAGAACCGGATTCAGGAACTCCTTCCCCTACGGCATCACCGAATGAGCCAAAGTGCCTTTGCCTTCTACCGAGGCTCCGCCCTTTTAATGGCGCATGACCTGGCTGAAGGCCGAAAGAATACCGGCATTCATGTGCAGTTATGTGGCGATGCGCACCTTGCCAATTTTGGGCTTTTTGCTGCCCCAAATCGCGATGTTCTTTTCGATATCAATGATTTTGATGAGACCCATCCTGGGCCATTTGAATGGGACGTTCACCGGCTAGCCACGTCCTATTGGCTGGCACTTCATGAACTGGGTCATGGCGATATGCGTGGAAACGAAATTGTTGCGCTATTGGCTGAAAGCTATCGCAAGGCGATGGCCCATTATGCCCGCATCCCCGAAATCGACATCTGGTACGAGCATCCCAACGAGGCCTGGATGGAGCGAACACTGGATACCCTCACGGGAAAATCCGGCATCAAGCAATTCAAAGCCTATATCAAGCGGGCTCGTGAACGGGACCGATGGACTGCGGTCATTAAACTGACGGAAGCGGGGCCCAAAGGCCGACAGTTCACTGACAACCCGCCGACGCTGGTTCGCATCCCGTTGGATCAGGTGGAGCTGGATCGACAACAAGAGCTCTATGAGGACTATACGACCAGTCTGGATCTCGCCACACAAGAACTCTTAGGGCGATACCGAGTGATTGACGTCGGCCATAAGGTCGTTGGGGTCGGAAGTGTTGGTCTGACGGCCTATGTCTATCTTCTCCAAGGGTATCATTCGGGGGATCTGATCGTACTGCAGGTCAAGGAGGCGGTGCCGTCAGTTATGGCGCAGTACCTCACGGATCCGAGCATCCGGCATGATGGCAAAAGGGTCGTTCGGGGGCAGCGCATCATGCAAGCCGCGAGTGATCTTTTTCTGGGCTGGGTTCGTGCCCCTCTGGGGCGCGAGTTTTATGTCCGACAACTTCGCGACATGAAATACAAGCCGGATCCACAGGAACTCGATCTGACTGAAATCAAGAATCTCGCCTGGCTCTCAGGAATTACTCTGGCCCGCGCCCATGCCCGCTCAGGCCAATCGATTGCGATCCATAGCTATTTGGGTCACAGCAATCGTTTTGATAAGGCCATCGTGGCTTTCGCTGAGCACTACACTCATCAGGTCATCACAGACTTTAAGGCGTTCCAAACCGCGATTTCGAATGGGACGCTTCCTGAAGCCCGGCAGGATGTCCTTCCTCCCGAATTCAGCAGCGATCCGAACCACGGCGTCTTCGTCTCGGAACGAACGCCTCCAACCCCTCGACAAAAGGTGTAGAGCGAAACTCAAACACTCAGTTCGAAAGGCAGGCCATCCCGGATCGATGATACCCGGAGGGACAGGAGCCGGCGCTCTGTGCAAAGGCATCGCAGCTATGGTCCGTGGAAGCCACACAGGCTGCGCCAGACCGATAGTACCCTGAAGGGCAACTGCCTTGAGGGCCCTCAAATGCGAAACGGGCGTGCCCACCCGAAGGAACGCAAGCGCCCCCGGATCGATAGTATCCCGATGGGCAACTGCCTTGAGCCAACGCAAAGGCTCGCGCCTGGGGGGCCTCCGTTCGGCATGCACCCACTGCGGGATGGCTCATCCATCCGCTCATCACGAGACTGACAGCCAAACCTCTGACAAAGATCCCAAGCCTCATCGCAACACTCCATCAGAATAGTCAGACCTTCCGGGGGTCAAGCCGGCATGTTGTAGAAACCCACCCCTAACATCACATAGAGGGCGATGAACGCGATGCCACTTCGAGCCCTGATGTGCCCTGCAGCCAAAAAGTTGCTGACGGCCATGACCGTCATGATCACCGCCACCAGGTCATAGATCGTGAAAAGAAGATTCATTTCTAAGGACATCAAGGCGCCCATGAGCACCAATGTCGGCCCGATCATCAGAGCCATTTGAGCACTGCCTCCCAAAAGAACCCCCATGGCCAGATCGATTTTTCCATGACGAGCAAAGCGAATGGCGGTCAACATTTCAGCCGTGTTGCCAAGGAGAGCCAAAACAAAAACGCCAACGAAGGCGGGACTCAGGCCCAGTTCCGTCGTTACTGGCGCCAGAGCATTCGACATGGTTTCACTCATGAGGGCCAAAAGAACGGAGACCACACTCAGAAGGGCCAGTGACCGCTTGGGCGACCAGCGGGGCAGTGCCTCTGCACCATCGTCATCAACTCGCACAATTTCAAGTGCATCGTCGGCATCGGTGCGAGGCCGACGCGGCAAAAAGGTCGCCAGGATGGTGAGCGCATAGACCACAATCAAGATGACCGAGATTTCGAGACTGATTTCCCGATCCACAGTGGTACTGAAGTCAAAAACAGCCGGGATGATGAGGCCGAACATGGCCAGAATCAAAAGCCCACAGTGGACCCGAACGGCGTCACGATCAAACTGGATATTACGACTCCAGTCGCCTCTGATCATCATCAAAAAGGTGAGTCCGAGCCCGAACAGCAAATTACCAATGATTGAGCCGGTGATCGAGCACTTCACCATTTCGACCAGGCCCGCCTTGAGCGCAAAAAAACTGATGATAAGTTCCGGGGCATTCCCCAAAGTCGCATTCAAAAGGCCACCTTGGGTCGGTCCCATCGCATCGGCCAGCTTTTCTGTCGCTTCGCCCATCAACTTGGCCAAAGGAATAATCGAGAGCGCAGAGGAGAGAAAGATCCAAAGCGGGGGAGCCCCAGCCCCTTTCAGAGACAGCGCCACCGGTACCAAAAGCAGGAGGGGCTGAACGCCCTGTCGCATGACATTCCAACCGTTCACCCGATTCAGCCCCATCGATTTTCTCTCCGACCGCTAATTTATTCTTTCAGGCAACATAATCTCACGTTTAGGGAATCATGCTGGCGTCGGGATGAAATCGATCCCCGGAGCCGCTGGCCATCTCTTCATAAGTCGACCATTTCTGATCTACGACCCGCTGAGCCAACCCCATCAGGCGTTCAGATTCCTCCGGATGTGTCTGAGCCAGGGTCCTGAATCTGAGTTCATTTTCCTGATAGGTTCGAAGTGCGATATGCGGCCTTGGCGAATCGAGGACGAAAGGATTAGATCCGGTATCCCGAAGGGCCGGGTTATAGCGAACAAGCGGCCAATGCCCGGAGGCTGTCGCCAACGCCTGTTGCTTCAATCCCTGTTCCATATTGATGCCATGGGCAATGCAATGGCTGTAGGCCAGAATCAATGAGGGTCCGGGGTAGGCTTCTGCTTCCCGAAGAGCGAGAAGAGTTTGCTGTGGATTGGCACCCATGGCGATTCGGGCCACATACACATTGCCGTAGGCGATCGCCTGGAGGGCCAGGTCTTTCTTCGCCAGCGGCTTCCCCCCCGCTGCAAACTTGGCCACAGCCCCGAGCGGCGTCGCCTTGGACATCTGCCCGCCGGTATTCGAGTAGACCTCCGTATCCAGCACCAGCACATTGACGTTGCGGCCACTGGCCAGCACATGGTCCAGTCCAGAGGAGCCAATGTCATAGGCCCAGCCATCCCCCCCAACAATCCACACGCTGCGCCGGACGAGATGGTCAACGACAGAGAGAAGTTCACGCGCGGGTTCTGAATCGATGCCCCTTAACAACACGCGAAGTTCATCGACCCGCCGGCGCTGTTTCCGGATGTCCGATTCGGTGATTTGAGAGGCATTCAATACCGCGTCGATAAGCCCCTGATCGAGAGTCCCTTCCATGGCCTTGAGGCCCTTGATAGCCATCCCCAGGTGAAGGTCGGCACTCAGACGGAAGCCAAGACCAAATTCCGCATTGTCCTCAAAGAGGGAGTTTGACCAGGCCGGCCCCCTACCCTCCTGATTTTTGGTCCAGGGCGTCGTCGGCAGATTGCCCCCGTAGATCGATGAGCAACCCGTCGCATTGGCAATGACCAGACGATCCCCAAAAAGCTGAGACAGCACCTTGAGATAGGGAGTTTCCCCGCATCCAGCGCAGGCCCCGGAAAACTCAAACAAAGGTTCCAAAAACTGGACGCCCCGAACCGAGGAAAAATCGACGGCGGAACGGTCATTGACCAAAAGATGCTCAAAGAACTGAATGTTGGCACGCTCGGCTTCGAGGATGGGCGCTTTCTCCGCCATATTGATGGCTCTTTGCTCAGGGTGCTCCAGGCTCTGGACTGGACACACCTCGACGCATAAGCGGCAGCCCGTGCAATCCTCGGCATACACTTGAAGCGTAAAGCGAATATCCGGGAACCCGCGGGCATTGATTTCTGCACTTTTGAATGTTTCAGGGGCTCCAAAGAGCTGTCCGCTTGAATAAAACTTCGAACGGATGACGGCATGGGGACAAACAAAGCTGCAGTGGCCACATTGAATGCAGGACTCGGGATCCCAAACGGGAATGTTCTCACTGATGTTTCGTTTTTCCCACTGTGTCGTCCCGGTCGGATAGGTCCCGTCAATCGGAAGCGCGGAAACGGGAAGTCGATCCCCGTATCCCCCCATCATGGCTTGCGTCACTGTTCTGACAAAATCCGGGGCCTTGTTCGACACCAAAGCGGGGCGCTCATGCTGTGAGGTCACCTGGTCTGGAATCTTGACACGATGTAGACCCGCGAGCGTTCGATCGACGGCCTCGAAATTTTTGATCACCACCGCTTCGCCTTTTTTGCCATAGGTTTTTCGGATGGCCGCCTTGATCTTCTCAATGGCCTCGTTCGCCGGCAAAACCCCTGAAATGGCAAAAAAACAGGTCTGCATGATCGTATTGGTATGACGTCCCATCCCGGAAGCTTCTGCGACGCTTCCGGCATCAATCACATAAAAGGCGATTTTTTTGTCGATCAGCGCTTTTTGAAACTCACGCGGCACATGGTTCCAGACCTCCTCGGCAGAATAGGGGCTATCCAGGAGCAGGGTTGCACCGAAGGCTGCCTTTTCGAGGACATCGAGCTGGTCGACAAAACCGAACTGGTGACAGCCAATGAAACTCGCCGATTCAATCAGATAGGGCGCACGAATCGGTCGCGGGCCAAAGCGCACATGGGAAAACGTTTTTGAGCCCGATTTTTTAGAGTCATAGACAAAATAACCCTGCGCATGAAGCGAGGTGGATTCCCCAATGATCTTGATGCTGTTTTTGTTCGCCCCGACCGTTCCATCCGAGCCCAGCCCCATGAAAATGGCACGAACCACATCATCCGGCTCAATCTGAAAAGACGGGTCGAAATTCAAACTCGACCCGGAGACATCATCATCAATCCCGATGGTGAAATGATTCTTGGGGGCGTCCTTTGAAAGTTCATCAAAGATCGCCTTGACCATGGCCGGTGTGAACTCCTTAGAGGAGAGTCCATAGCGTCCTCCCACCACTCGAGGCCATGAACCGGGCGACAAGCGACCGGAGGCCAGGGCTTCAGCGAGGGTGGTGATCACATCGGCATAGAGGGGTTCACCACTGGCTCCCGGGGACTTCAAGCGATCCATGACCGCAAGCTTCCGGCAGGATGAGGGGAGCCTTTCGAGAAAATGGGGCGCCGAGAAGGGAAGGCAGAGTCTCACGATGATCACACCGACCCGCGCATCTGACTTCACCAGATGCTGAACCGTTTCGGCCACAGTGGCAGTAGCTGAACCCATGATCACGATGACCCGCTCGGCTTCAGGGTGTCCTTCGTAATCAAAAAGACCGTAATGGCGACCGGTCTGTTGGCCGAAAATGTTCATCTGCGACTGCAGAATACCGGGAAGCTTCTGGTAGAAGGGATTCACCGTTTCCCGGGCCTGAAAATAGACATCCGGATTCTGGGCTGTGCCACGAATCACCGGGGCTTCAGGGGTCAGGCCTCGAGCCCGATGACGGCGGATGGCCTCGGGATCCATCAGGGCACGAATGACCTCATCGGGGATCAGGCGAATTTTGTTGATTTCGTGTGACGTTCTGAATCCGTCGAAAAAATGCAGGAATGGAATCCGACTTTCAAGCGATGCCGCCTGGGCAATGAGGGCCATGTCATGGGCTTCCTGAACAGAACCTGATGCGAGCTGGGCCAGCCCGGTGGGTCGAACGGCTGCAACATCCGAGTGATCACCAAAAATTGAAAGTCCTTGGGCGGCAATGGCGCGCGCCGCCACATGGATGACCATGGGCGTGAGTTCACCGGCAATCTTGTAGAGATTAGGGATCATGAGAAGAAGCCCCTGAGAGGCCGTAAAGGTCGTGGTCAGGGCACCGGTCTGCAGCGCCCCGTGAACCGCGCCTGCAGCCCCGCCTTCACTCTGCATTTCGATCACGGTTGGAACATGACCCCACAGGTTGGGCCGCCCTTCCGAGGCCCATTGATCCGCAAGCTCCGCCATGGTGGATGAGGGTGTAATGGGGTAAATCGCACAGACTTCGTTGATCCGATAGGCAATGGCGGCAACCGCCTCATTACCGTCGAGAGTCACGTCCAGTGGCGCGTTCATAGGCCGCCCTCCTCGACTTTCTGCATCGTGATCGCATGGGTTGGGCACTGCTCGAAACAAACCGCACATCCCGTGCAACGACTCGGATCGACGCGATAACCCAATCCCTTGCCGACTTTTAGAATGGCGTGTTCGGGACAGGCCCCAAAACAGCCATCACACTCAAAACAGTTGCCACAGGAGAGGCACCTTTTAGCCTCATAAACGGCCTGTGTTTCATCGAGGCCCTGGATCACTTCGCGAAAGTCCATGATCCGCTCTTCGAGACTCCGTTCGGTCTGGATTTCTTGATGGTTTTCCGAGGCATACCAGACATCCAGATCTTTCAGCAGAACCTCAGCTCTCCCCTCTTTTTTTACGTAACACTGACCTTTCAGCCAGGCATTGATATGCCGCGCCGCTTTCTTGCCATGCCCTACGGCCACAGTCACGGTGCGTTCACTCGGAACCATATCGCCCCCGGCAAAAATGCCCGGGTGACCCGTCATCATTCCGGCATCGACCTCGACCGTGCCATCGGCCTTAAAAATCATTCCTTCCACCTTACGGAGGAAAGCGCTGTCGCTATCCTGACCCAGGGCCAGAATCAGGGTGTCCGCTGCCAGTTCCTCGTAAACCCCGGTTGGCTGAGGACGACCATGGTCATCCATCGCCATCACTTCAACCTGGATAGCCCCTTCATCCATCGCTTTGATCGTTCGAAGCCAATTAATCTTGACTCCTTCGGAAAGCGCTTCATCCGCCTCAAAGGGGTGCGCTGGCATGTGATCCCGATCCCGACGGTAGATGATTAAGGTCTCCACCGCGCCGAGCCGAATCGCCGTGCGGGCCGCATCCATGGCCGTGTTCCCTCCGCCATAAATCGCTACCCGCCGACCGACCAGAGTCTCCGGGCGGTTCTCGGCACCGCGCAAAAAACTGACCGCATCCAGCATGCGAGCAGCCTCGCCGGCAGGGATATCCACCCGCTTGCTGAGATGCGCACCAATGGCAATGAAGGCGGCATCGAAAGCGCCGTGCTTCATTTCTTCGACTACATCTTCAACCTTGTGATTGAGATGAATCCTGACCCCCAGCGCCTCGATGCGAGCGATTTCGTGCGCTAACTCAGCTCTCGGCAATCGATAGGCCGGAATTCCAAAATGAAGCATGCCACCGGTGACGGGACCCGCTTCGAAAATTTCAACCGCATGACCCATTCGGGCCAGATGGTAGGCTGCAGAAAGACCGCTGGGACCGGCCCCCACAATCATGATTCGACGCCCCGTCGCCGATTCGGCTCGAGGTAAGACCCAATTCTCCTT
>Ga0207958_1000314_pt1 | contig 15533 bp, 13 predicted proteins | sample CryBogCBH27Jul07_FD_184606 | JGI IMG/M metagenome (GOLD analysis project Ga0207958, IMG submission 184606) | Freshwater microbial communities from Crystal Bog, Wisconsin, USA - CBH27Jul07 (SPAdes) (version 2) | ecosystem: Environmental > Aquatic > Freshwater > Lake | place: Crystal Bog... | reverse complement strand
AGAGTTATGCGAAATCGTATTCTCAGGTAGCTATATTATTTCGGCCAAGGAAGTAGAATTTATTCCAGTGGCCAACATGTGTCCAAAACCTCTACCAGGTAACTTCTATGGTATGAGTATTGCAGAATCAGTAGTGCCAGCACAAGAGTATTGCACTGCCGCTAGTCGTGCAGAAATCATGTTAGGTCTACAGTCAGCTACACCACGCCTGGGTGTTAAACCCGACCGGGTCGATTTCGAAATGCTACAAGATGGCGAGTGCGCTATATTCGTCCTGGATGCCAAGTTCGATCCCAACACCGATGTGTATCCAATGCCAGCACCATCGGGTAACCTTACCTATATTGATGGTGCAATGACTCGTATGCAACAGGATACACAAGCACTTATTGGTATGACTCAGCCCGGAGATGTATTCAATCCCGAAGTAATGGCCGCAGGCAATTCAGGTGAGAAGTTACAGATGGCTCTGGGTCCAAATCAAATTATACAAGACAATGCTGTGCGTAACTCAGCAGATGGACTTAAAGAAGCTATCTGGTTAGTATGGCGCACCTTAATACAATACGGTGATGACTATGGTGTTAAGAAATTGGCACAGATGTTCCACCCTGATAAGAAACCAGAATTCCTGGACTATCAAGCATGGGATGACATGAATTTCTGTGAGCGTAAACAAATCCATATTGAACTGGCCTTGGGCATGCTATCCGAAGAGAATCGTGTTGCCCGTCAGCAGGCTATTATACAAGCACAAACTGGTTTATATACTACAGTGCAAGGTATGGTTGCAGCCGGCACATTAACACCAGAGATGTTTACCAAAGTCAAAAAACCCTATGCTGAGATCTTATACACATTGGGTATTAAGGATTGCAACAGTTACTTGCCCACAGATGACGAAGTCAAACAAATGATCCAACAAGGTCAAGAGGCTGCTAAGAACAAGCAACCAAGTCCAAGTGATCAAAAGGATCTCGCAGCGGCCAAGTTAAGTGACGCCAAGAGTCAAGAAGTGTTAAGTAATGTGCAGGGCACAAGTGCCAAGCATCAATTGGACTACATGGCCATGGCCAAAGGCGACGAAAAGGTTTTTAATTAATGATCACAGACGAAGCAGTTGACGCATTTAATTCCAGGTTAACAGTTAATCTTAATAATATTAAGACTATGAAACCCAGTCAGCTGGATCAAGTAAAGACTTTGGGCAGTAATGCAGAAGCGTTATTAAAGAATAAAGATTTAGCCATGTATGTGCATCAATTCAAATTTGAATTAGCAGATGCACTAGCAGGCATTACCGGTCATGCGGATGAGGATAATAATCGTCGCATTGCATACAGCAATCAACTGGCCGGTATAGAAGGATTCATACAATCGCTGCATAGGGCAGTCAATATGAAAAACAGGGTGGTAACTCAGCAGACTGAGCCCGCTCGAACACAAGAGGAAAAATTGACAAATGTCAGAACAACATATCACGCCTAATGCTGCCGACAGCACGGCCACTGTTACAACGGTAGCACCATCTTCAGATCAAGGTATCTTAGCAAAAATGACCGCTATGAGGGAAACCACACAGCGTAATCAATTGCGTGCCTCCGAAGAAGCTACACCAGGTGAATCAGCTGAGGCAAATGCTGATACCCCTGTGGATCCAAGCGAACCAAAAATCACATCCGCCGATGATGCAAATATTGACAACTATGATTTAGATGAGCCCCAGGAAGATACTGAGCAATCAGAAGAACCGGTAAGCGAAGTCAAGGAATCAGAATCTAACAATGATGAACTAATTGATTTTATCGAATTTGCCGAGACAAACCCTAACGCTAAGTTTAAGTTTACTCGCAATGGTAAAGAAATGGTAATCGATGCTAAGAGAGCTGCCGCTATTTTAGGTCAAGGTGGTGCGATACACGAAGATGCAAGACAATTAAAGATTCAACGAGCCGAGTTTGACGAATACTTGACTGAGCAACGAGCTCAACAAGCTGGTCTTACCCTGGCTATGGAATTTACAGTCCAACCACAGCTACAACGAGCCTACGATGAAATTATAAAGACTCAAGGTTACCAATCAACTTTCCAACAGCAATTGGCCACTACGCAGGATCCAGCCCAACAGGCCCGTATCCAAGCAAGTATGCAACAGAATGAGCGTTACATACAACAACAGAGCCAAACTATTAATCAGTTGAAACCCAATATCGATGAATTTAAACGAGTTCGTGGACAACAAGTAGCCCAAGTATTGGAAACTAACCGTAAGGCATTTACAGACAAAGAGTTGCGAAACGAATATGTCTATAATGAACTACGCGAAAAGTTAGCCAAGACATGGCGTCAAAGTTCGGATGAAATTATTCCAGGTATTAGAAATATTGACCTAATCTCCAGTGACGAAACCTTATTTGGTTTGGTCAGAGACGGACTCAAATATAGAGATAAACCCTCAACCCGTCAGGCTGGCAACTCAATTGCTGCCTTAACTGGTCGTCGTGGACAGTCTACTAATACCAAAGGTGAACAAGATTCAATCAATAAACTTCGTGAACAAGCCAAGGGCGGCGACAAAAAAGCCGCAGACAATCTGTTGATGGCGCAACTAAGTAAACTTAGAGCGGCCAGAACAGGTCGTTGAGATTTAGCCCAATAATATTCTAGGAGAATTAAAATGGCAGAAATTACAACAAGTCAAATTGGTAACGGAACTACAGCTTACGGCTCAGATATCGTTGTCAAAGACTTAGACTTAGATGTATCCAACCGTGTTAAAGACGATACCCCTGTTTTAAACATGGCCATGACCAAAAAGCGTAAAGTTAACTCTACGCTACCTTTGTGGACCAACGATATCTATCGCTTGCCACAAACACAAGCATGGATTGAAGGTGCTCCGGTATCTACAGCCCAAGCTGAAAGTAACAGTCGTTACAACTTAGCGAACTACACACAGATCTTTGCAACTACAATTGCAGCTTCTGGAACAGCTCGTGCAGTTATGCAGTCCGGTGGTGATCCACAGGCATACCAAGAAGTTAAACAGCTGATCGAATTGATGTTCGATGTAGAACAACAATTAGTTCGTAATGATCAAATTGGCACCCAATATGGTGGTCAATCTGGTTCAGCTGAAGGTATCAGTGGTAACAGCCAAACAGGTCGTCGTATGGGATCATTGAGCAGTTTCGCAGGAACACAGTCATTCAATACAACATCTGGTAATACAACAGGCTTTAGCACATGGACAAACAACGCATCTACAGACTCTGCTTCAGAGAATGCAGGTAACTTGATTATCAATGCAAACGGCACAAACTTCTACACTGGCACATTTACAAACCAGGCATTCAGCCCAATTACTTACAAGCAATTGGTTACTGTAGCAGAAGAGCGTTACAATGCTAAAGTTCGCACAATGGTTGCTCCAACATCACTACGCACCAGCATCAGTGATTTGATCGGCACAAGTAACACAAGTATTAACCGTCGTAATGTTGAGCGTGGTGACACGATTCAGACTTATGAAGGCGACTTTAACTACACATACGAAATCTTTGATTCTTGGATCATGGATCAAGCAGGTGTAAGTAACTCCATCTACTTCTTGAATGAAGAAGTTCTACAATGGGGTAGTTTGCGTGACCTCGGTCCTAACAACGAAGTATTCTCGAATGCGGATGCTAGTTTAGACCAGTTCATCATGGAAGGCACATTGATCGTGCGTAACCCAGCAGGCGTTGCAATGTTAAACAACATTTCTACACCTAATGGCTCTAACACACCAACAACAGCTCGTCCAAGCGCATTGGTAGTTCGCGACATCAACACATATTAATTCCGAAGATTAATATAAGTTGGGAAGCCCACTTAGGTGGGCTTTCTTATGACCGATAAGCTAGGCAAGTGGATCTAATAGCCCAGATGTTATTCTTTAACTGTTGATAGTAGGCGTAATTGATTATTTCGGCATGTTCGTAGTCATCTAACCCAAGTTCTAACTCACGCAATTGAAATGATGCCAAGCGACAGTCAGCTTGGAATGCAGACATATCCAAACGAGATTTGGTAATGGGTGTAGTGCAGCCCACTAATACTAGGGCCAATAACAAATATCTCATAACTTGAGTATACACGAATCCACAGTAGATAACAAGGCTTTTTGAGTCACAGCTAAATACTAATATGAGCTCAAATCCTAATCAAAGAATCGATACAGATGATGTAAACACAGACCTTAATTTCCTAAGGCAAGACGCAGGCGGTATGATTACTAATCATAATGGTATGGCAGACAAGTTGCTTAAAAACGACAAACTCTACAATGCAATGAAGGGTAATTGGACTAGAACCGATTGGAATGGTAGTAAGAACATCAAAATAACCACTGGACGCGAAAATGGCAAGTTCTATATCACACGCGAACAGATGAATGTGGATGCAATTAAATTGAGAGCAGCCGAATATCGTCGTGCTGCCGAAGCAGGCCTGCCAGATCCATTGGCACCATTGGGTCCAGATGGTAAGTTAACTTATAAATGGATGGATTTACCCGATGTAATTGCCATCCGTATAAGCGATCAATACTTTGGTGGTATGCCATGGGCCGTAATCAAACATGATCGCACACTAAAAGCACAGTTCTATCGTGTAGTGCAACAAGAGTATCCAGCTTTCGTAACTTTCCCAGGCGGACGCTTACCTATACCAGTAGATGTTCCATATCCAAATAGAGCTGGCGAACAGAAATTCTTTAAAGGTCTTTAACCTATGTATATCATCCCAGACGCAGACACACTAGTCAGTTATCTTAAAGATTTTACTGGCTCAAGTGATGACACAGAAATCAAACAGTGCATATTCCAAGCTGAATTGTTGATGCGTAATATCGAATTACCAGCATTGAGAACTGATCCTTATACCACATTCGGCACAGTAGGTGCTAATCAACTTATGCCTATTCCGACTGATATGAATAAGCCGATCTTATTCTTCCAACAAGGCACATCAGGTCAACCAAACAACACAGGCCCATGGGTAGTGTATGATCGTATTGGTGATCGTGATATTATCACACAAGGTCTTATTGCCCAGTTATATCTAAGTCCTGTCAATGTGCCAATGGTTATCCGTGGTAAGTTTAGTGAAGTAGGCAGTAACTACCAATTCCTTCCTTATGTAGGCGAAGGACAAATATTAAACATGTATTATTATCGTGCGTGGAACTTGTTGTTTACGCCGGTCTCAGGTGGCACACCTGGTGAAACTGTGCAGACTAATCCTGTGCTGCAAACATGGCCAGAAGGTTATATCTATGGTAGCTTACATGAATACTATGTCAAGCGACACAGCGGCGATGATGCACAAATTTACAAAGCGAAATTTGATCTCGCATGGGAAACAGTAGAAAATCAAAACAATTTGGCCAAATGGTCAGGAGGCAATACCAGATTAGTATCGGTATGGCAACCACGACGCGATCGTCAATATGCGGTCAAATAAGGAATAAGAATGTCCACAACAATCCCACCAAACAACAACACTGGTCTATATAATAGCACAAGTAATCCTGTTCCTGTAAATGATAATATTTTAGCCAATAATATCAGCGCCACTGGCAATGTCACAGTCAATGGTTATATCTACAGTGCAGGTTCAATTACCACCAACTCAAACTTTGTTGGCAATTTAATTGGTAATGTCACTGGTAATGTCACTGGTAATGTCACCGGTAATGTAACCTTACCTACCAGCAACACACAGGTAGTTTATAACAATTCGGGCGCATTCGGTGGCACACCTGCATTTACATTTAATCAGGCCACTCATGTATTATCAGTTACCGGTAATATCGCCGGCGGTTACTTCCTGGGTAATGGTAGCCAGTTGACAGGTTTACCACAGTCATATGGTAATAGTAATGTTGTAACCTTATTGGCTGGATTTGGATCAAACACAGTCAGCACCACTGGTAATATAACAGCAGGTTATGTCTTGGGTAATGGTAGTCAACTCACTGGATTACCAGCGACATATGGTAATAGTAATGTTGCAGCATTCTTGCCTACATACTCAGGCAACTTAAATCCCAATACAATTAGTGCTACAGGTAATATTACTGGACAAAATTTAAAAACATCAGGCACATCTGGCAATATTGTCGGTGCCAATTATGTATCAGCTGGTTACTTTGTTGGTGACGGCGGCTTGTTAACCAATGTGGTAGCTACCTCGACATATGGTAATAGTAATGTGGCTGCGTATTTGCCCACATATGGTGGCACTGTATTAGCCAATTTAATTAACTTTACCAACAACAGCGGTGTTATCGAACAAGGTGATCAGAGAATCACTATTACTGGTAACGCTACTCAAGTCAACACAGGTGCTTACTTCAATGATACCGGCGAAGCGGCCATATTTGCCAACAGTTATGTTGCTATAGCTACTAACACTACCGGCAATGTTAATCCAACATGGACCTTTGATCAACTTGGTGATTTATCGGCACCAGGTAATATTACGGCTGTGGGCAATGTCACAGGCAATTATATCCTGGGTAATGGTAGTCAGTTAACTGGCCTACCTGCCACATATGGCAATAGTAATGTTACTACATTATTGGCCTCATTTGGATCAAACACTATATCAACTAGTGGCAATATCACAGGCAACTATATTTTTGGTAATGGTAGTCACTTAACTGGACTAGGCGCTACCTATTCAAATGCCAATGTGACCAGCCTTATGGCCAGCTTTGGATCAAATTCAATTTCAACCTCAGGCAATGTCACAGCAGGTTATCATATTGGCAATGGTTCATTGCTAACCAGTCTTACTGGTGCCAATGTAACAGGCACAGTGGCCAATGCTACCTATGCTACAACAGCAGGTTCAGCTACCACAGCCACTACGGCTGCACAGGCCAATTATGCCAACATTGCCAATTCAATAAGTGGTTCAAATATAAGTGGTAGTGTAGCACAGGCCACATATGCCAACACAGCCAATAGTGTTGCAGGTGGTAATGTTACGGGTCAAGTAGGCAATGCCTTAGTAGCTGGAACTGTTTATACAGCGGCACAACCAAATATCACAAGTGTAGGAACACTAACAAGTTTAAGTAGTTCTGGTAATATAACAGCCAGTTATTTCTTGGGCAATGGTAGTCAGTTAACTGGCATTACAGCCACGGCCAGCCCAGGTGGTGCAAACACACAGCTACAATTTAACAATGCAGGCAGTTTAGCCGGCAACTCAAATATGACCTTTGATGTTACTTCTGGTAATGTCGTTGTTGGTAATATCTATTATAATGGATTAAACATTGTTCCAGGCGGCCAAGGCCCCAATGTATTACCAACTGGCAATACCAATCCAAGTCGTTTGGTTATTGGACAAGGTTATAACGGTAATTTAAATTGGGCATATAATCAAAATACTCCAGGATTTGCCAGCGGCACCGGACCTGGTGCTCGTGTATTGATATCAGACACTTATAATTATTCTAGTAGCTCAGGTGCCACTCGTCTTACATCACTTGCCTTGCAAAATTATGTTGTATTAACGGCCAATGTCACTGGCAGTAATGTTGTTGCTCAAGGTGCAGTCTTCTTTACAATGATTGGTGGTGGCGCATCGGCAAACACTGCTTATGTTAATAGCAGTAGTGCATTTCAGGGATTAAGTGTTACACCTATTGTTGGGTATACCCAAAATGCAAATTTAAGTGCAGTAGGTAATACTAGTATTAGCTTTATGACTGGTATAAGAAGTGGCCCTACTATAAACTATGGCAGTAATGTGGATGTGGTTATGGGATTCCTGTCAGCGCCAACCTATACCAATAACGGAACCACAGTATTTGCCAACATTGGCAATGTGGCAGCATACACTACCTCTTTTTCTGGTAGTAGTGGTAATGCCAATGTTATACAAACTGCTGCCGCAGTTGGATATTACCATCCTGGCGTAACCACCGCTACTACCATATTACAAAGTCCAAATGTTGGAGCCACTATCACCACCGGAAACATAGCCCGAATGGCTACAAGTTATTATGCTTTCCGTAATGACGATGACCTGGCCATGAGTAAATTGGGTAGTTTAAGTCAATTTCACGAATATTCATATGGTAACAATTCAACCACTGGTAGTATTACCATTAACAAGACCAATGGTCAAGTTCAGTATATACCACTTACAGGCAGTTTAACCATTAGTGGATTTAGTAATTTTGTTACTTCAGTAACTAAGCCCAATAATAGTATCAACTATCAAACCGACACAGTGACATTGATTCTAAATCAAGGTGCCACCGGTGGATATAGCGTAACATTGCCCTCAGGTGCCACTTACAAATACGCAGGCAGTGTTACCACAGTCGGTGCTACTGCTAACGCAGTTACAATGATTAGTGTAACAGGTTTCTATAACACAGCGACCTCTGCTACCAATTACTTGTTGACCGTCTCACCAGAGTTTGCATAATGTTAGGTCTAGGTCGCGCTGGTGAATATGCAGGATGGTGGAATACTGGAATTAAATCCATTAAATTCACTGGTAGTTCTGCCATGGTTCCATTAACGGAACAATCACCAGAATACAGTTGGTTGACCAATGACTCAGATCAAACCTGGTCATGTGTTACAGATGGCTCGTATAACTTGACTGGACTGACCGGATTCTCAGGATTTAACAATTTAAGATCTACTTATTTTGTCAGTTACTATTTTTCATCCACTTACTGGCCTACAGGATTAACCAGTATTCCACAGTTCAATGCCTGGGCCCAGGCAGTAGATGTTGGTGGAACCTCTGCAAATTACAACAGTGCATACAATTTGTATGCAAATGGGCCGGTTTACTCTTTAAGATGGGGCGTTGGTATTGCAGGCAATTTTAATACAGGTATAACTTTGCCTGGCTCGTATACTGTTTGGCGTGACATGTGGATAACATTCAGTGCCAGTAGTGCTGAAACTAGTAGTGTGTATACCAATTGGACAGGTGGCACTCAAGGCACCAACAACTGTGCTATTCGTGTGTGTGCTTTTAATACCAAAACAGGTGCTGTAATTACCACATCGGATTCTTGGCAAACTGTTACGGCACCTGCTTTAAGTTCATTGCCATCTACCATTGGCACCACAGGCACAAATAGTTTGTCCAATTCTGGCACAGGTGAAAGTGTTTATCAAACTTATACCAGTAACTGGTGGAATACTTTTGGACAAATGTTTGATCCGTTAAGTATTACAGATACCAGTTGGTTAACTCCTAGTCCCAATGCCACCATAGGCGGAGCCAAGGCCTGGACCAATGCACAGTATACCAATACTATCACTACATTGGGTTTATTACATTATGGTCAGGCTTCGGGACAAGACTTGTATAGTCAAACTAGTAACTATTTGCAAGATTACAGCACCAAAAATTTTACAAATGCTTACAGCACATCAACAATTATAAGGAACAATTAATATGGCATTGACCAATTATTTAGAAAATGCATTATTAAATGCCACAGTAAGAAATACCACATATACCAGCCCGGCCACAGTTTATTTGGCCTTGTATAGTGTGGCACCTACTGCCAGCACCGCAGGCACTGAATTATCAGGTTCTGGATATAGTCGCCAGGCAATTACATTTAATGCACCTTCTGGTGGCTCAGTTACTAGTAATGTCACAGTGACATTTGGGCCTGCTACTGCCAATTGGTCTACTATTAAGGCCACAGCAGTAGTAGATGCTAGCACCAGCGGTAACATCATGTATTTTACCACAACTGCTGCACAGAATATACTATCTGGATCAAATTTGGTCATAGGTGGTGGCAATGTTTCAATAGTATTGACCTAGGATATAGATAATGATTGAAATCGGCAGCGGCGTAACCATAGGTGGTGGAGTAACTATAGGTGATGTGCCAGTGTTCATAACCTATAATTATTTTATTACCGAAGATGGTAACAACCTAGTAACACAAACAGACGACCCATTGGTCGAGGAATATTAAAATGTCAAATGTAAAATTTACGCAACTACCCGATCAAGGTGCCTTAACCGATGCTACCATAGTGCCAACTGTGGCCTCAGGTGTTAACTATACTGTAACTGGTGCTAACCTTAAAACCTATGTTAACTCAACCACAGGTAATGTCACAGCAGGTAATTTATTAACAGGTGGGCAAGTAACAGCCGCAGGCAATGTTACCGGTGCATATATTATTGGTAATGGTAGTCTATTAACTGGTCTACCAGCTACATATGGCAATGCCAATGTCAGTAACTATTTGGCATCAGGCACAAACGGTGCCAACATTGTAACACAGGCCAATGTGGCCGGTGCTTATGTCATTGCTGATGGTAGTGCATTGACAAACCTTACAGGTGCTGCCATCTCTGGCACTATTAGTGTCGCTGGTAACATCACTGGCGCTTACTTAAAAGGTAATATTTCGGCTGCCACAGGTGGTTATGGCAATAGTAATGTGCAATTGGTCCTACAGACATATTCAGGCACCTTGACAGCAGCCACTGTCAGTGCCACAGGCAACATCGCAGGTGCTTATTTCTCTGGTAATGGTAGTCAACTAACCGGCATCACAACCAGTCTAGGTGGCACAATGGTCAGCAATATTGCAGGTGCTGGTTATAGTATCACAGGCCTAGGCACACTATCAGCCACAGGCAACATCACAGCGGCCAATATCAATGGTAACTTAACTGGATCTGGTGCAGCATTAACAGGTATTCCAACCAGCATTGTTGCTGGCACAGGTATTAGTGTAAGTGGCCCAACTGGCGCTGTAACTATTACCAATAACAATCCAACACCTTATACCAATACCAATGTGGCTGCATTCCTGCCAACTTATACAGGTAATTTAACAGCTGGTAATGCTAGTATTTCTGGCACTGTCACTGGCACACATCTAGGTAATGGTGGTGGATTAACCAATGTTGTTACCAGTATTGTTGCTGGTTCGGGTATTAGTATTAATGCATCAACTGGTGCTGTTACTGTAACAGCCACAGGTGGTGGCGGATCTGGCACAAGTATCGCCAATGGCACAAGTAGTGTCAGCATTCCTGTTGCTAATGGAAACATTTATATCTCGCCTACCTTAGGTAGTAATTATACAGTTATGGGTAATTTGGTATTGTTTAATAGCACCGCATCATTTACAACAAATAACTTAGCATCTGGAATTACTACTACTATTGATGGAACTGGATCAACTTTTGGAGCTAGAGTATTATTCACTACAAATATGCGTCCACCGATATATTCAACTACTACTAAACCCACTACAGGCAATTATTTAGGTGATACTATTAGCATTTCAAATAGTCCAACCTACGCTGGCAAATTAGCTTATTGGTGCACTACAGGCACGCCTGCCTGGCGGTATGTAGCTGATGATACAGCAGTTTAAGGATAAACAATGGCCACATTTAACGAAGCAAAGATACCATTTACAAATATGAGTTTTACTCCAGATGTGCCAGCATCGGCCTTAGGAGCCAACGAATATAATAGCGGTTATAATATAGAAACTGACACACGCGGTATTCGTGCGGTGTTTGGTGATGAGTATATTCTAAAACAGCTAAGTTCAGCCAATGGCGTTGTAGGAACTCCAATATTCCTAACATCGGGTTATCGCGGAGTTAGTAATCAAATTTATTGGTTAGTGTTTGCCACAGTAGATGATTCAGGTGCAGGTCGTTGGTATATGCAAGATTCAGCTGGCATTACCGAAATTACTCCTTCTGGTGGGTTGACTGGATACTATGCTGGTATGCCTATAACCGATTGTTGGAATGGCACAGTATTATTCCTCAATGATTCCTTATATCCTCCCATGTATCTGTTGAGCACGGCCGGAACATTGAGAATGTATGATACACCATATCTTGATCAAAATCCCAATACCTATGTATGGAACTACAATCCCGATTGGTCAGCATTATCAGCTGGATTTGTGCGATTATATTCTACACCCAATGTAGGATCAATCCTTATCGCTGGTAATTTAACAGCAGCAGTGATCAGCACCGGCACTACAGCTAACTATCCAACTACAGTGCGCTGGTCGCAGGCCTTTGGACTTAATGCAGGTCCTACTACTTGGACACCAACTATTAGCAATACTGCCAACGAACTAGAAGTCACAGTGCGTGGTCCTGTGCTGGATGGCTTTCCAATGAATGGTAACTTTTATGTCTGCTCATATTGGGATACAGTAATCTTCAGTCCAATCAATTATACTTCAACATCGGCTCCTATCCTAGGTGTTAGACTGTTAAATCAAGGTCGTGGATTGCTAAATGAAAATTGCTGGGCCAATGCTGATACATTAGTATATGGACTTGATGCTCGTGACCTTTGGTCATTCGATGGTAGTAACTTTAAACCCTTAGGTAATCAGCGGGTTAAAAATTATTTCTATCAAAACTTAAATCCTCTCTATACCAATCGTGTGTTTGTGATCAACAACACACAAAAGAATCAAATTGAGATTTACTATCCCGATTTAGCATCAACTGGTTGGTGTAACAAAATGTTGGCCTATCGTTATGATCTGGATGTATTCCAAGCTCCGCGTGATGTAGCCAATGCTAGTCAAGCTACAGAATCACCTGTATGGTCAGGCACTGATTATAATCCTGCCAGTAGAACAGTTATCTACACACAAGGTGTTCCCGATACATTCCTTGTGCAAAAAGATCAAGGACACGAATTTATCGGCAATGTGGCTATTAGTAGTCAGTTCCGCAGAGATAATATTCAACTGTTAAAAGATTATTCTGGACAATTATTATTACATCGTATTCTACCAGAAGTTGTTAATGTCGATTTGAATGGTGTTCCAACAACCGGCACTGGTAATATTACCATTACAGTAGGTGGTAGTAACAGTGTAGGATCCGATCCCACATTTAAACCACCTGTTACTATACCAGTGGCCACTGATAATCCTTGGACACAGATTAACCAAAATGCCTATCGCATTAATACATTGGAAATAGGTGATACTAGTAATGTCAATACTTGGTTGTGTAGTGCTGTCAGTGTGCAAATGACACAGACACAGGACAGTCGTTAATGACCACATTTGCAATAACCGATCCTGCGCATACCATTGCGGCATTAAACTATGCCTTAAGTAATCTTAACACGGGTAATGTCTCAGGTAATACTACAATACCTGGCAATGTGCTTGTGGCTAATACTACAAGTAATGCAATTAGCACCTATGGTAGTGGCACAATTATTGCCTATGTAAATGAATTCCTTAATGTTCGTTATGCTAATTCAGGAACAGGCTCAAGTGGATTTGCCAATAGTCAAGCCAATGCCAATTACTATGGTGTATTCAATACCATAACTTCTACTAATCCTGGAGTCAGCAATCCTGCCAATTATCAATGGTTCCAAGTCACAGGTGGATTTGGCACTACTAAAACATTATATTATTTGTGCAATGGTGGTCGTCAAGTTCAATTGTCGGCCACTACATCAGCACCTAGTTCGGGTTACTTGCCTACTGTTAATAGTGTTCCTATTGACCTAGATGTAGTTACCACAGCCAACGGCACTCCGGGTGCTCGTGGTGCAATTGCCATGGCCTATGTGTTAACACCTAGTGATCCAAACACTGGCGGTAATACAGCCCTAAGCACTTGGTTTGCTGCCAGTAGAACTAATCTTGTGCCACCAATCGGAACTGGATTAACTCCAGTGTCAGGTGACACAGCCGATTTCCTATGGCCCACAACCAATGCCAGTGGAACTTATACATTCGATGGTGCAGGCTGGGCCAACGCAGTCGGTCAGGTAGTTGCTGGTAATACCATTGTCAACGGCACTATCACTGGCAATACAATTGCCAATAGCACTATTACTGGAAATAATATCATAGTTGGCACTGTCAGCGGTAATGTTATTATAGCCAACACCTTAGCCGGTAATACTGTTATTGCCAATACACTTTATGGTAATGCTATTATTGCCAACACCATATATGGTAATGCTATTATTGCTAATACAATAAATGGCAACTCAATCATCGCCAATACCATCAGTGGCAACTCAATCATCGCCAATAGCTTTACTGCCAACAGCATTAATGGCAGTAGTATCAGTGCTGGTTCGATAGCAGCCAATACTATCAATGGTGGTAGTATTGTGTCTGGTAGTATTACTACTAATCAACTGGCAGCCAATGTGTTAACAGCCAATACTGTGGTGTCTACAGGTGCCACAATTGGCAACTTTGCCAGTCCGGGATTTTGGCTACAAGGATCAACTGGTAATGCTCGCTTTGGTAATACTGTCAGCATCGGTAGTGGCCTAACAGTTGGTAATAATGCCTCGATAGGCGGTAATTTAACCATAGGTAATAATGCCTTAATAGGTGGAAATTTAACTATTGCTGGATTAGTAACCAGTGGTGGATTAAATGCCAATACTGTTACAACCATTAATATGTTGCCTGGTAGTGTAAGTGAATTTCCAGTTATAGTGAATACTGGAACAACTATTTACGGTAATACTCTTAGTTCAGGTATTGCTTTTCCTTTATCAGGTGGATATGTAGTAAATTATGCCAACACCAGTTATTTTATTATTATAAGTCCAAGTTTTAATTTTAGTTTTAGTAGTAGAACTGGTGGTTCAATAACCGCTGGCGGCACAATTCAGGTTGATATGAAACGAACTGATACATTTGGAACTACTTCTGTATGGACTATAGTAGATAATGCTTCGGCCCCTGGAAGTGGATATTCATATGTAAATTTCAGTGGGTCTGGTTTGACTGATACTCCAATCCTGGCTGGTAATATTTCGTATCGTCCTTATGCTACCTATACTAGTTCTGCTATTGCTAATACTACTATTCATGTTCAAACTTATTGGACTATACAGATTGCCAAACGATGAAATTACTCGCTAAACCCACCTGGTTATAAGGAACCAATAAATATAATATGGCTCTAACAGCACAACAACTCGCAACGGCACTTGCCGCACAAAAACTTCAACAGAGTAAGGCACTTGCCGCTACTGCTAAAACTACTGCTGCACAACAAGCTGCCGCACAATCAGCCGCATTAACGCTGGCTAATCAACAGGCTGCCACTGCCAAATATAATGCAACGCTGGCGGCTAATCAAAAAATTAATGATCAAAATGCAGCCGATACAGCCGCATACAAGGCAGCTGGATTTACTAACCTTGCTGATTATCAAGCGGCAAAGGCAGCTGGATTTACTAATGCCAAAGATTATACCGCTGCCCAAGCTGGTGGATTTACCACGGCCACAGATTATGCCGCTGCCCAAGCTGGTGGATTTACCACAGCCAAAGATTATGCCGCTGCCCAAGCTGGTGGATTTACCACAGCCAAAGATTATACGGCGGCCAAGGCAGGTAGATTTACCACTGCAGCAGATTATACCGCTGCCCAAGCTGGTGGATTTACCACGGCAGCAGATTATGCCGCTGCCCAAGCTGG
>Ga0207958_1000308_pt1 | contig 15670 bp, 27 predicted proteins | sample CryBogCBH27Jul07_FD_184606 | JGI IMG/M metagenome (GOLD analysis project Ga0207958, IMG submission 184606) | Freshwater microbial communities from Crystal Bog, Wisconsin, USA - CBH27Jul07 (SPAdes) (version 2) | ecosystem: Environmental > Aquatic > Freshwater > Lake | place: Crystal Bog... | reverse complement strand
AAAGTATTACCCTTAATACACCCCTTCTATTTCTTTATTATATTATATATTTTATTATTATTATTATTATTAATAATAATAAAATATATAATATTATAAAAAGAATAAGGAGGATTAAAAAATTATATAATTTTATAATTAAAAACTTCTTGACTTCTATACATAAGTATAGTACTGTTATACTAGATTATTATAAGGAGGTAACAAATGGCTAAAAAGCCTAAAGATTTAAATGAATTAGCAAAATTGTGGAATAATAAGCTTAAAAAATCAGGGTTTAATGATATAGAAATGGGTGGTATTACTTTAGGTAAAGTAGACCATAGACCATTTTTTACAAATGAACTTTTTAGAATTAGGGATAAATCAGGTATTTTACATCACAACATTACAGACCCTTCGAAATTTGAAAAATATAGAATTATAGGTGTATATGCCCATAATTGTGAAACGTTAGACCCTTTAATAGCTAAAATCCTTCAACATTATGCTAATGGGTTGAGTATTAAGAAATCTATTATAGCTGTAGGTATATACACTTATAAAGGTCAAATTCTTAAACTTAAGACTTTAGAAATTATTATTTCTAATTTTTTATTGACAAACATGCCAAAAATGATAGAGTTTTTTAATGGACTTCATAATGAGGATGAGCAATGTCTGAATTAGAAAAAAAAGATACACAACTTCAAATTGAAAAAATTGAAGGTAAGACTAGAATAATATATAATAAAGCTAAAATTCAAGGATCTGCTACACAAAAAGATCTTATGGATATGTTAATTTTAGCTGCTTCTATGCAAGCTCAAAAATATGTCGAAAAACTTAGTCGTGGTGCGCCTTTAGATAAAGATGAAATTAAGTCCTTGACTGAGTTAGCACAACTTGCTAAAACAAATGTAGTAGTTGTAACTGAAGAAAAATATGAAAATGTCGATTCTTCTACAAATACTTCACAATTAAAAGCTAATCTTTATAAAGCCTTAACTGATAAATTAAAGGGGAAAGAATGAGTAAAAAATTTAAAAAAGGATTTGTACAAAATGGAGTTAAAGTATCATTTATAAAACTTGGTACTCAAAAATATGTATTAAAACAAGGTATTGAAGTAAAAATTACTGCGCCTAAACCAAAAAAGGAAACAAAATAATGTCAAACGAAAAAAATCAAAATCTTACAACAATTACAGTAAAAGTAACTACTACTTTAAAGCAAGTTATTAAAATCATTTCAAAAGATTTAAAAGTTACACCTAATCAATTTATTGAAACTATATTAGCTAAAGCGGTTGGTGATATTGTTGATCAAGCTCGTGAGAATATTCAAAAACAACAATCTAAAGTAGAAACAGAAACATCCGAAAAAGTAGTTAATAAACTACCAGAATGAGGTAATGTATGAAAAGCGTCATTGAGGAACTTGAAGAATTACTTTTTGTAGACAAAGGTGAATTATCTTATCGTGCTAAAGCTAGATCTCTTAAAGTACGTGGAAATTTACCTATATTAGAGCCATCTCAAACTAGTAAACGTTTTGGACAATCAAGTCCTACTACGCAACGTACTGCACCTAATACACGTAATGATAAAAATGAACGTGCTGAATTAGAATCATTTACATTAAGTTTACCCCCTAGTTCTACTATACAAACTGCCACATATGTACCTAAAAAACAATATTTAACAGTATCATTTAAATCAGGTGCAACATATGGATATGACGATGTACCATATAATGTAATAATGGCTTGGAGACTTGCACCTTCGGCAGGTTCTCATTTTTATTACAATATTAGAACAAAATTTAACTATAGGAAAGTATAATGGAATTAACAACAGAACAAAAAGTTGATATTATACAAAAACAAACAAAATTATATCATTTTTTATTAGCTCATCCTGAATTACAAGAAATGCAAATGAAATTATATGATGAAATGGCTGGGCTATCTCCCATGCAACGCTGTATTAAATTAACTACAAGAATGAGACAAAATCAATTAATTTTAGGTGATAAATTAAAAGAAATTGCTGAATTATCTAAAGAAGTATCAAAAGGCCTTACTAATATAGTTGAATCATTAAAAAAGGAAATTGAAACAAATGGTGGAAATACGGATTCTAATTGATCCAAAAACAATTAAACAAATAGATGTACCAACTAAAAACGTATTAGATGCTATTAAACTAGTACAAGAAAAATATCCAAAGGGTCAAATTTTATCTGCAATTTATTTTAAAAAATAGCTTGACTTTTAATTTAAATACCGATAAGATTATTATAGGAGAGCTCTGGAAACACTCACTCCTACCAATGTCAGAGATCCCTTCAAACAAAGAAGAGAAAATACCAGACTAGCTAAGGATGGCGAAATCGAGTTAGGGCTAACTTAAAAGTGCCAGTGTGGTTACGAAAAAGACCTTGCAACCTCTGAAAGCAATCAACATGAGGTGACTTAGCCGACAATAGTTCGGCTCTTTGGTTTATTAGTATAGAGGCCTAATATGAGAGAAAGTAAAGAGACAATACGAAAAAGAGGTAAAGCATACAGAGAGCTAATAAAAAAGTCAGCAGTGGCTTATTTGGGTGGTAAATGTATACAATGCTCTTACAATAAATGTCTAGATGCTCTTGAATTTCACCATGTAAACCCTAATACAAAAGATTTTAATATATCCTTTGCTAGTAGTAGTCATTGGTCATGGGATAAAATTAAAATTGAATTGGATAAATGTATATTAGTATGTGCAAATTGCCATAGAGAAATACATTCCATATAAACCGCCAATTAAACAATCGCCCGATAGGGCACAATTTAGGAGTTACTGCAATGACAGTAGAAAAAATCAAGGTTAGTGGTATAGTTAAATATGTTAAATGGACTGACAAAAATCCAAATGATGTATTAGTAGTTGGTGAATATTTAGGTGAAATTGAAGTTCCTAAATATAAAGGTAAACCAGGTGAAACCACACCAGCACATAAATTTAAATTAGAAGATGGTAGTATTGCTCAATTAGGATCTGCTGGTCAATTAAACTATTTACTACGTCAAACTAAAGAATTATTAATTTCCCGTCAATTAGATGGTGATGCTCCTTGTTTAGTAGAAGTAGTATTTTTAGGTAAAGAACAATATACTGACAAAAAAACTAAAAAAGTTGAATCTGCAAATCAATTTTCTGTAAGTTTAATACCAGTTATTACCGAATAGTAATAACAACAATAAAGGGGGTTATTATGTTTGACGATCTTATTGATAATGTTATAGATTTTCCACAAGGCCGTAAAGCTAAAATTAAAACTAAATTAGAATTAGCTGATATTGAATTTAATAGGTTAAGACAAAAAGAAAATCAACGTAAAATTGATGAACGTAACAAACATAATGACACCACTTTAAAAAATATGCAATTAGGTAAATATAACCCTAAAAAGAAGAATAACAATGAAAATAATAATGGCTGAATTTTATAACAATGAAAATGCTTTACATACAGTTGACGCATATGAATATACTGATGAATTAAACTATGAAACTGTATTAGATTTTATTGAATTTACTAAAAAACAAATGGGTCATGATGTAGTTAAACGTAATAAAGTTAGTATATTATTTACTGATGGTATTAGATTAGTGTTACGTGAAGATGAATTAATTCATATGTCAGATGTTCAACAATATGTTGAAATTACTAAAAATATAACTCCAGAAATTGAGGAAATATTACCAAATGAGTAATGATATTACAAATCTTAAAGAAAAGGAATATAGGAGCCTTCCTATTGAATCATTCAGTAGTTTGAAGGCTCTTTTAAATTCTGTTAATGAATTTAAATATTTTAAAATTAACCCATTTCAAGGCAATCAATCTACTTTATTAGGTACAGCCGTTCATAACTATTTACAAGGAAATAAAGCTTTAGTATTTGTTAATGATATTAACCGTACTAGTAAAGAAGGTAAAGAAAAATATGAGCAATTATTAAATAATTTACCAGAAGAGGGTATAATTATTACTAAATCTCAAGATGAAACAGTTCAAGAAATTTATAAAAACTATTTAGGTAATACTAAAGCTGTAGAATTATTAAATGGGTGTTTATTTGAAGTTCCACATGTATATACAATTAACTTGATTACAGGGTCTTCTATTGATGTTAAAGGTAAAGTAGATGCTGTACATCCAGATAAAGGGTATATAGTAGAAATTAAAACCTCTGGTGCTTATTCTAATATAGATGAATTTAGAGAAGGCTCTAAACAAATGCACTATGATTTTCAAGCTGCTTTATATACTGTTATGATGGAAGATTTATATAAAAAACCCTTTAAACATTATTTTATAGTTGCAAATACAAAAAAACCATATAATGTAGAAGTATACAAATCTGGGTCAAAATATCTTAATGATGGAATGACTAAAGCTAGAAAAGCCGCTACTTTGTATAAAGACCATATTATTGATGGTTTACCAGAGGAAGAAATAATTCAGGAGCTGTAAAATGACAAAAAAACGAGTCGATTCAGGAACAGATATATTATTTGATCATGGGGTCGATACACACTCCCGTACTATTATATTAAATGGTGAAGTTAATGATGATTTACTTTATATAGTAGATACAGGATTAACCCATTTAGAACGTTTATCAGATAAATCTATTACAATTAGATTAAGTACATTAGGTGGATCTGTATATGCAGGTAATGCAATTATAGATAGAATACTTAATTCAATATGTGAAGTCAATATTCATGCTTATGGTGAAATTTGCTCAATGGGTATATTTATATTAGCAGCAGGGCATCATAGAACTTCTGGAATATTAACTATATTAATGCACCATGAAGATTCCTATGACTCCGATGGTAGACATTCTCATAATAAAAATTATGTAAAAGCTATGGAAGCATTAGACATTCGTATGTGTAAATGGTTAGCATCTAGGACTAAAAAAGATTATAATTTTTGGAAAAAAACTGGTGTAGAATTGGATCATTGGTTTAGTGCAGAACAAGCATTAGAATATGGTTTAATTGATGAGGTAATAGAATGACTTGTGCAAATTGTGTATGTGACCAAGATCCTGAAGGATTATGTCAACATTTAAGAAAACAAATAGATAAAAGAAAATCAAAACTTAATAGTATCCCAGAATTTACTGCTGATGAATATTTTAAACAAGATACATCAGATAAAACAAAATATATACAGCCTAAAAAAAATCTTATTAAAATTAAAACTACTTCAGAAATTAAACAATCTGAAGATAAAGTTAAAGCTGAATGTATTGCATGGCTTAAAATCAAAGGATATGTGTCTAGAACGGTTTATTTGGGGGGTATACCTGTAGGTATGGGTAAATTAGCATCTAACCCAATTAAAGGCTTTCCTGACACTATAGTAATGAATCCTTTTGCAAAAGAAACTAAACGATTTGTACTTATTGAATATAAAAAATCACACGGAGGGATCTTGTCGCAAGAGCAAATAAATTGGCATGCTGAATTAAGAGCTTGTGGTATTACAGTATTTGTTATAAATTCAGTTAATCAATTAATGGAAGAATTTATTGGATGGTATAACGACAAAGAAACAGATTATATGGGGTCTTGGTAATGAAAATAATGGCTATTGGTGATATGCAAGTTCCATTCACACATGAGGATACAATACCTTTTTTAACATCTATTTATAAATTATATAAACCTGATGTAGTTATACAAATAGGGGATTTGCTTGATCAATATTTTGCTAATGCTTGGGGTAAAACTACTAAAGCTAAAAGTGCAAAAGAAGAATATGATTTAGCTGTAGATTTTTTACATGAAGAGTTTTTTGCTATATTTGGTAAAACACCTATTAAAATAGTAATAGGTAACCATGATGAAAGAATTTTTAAACGTGCAGATGAGGCAAATATACCTGATTTTGCATTAAAAACTATGAAAGAATTTTATAGATTACCTAAAACTATTGAACTAGAATATGATTTTAAATATGATGGTGTAACTTACTTACATGGCCATACTACTAAATGTACAGCAGCTACAGCTACAGAAATCTTAACATATGAATATGAAACACCTGTAGTATATGGTCATTTTCATTCATCTGCTGGTATTAATTATATTGCAAATAGACGTAGACTTGTTTGGGGTTTTAATTTAGGATGTCTTATAGATCATAAAGCTTATGCTTTTGAATATGGTAGAGCATTTAAAAACAAACCAATATTAGGTTGTGGTATAATTATAAATGGACAACCAAGATTTATACCTATGATTCTTAATGAAAAAGGCAAATGGGTAGGAAAACTACTTTAAGGGGTACCAAAAATGGAAATTAATAGTAAAGTAATAGTACTTGGAACAATAGGATTAGTAGCTTTAGGGGCAACAGTTGATCATTTTTTAAGTCCTACTAAAATTAAAACTGAAACTGTAACTAAAATAGAAACTAAAACAATACATGATCAAGTAAATGTAGATAGGGTTATTGATAGGGTTATTAATAAAGATGGTACAGTTACTGAAGTTATTAAAGAACAAGATAGATCTAAAATTGATTCTATTGATAAAAAAGATGAAAAAACTGTAACTAAAGAAATTACAAACCCTAAAAATATAGGTGTTGCACTAGCTTGGAAATCTGATATATTAAATATAGAAATACCTACAGAAAAGAATTTTGGGGTTCAAGTATATGGAGATACTGGTATTTTAAATTCATTTGTTACTGGTTCTGTATTTATGGATGGAACAGTAATGGTAACCTTGGGGGTAAAGTTTTAATGAAAAAACTATTATATTGTTTATTTTTAAATTCAACAGTAGCGTTTGCTACTCAAATTGAATATACGGCAGAATATAAAGTTACTTATGTAGGCGGTGCATCGGGGGAAAGTTATTTTAATAATTCATATGTGACACAAGAGGGTTTTAAACAAACTTGTACAAGACATAGTAAAACAGAAACATTAAATTGGGCTTTTAGAATTATACAAGACAAACTTTATATTAAATCCATAACAGTTAAATGTATAGATACAAATTTTAATATAGTTAATATAGATTTAACTGAAAAAATATTATCAAAGGTAAAACAATAATGGAATTACAATTGTCTAAAAAACAAATGGATAAAATAACATATGAAGCTATGTTAATGCGCATGAGTCCTCAACAATTATATGTAGTTGCTCCTCATTTATTTATAGAAAATATTACAGCAGCTAATACAGTAATTGAAGAACCTAAAGCTAATGATGAAACGTCTATTATGGCTAAAATGCGTGAACAAGCCAAATCTTATTTAGAATCATTAGAAGATGAACAAACTGGTTATTTGGGGTATTAATATGACAGTTACAGTAAATGGTAAACAAATGACTTTAAAAGAATACAATAATTTAATAACAGAAAGTCAAATGACTTTTTCAAAAGATATTATTGTTGAATCTAACCCACTTACTTTAAAAGAATCTCATCAACTTGCATTAAAAAATCAAATACAAACTCAAGAAGATATTGTTAATGAATTAAAAACACGTAATAGTAGACCTGAAATTGAGCCAATAGTTAATAGAATTGCCAATAAAATTGCTGGTATTGAAGGTAAAGGTGATTTATCAACTAAACCTCATCCACGTGCTTTAAATCCTGATTTTACATTAGAAACTGCTAAAGTATTTAGATTTGGTCAAAATAAACACGGTATTGACAATTTTAGAACTATGACTGATGAAGCATCTGGTGAAATTTGGGATGCTTTACAACGTCATTTATTAGCTTATCAAACAGGGGAAACACATGCTACGGACTCTAATTTGCATCATCTTGCACATGCAGCCGCTAATCTACACATGTTATTTAGGTTGATTAAACGCCATGGTGATGATAAGGTACTTAAAATAATATCTGGAGGAGATATAAAATGACAGTTACAAAAATAGATTTAAATAATTTTCTTAATGAATTAAATGAAGTACATTATGAAATAGAAATATTGCTTTATAATGTAGCAAAAGATTCAAATCAAAGCATATTATCCCCTAAAGAAGCATATTTATTAAAAGAGTTAGCTTATAAAATTCAAGAAACTTTAGAAAAATTTCCTACTGAAGAAGAATTGTTAAAGGAATAAATTATGAAAGTGTACTTTGATGCGGAATATATTGAATCTCAAGATAGAAGCTCTCAAATAACTATATGCGCCTCATTTAAAATAAACAATCATGAAGCCTTATTCCTTAAAAGTAAAACAGCAATAGTAGATTTAATTTATTCATTTCCTAAAGGCACTAAACTTATTGCCTATAACATAGTAGCAGAAATTACTACATTATTAAGATTAGGTGTTGATATAACTACAATTCGTTCATTTGAATGGATAGATTTATGGACTGAATCTAAAATGTTTATGTTAACACATCCTGATTATTATAGTGATAAAACAAGTTTAAAATATGGGGCTTTAAAAGTATTTGACATACCATACCCATTTGATATGAATAAAGACCCTATTGAAATAATACTAAATGGAAATGGTACATATACTGAACAAGAATGGCAACAAATTGAACAATATAACATAGCTGATGTAAATGTATTACCTTTACTTTTAGATAAATTAAAAGTTCTTTGGAATCAATATGGTATTCAATATGAAGAAATTTTATTTAGATCTCAATTTGCATTAGAATGTGCTTATCAATATTATAATTCCAATGGTTTTCCTATGGATGTTAATATGATTACAAAAGTATTTAATAATAGAGAACTAATTAAACTTAATATAATGAAAGAAGTTAATAATAAAACAGGTTTTCCTATTTATAGAGCTAAAGTTAAAAAACGCCCTGATGAATTAAGTTTTAATATTGAAGCATTTGAAGCCTATTTAAAACAATATGGACTTTACCAAATATGGGATAAAACATCCAATGACGGTGATGTTGATAAAAATAATAAACTTAAAAAGATTCGTGTATCAGTACGTGAAGACACATTTGAAAAGTTTTTAATGGTTGATGAGTTTTTATCAGATAATAAAGTTTTATTAGAATCTATATATTATGGTAGAAATACTATCAAACAATTAAATTCAACTGATTTATCATCTTTATTAACAAAAGATGGCTATATTCGCACTCCACCATTTCCTTATAATCAAAAAAGCGGTAGATCGAGTCCAAAGCCAGCCCTAGGATTTATTTTAAACTTAGTTCCATGGTTAAGAAATTGTATATTACCTAAAGAAGGTAAAGCTTTTATATCTGCTGATTGGTCGCAACAAGAAATTGCTTTAGCTGGTTATTTTAGCCAAGATAAAAAGTTATTAGATTCTTATAAAGGGGACCATTATATTACTAATGCGATAGCATGTGGATTTGCTCCAGAAGGTGCTACTAAAAAATCTCATCCTAAAGAACGTGATTTAATGAAACCTACATCCTTAGGTATTATTTATGGTATGGGTGTTAAATCTATGGCATTTCGAGTAGAAACAGCTATGGGTTGGGTACATGATAAAGATAAAACAACTTTAGATATATGGACTGTTAAAGATGGACAATTTATTAAAAATGAAGTATTGGTATCAACACGAGCGTTTGAGGCAGCTAATAAATTTATTGAGGGTCATAAAAATTATTATACTACTTATTGGGATTATGTGGAACAACACTATAACCAATGTAAATCCAATGGATTTTATAAAACCCCTGTCAATGGCTGGTATTATTTTGTAGAAGAAAATAGTAGACCAACTCAATTACAAAACATTCCATGTCAAGCTGGAGGTGCTGCTATTATGCAATTAGGTTATATTAAAGCAAGTCTTGCAGGTTTATCAATTGTTTGTAGCTTACATGATGCGTTGTATATTGAATGTGATATCGATAAAATTGAAGAATCAAAACAATTATTATTAAAATGTATGTCTGAAGCTGTACAAGAATTAACAAATAATACTGTTTCTATTAGAAATGAAGTAAAAGTCTTTACAAATTTAGAACCTTATTTTGACCCTCGTGGTGAGGATACTTATAAACTAGTTAATAAATTATTAGGAGATATTAAATAAATGTTAAAACTTACAATACCTAAAAAGCGTGATTTTATATTACCAATAACTATAATTAGTTTAGGTATTACAGTATCTTATTATATTAATCAAATATATGGTAAATTATATGATGCAATTCAAAATTATAAACCAACAGAAGCTTGGCAGGCTATTGCTATATTTTGTGGTTTAGCAGGAATTGCAGTATTATTAGACTCTTATGAAACATATGAGTTAAATAAATTACAAGTTAAAATGAGAACTATATTAATTCAAAAATTACATTTTAATGTTGATACTAGGTCTGAAACTACATTACCTCAAAGAATTCAAGAAGATACAATAAAATATTGTCAAACTAATATTGAGTTAGGTACTGCATTTTTTAAAGCTGCTGTTAAAATACCTTTATTTATAGGTGTTATTACTACATTAACAAATTGGTGGACAGGTTTAATTGTACTAGTATCTGTTATACTAGGTACACTATTAACTAAATGGATTAGTAAATCCCTTGTAATGGCTCGTAGTGAATATGAATCAGCCGAAGCTTATTTAAGACATAACTTTTCAAGTATGTTATTATTTCCATTAAAAGCTTATATTTTAACTGTTGATACTTACCATAAATATAATAAAGAACTTAAAAAACTAACTTTATTATCTGGTGGATTAGGGCAAATATTTGTATTATTACCATTTATGTTATTATTACCATTATACTTTGCTGGTACATTAACATTAGGTTCCTTTTTTCAAAGTGTTAAAGCATTAGATAAGATTATTAGTTCATTATCAGTTGTAATCGATAATAGAAATACTATGACAGTAAATTTAACAGCTAAAAATAGATTAATTGAATTGACAAAACAATCAAAATAGTTAATAGTATTAATAGGAGGATCGAAATATGATTACAATTACTTTAGTATGTACAGTTTTAACAATAGTATTATCTAGTTATTTATTATGGAGTAATCGCTAATGGCTCGTCAAATTACATTAGAAGAATGTTTAAAAGGTAGAGATAAATTATATCCTAAAGAATATAATAAAACTATTGAATTAAATTTATTTAAAACAATTCAAGCAGTTGATGAATTTCTTAAAGATTATACAGGTACTATTGTAGTAACTTCTGGTTGGAGAGATCAAACAAGTAATAAAGCTGCTGGTGGTGCTCCATCTAGCAAACATACAACAGGAGAAGCTATAGATATTCAAGATAAAAATGGTGAATTAAGAAAATATGTATTAGCCAATCTTGAAAAAGCTGTTGAATTAGGTATATTTTTTGAAGATATGCGTTGGACTCCGATTTGGATTCACTTTCAAATAGTTCAACCTAAATCAGGTAAACGTATTTATATACCAAATACATTACCGCCAAAAGACCCTAATATTAATACTAAATATGATTCAAAGTATGATGTAGTTATTCATTAATATCAATAACTTACAAGATTAGTATAGTTAGAATGCTATAGCCTGTATAATACCACAGGAGATAGTATGGGCTTACAAGAAGAAGTAAATGTTAGAGAAGTTGAAAAAGACGATCTTATATTTATTTTATCAAGCTCTATATCATGCTTATCTAAATACACTGAGTCATTTTTTAAAGGTTGGAATCACCCCGATATTTATACCTACCTTAATCATCTCATCATTCAATCACTTCATAAATTAAATTATTCTATCTTTATAGCCTGCCTAAACTCAGATTCCAATCATATTGTAGGATATATAGTTGCAGATTCTGAAACAAATTATATATTTTTACAATATACTAAATACTCTTATAGGGGTTTAGGTGTTCAAAGGCATTTATTAATGCCGTTGGTTGTAGATAGTACTAAAGAAATTAAAGTAGCGTTTGCAACTAAAGAAATATTAAAATTAAAAGCTAAAAATAAAGTTAATGTTATAAATCAATCAATAATTAGTTTAATCACAGGAGAATAATGTGAAAATACTTAAAATATATACTATAGAACCAATTCAATCATTAGGGATGGATAGTTCATTTACTTTTGATAAAATTTACAGTAATGGCCAAAGCTATCCTATTAAATATGATGGTGAATTAAAAGTTATTAGAATAAACAATACATTAATACCATTATCAAATATTAAAGAAATTGTACTAGAACAAGAAGAAGTTATTGTTGAACCTAAAATAATTGAGCCAAAACCTACAGTTAAAAAAGGAAAATAACTATGTTTAATAAATTTATGCAATTACCTTCAATACGTAGAATTCGTAGAATAATTTATTTATTTAAACGTAAATTGCATTATATTTTACATCCAAAACTTAAAGAACAACTTAACCGTAAAGCTGAAAAATTACTTGGCGTTAAAGTAATTGAAACTACTGATATTTTATATGGTATTAGGGAAAAAGATTTACAAGAAAAATAATATATGAATGAACTTGAACAGTTATACAAAATAGCACCAGTATATAGCGAGTTGTTTGATAAGCAGCTTGCTTTTGCTTTGTCGCCATCAAGATTTATAACTGCTCTTTGTTCATCTCGTGCTGGTAAAACTAAAGTATGTGCAGCTATTGCAATACAAGAACTTATTACTAGACCTAATTCATTAGGATTATATCTTGCATTAACTGATAAATCTGTTGCAGATATATTTTTTCCACCACTTAAAGAATTTCTATCTAAATATTGTCCAGAAGCTAAAGTTACTGCTGATGAAGTTGCATTTCCTAATGGGTCTAAACTTCTTATTGCTGGTGCTAATAATATGGCTAAAATTGAATCATTTCGTGGTATTAAGTTATTATTTTGTATTATAGATGAAGCTGCTTCGTTTCGTCAACATATATTAAAATACCTTATTGATGAAATTATTATACAACGTCTATCTGACTTACAAGGTAAACTCATGTTAATAGGTACACCTGCTGCGCATTGTATGGGTTTATTTTATGATATTACAGAACTTAATCTCGAAGAAGGTTGGGATAATCATAGATGGACAGCATTAGATAATCCACACATGGCTGAGCAATGGAATAAAGACGCTAAACTATTTTTACAAAGAAAAAAAACTACTGAAGCAAATCCTAAATATCGTAGAGAATTTAAAGGTCAATGGGCTACAGATGAAGAAGCTTTAATGATTAAGCCATTTACTGTAAATAATCCTATTACACCATTTAATATAGAATCATGGCGCACTGTTATTGCTATTGACTTTGGATTTAATGACCAAACAGCTTTTAGTGTTATAGGTTGGCGTAAAGATATGCCTAAAGCTTATGTACTTGAAACATTTGGTGAATCTAAATTATCTGTATCTGGAATAGCTCAACATCTTATAAGACTTAAACAAAAATATAAACCAATGAAAATAGTAGGTGACCCTGCTGGAGCATCTAAAATTATTATTGCTGAATATGCTGAAAAATATCATATTTATATTGATGCAGCCCAAAAGTCTAATAAAGCTGATTATATAGAAATATTTAACGATGCTTTATTGAATGATGAATTAATATTGTGCCCTAATACAACCAACGAATTACAAAAAGAAATGAAAGCAGTAGTCTGGAATGAGGGTCATACAAGAGAATTAGAAGGTACGAAATGTGACCATTTAGACGCTACATTATATGCCTTTAGAGAAACATTAGAATACCTTGAAAAGATTGTAGTTTTAAAACCTATTGATGATGCAGAACGTGAACGTCAATTTATGGCTCAAGTTATTAAAGAAGACAAAAAAAGACAAGAAAATCATAAAGGTGATACATTTTTTGATGACATATCATCATTTTTATAATTTATAACAGTTAAAATGCTAGAAATTGTTATTATACTATACCAAAGGATTAACAGTGGCTAAAAAAGATTTACAAGGCTATCCAGATTGGTCAGAAGCTGAAAAGAATAAGGTTAATCAAACTTTATTTGCTATGATCTCCGACTATGATAGAAATATGAATAAGGCTATAAGTACAGGTAATCTTTATGGATTAGCTGCATATAATGGTAATGGAAATAGTCAAATATCTCAATATGGATATATGTCTGATATTGATAATACTCAACAACTTGGAAGTAGTTCAGCTCCAAGAGTATCATTAAATCTTACTGCTGCTATGATAGATACGTTGGTTGCTAAACTTTCTAGTTTAGAAATTATACCAAAAGCTATTACTAATAAAGGTAATGCTCATGGTAGACAACTTGCTAATAATCTTAATGATATTATAAGTGGTATTGAAAACAAATATAAAATTAAACACTTAGTTAATTTAGCTAAACGTGATGCTATGATTAATAGAGTTGGATATATTAAAGTAGTCCCAGAAAATAAAAAAGCTGGAGTCGATTTAAAAGTTGAACGTGTATATTCTAATGAGGTTATTATAGATCCATCTGATGGATATTATAATGATCCTTATAAAATGATTCATAGAAAAATTATACCTAAATCAGTAGCAATCAAATTATTTCCTAAATTTAAACAACAAATTGAAGATTCACAAGTTATTGAAGTAAGACAAGCTCAAAATACAATGACTTATACTCCTTCTATTATGATAGCTGAAGCATGGTGTAAAAACACTTATTTAAAAAATGGTAGACATGTAATAGCTATTGAAAATCAAACATTTGTAGATGAAGATTACGATAAAGATTATTTCCCAATAATCAAACTAGATTACAATGAACCTGTAATTGGTTGGTTGGGACAATCTGTTGTTGAGGAATTATCTCCATTACAAAAAGAAGTTGATAGAATACTTGCTACTATGCAAGCTATTATGAAATTAGTATCAATTCCACGTATATTTTATGATGTAAATTCAATGATGAATCCAGATCATTTTACTAACAAAGTTGGTTTAATGATTGGTATGGATTTAAAAAATGGTGTAGCTCCTATTATTCACAATGGTGCAGGTATGCCTCCTGAACTTATGATTCAATTACAATTTATTGTATCACAAATGTATAGTAGAGTAGGTCTTACTCAAACTGATACTCAAGGTCAACAACCTATGGGTATTGAATCAGGAGAAGCTTTAAAAACTCTTGGTAATATAGCTGCTGAACGTTGGACTTTACTTAAAAAGAACTATGAACAAGATCATATTAAGGTTGTTGAAGTAGTTTTAAAAGAAATGAGCGAACATTCAATTACAGTTAATACATTAGATAAAAAAATTGGATTAAAACAAATATCATCTAAAGTTATTCCTAAAGATTTTGATTCATTTGTATTACAAGTATTACCAGTATCTTCTTTACCTACTGACCCTGCTGGTAAAATTGATACAGTTGAACGTTGGGTACAAAATGGTTGGGTTGATAAAGATTCAGCGGCTGAATTATTAAATATGCCTGATTTAGAAGCTTATACTACAATGAAACAAGCACCAAGAGATTTTATAGATATATCTATTGAAGATATGCTTGCAAATGAAGAATATATTGCACCTGAACCATATGATAACCTTGATTATGCAGTAATGACAGCATTACAAAATTATTCATGGGAAAGATTAAATGGTAAAAATGAAACAAAACTTAAATTATTAAGAAGATATATAAACGATTGTCAAA